>JGI26470J50227_1000990_pt1 | contig 10639 bp, 11 predicted proteins | sample FreactTroBogLake_FD_50227 | JGI IMG/M metagenome (IMG submission 50227) | reverse complement strand
CCTGCGCCGAACGATGCCGGGACCTGGACCAGACGGGGCCTTCGGGTTGCTCCAACAGGAAAGGCCTACGGCTCCCGCCGTGGGGCTGGCTCTCCCCACCTGGCGCGCCGATCCACGGTGGAGGAGGCAAAAAAAAGGCTGCCCGCCGAAGCGGACAGCCTTTTCGAACCGAGAACCGGTGTTCAGAACTTCCAGGTACCCCGGAAGAAGGCCGCGCCGCCGTCGTCCTGCTGGATGGCGTTGATCACGGAACCGAAGTTGGTCAAGGCGCTGTTGTTGCCCTTGGTGTAGCCGACGTCCAGCTGGACGCTCTTGGTCAAGGCCCACATCAACCCGGCTTCCCACGAGAGCGGTGTTCCGTTCGAGGGTGATCCGCGCAGCTGATGGGTGTAGGGATCCTTGATCGTGTCGTAGCTGACGACGTAGGAACCTCCGACGTAGGGAGTCAGAGTCTTCACCAAAAGCACGTCGAGACGAGCAGCGGCGTAATTCTGGGCCCAGTTGCCGGGGTTGGCGGTGGTGACGTCGAGGTTGAAATAGTTTCGATGGACCCACGCCCCGTAGACCTTGGCCCAATCCTTGGCGGTGACATCGGCTCCCGCCTCGAAGTTCAGGCTGCCTTCGCCGTTGTAGTTCCGGAGCGTGGCCGTTCCCGACCACTGCGCCTGATAGTCGTACACAGCGTAGTCGGCGTTGGCGCCCAGCCCGATGGAAATTCCATTGTCAAAGCCGAAGCCCGTGGCGAGTTCCAGGCCGAAGATGTTGCCGTTCTGGATGTAGGGTGTTCCCGACGGCGCCGCATCCCTGGCCTTCAGGGTGTAATAGGCTGCCCAGTCGACGACGAACAGGTCGTCGAAGAGGTAGAGGTTCCTCCCCGTGGCTTCCGCGTAGCCAGTGAAGCCCGTTGCCTCGTTCCTTCCGGAAAGGTCGAGGTCGCTGCCGACCCTGACCGAGAGAGGAAAACTGTCTTTCCAGGCGTTGACCGGCACCTCAAGGCTCCACTTGTAGGACTCGTAGGAGGAACCGGGGTACGAGAAGGTGTAGTTCGTGTAAATTTCGCTCCGCGAATTGTCCTCTCCTGTCCCGAGACCGAAGTTGAGCCCTCGGCTGAAGGTCGGAGCCCGCAGATGGAACATCCCAGCCTGAAGTTTCAGGCCGATGAGTTGGTTCATGCCCAATTCACCGAGGATATCGGTGGACGCGTACGCGTCTTGGATTCCTACCCCAGAGTTCCAGCTGTTGTTGGCAATGGGGAACCCCGTCGGGGTGATGGTCGAGTTGTAGGACGAGCCGCTCCTGTCATCGAGGTAGGGCGCTCCAAATCGAATCACCAGGTTGCTGTATTGGCTGATCTTGTCTGAGAACCGGATGAAGGTTCTGCCTCCCGGTCCCGAAGAAAGGTTGGCGTATCCGCTTCCGTCGGCCAGGCTCAGTTGGGTCGTGGGTTCCACGCTGCCGGAAATCGTCAGCGGATTGGCGGTCTGCGCACCGACGAATCCCGACAACGCGACCAGGGCGGTGACGAACACCGCTCGAATAATCACTCTCATGGAGTTTCTCCTCTGTTTCTTAGCTTGTGGCCGTCGCATCGACGTCGGTGGCGGGCGCGGCGGGCTTCGAGTAGGCGTCACCGCCGGGCTGACTCGTATCGTCCACCGTGGTGGCACCAGAGGTGGCATCGACGGCGCTGGAATCGGCGCTGGGCCGCTGCGACACCATCTTCAAGGTGACGCAGGAACTCAACAGGAGCAGGATGGCCAGGGCGGACACCTCAAGAAAGGATGCAAAAGTTTTTCGTTTCTCTTTCACGTGATATTCTCCTTTGTCCTTTCTGAGGACGTAAAATTAACCTAGGTTAACCGATGATTTTCTCCTCGTCAAGGGAGATCGCTTTGTCGATAAGGACAGAGAATTCAATGTTATCTATTTATGATAAATAACTTTAAAACTGAATCTTCATCTCTATTCTCATTTGCATTTCATAATTAATTAGGAGTTATAAACTTTAGGACAAAGATCGATTGACAACCTCCCTCCTAGAGTTTAGAGTAGTTAACTGGAGCAACGCTCCGGGTTGCCCTCCCGAACGGTCCCGTACCCTGAGGTACGGAAATCCTGGGACGACGCTTATTCGAGGAGTTTTTATGAAGATCCAGCCTTTCTTGTCGATCTTGGCAGCCAGTCTGCTGGTGCTTACGGGGACCGCCTTGTCGGGCTGTCAGGTCGTGTCCGGTGGTGGCAGTTCCAGCAACCTGGCCGGAGCTTCCCACTACTACTTCCCCGTGCATCAAAGTGGAGTGGTGGCGGACGCGTCGGTGACCACCGACAGCTCCGGACTGGTCACGGCCGCCGGAATTACCGAATGGCTCGATCCCTCGACCTGGGAAAAAGCGGGAGGCACCGTCGTCGGAGGCGATATCTTCCGGCTCAAGATGGTTGGAAAGAACTCCACCGCGACGGATCCCAACTGGAAGAACTACACCTTCTTCTACTACAACGGTACCGCCAAGGGCTGGATCGAGTGGACCATCAACAGCAACACGGGAGTTTGGGATGACCCCGCCACTCTCACGACCACCGCTGCGACCCCGAACCTCGACCTCAAGATGTCCAATCCGCTTTACGCCAAGGCCTACTCCGATGCCTGCGCCGCTGTAACGGCCAGTACGACCAGTACAGACCTGGTGAAGGTCACGATCACCGGGGCTGGTACGGCCAGCTTCCCGACGGTCACGGTTGGTAACAACGCCGCGGTGCTGATCGCGCTGAACGCGACCAAGGCCCTGGCCAAGAGTGACCCGGCCTGCACGTACTTCCCGGTTTCCGGTTCCGGTGGCGGCCAAATCGGCTACAAGGAAAACCTCGCCCGGACCCTGGTCTTCTTCAAGAAGAACCCGACGGCGGATTTCAGCACGGCGACGAGCCCCACCACAGCGTGGTCGGCCACGGCCTACGCCAACACCTGGCTGACGAACGGGGGCACCCCGTCCACGCTCTACCCCAGCTACACTTCCAGTTCGGACGCCGTCTGGACGGTGGGGACCGGAACCGACGCGGTCACAGGCGCCACCTACTCGGATTTCCAGGCGTATTCCATGGGCCTCCAGACCGCCTACCTGTACGCCATCGGCGACACCACCGACGCCAACGTGCGGGCCGCCGCCCTCAAGTTCTGATTTCTTTCCTGCGCTCCCGAGCGGTCCCCTGTGGGCCGCTTTTTTTTTGGGAAAATGCCTCCCGAGGGTCGATACTAAAACCATGAACAATACGTTTCGCCTCACCTTGGCCCTGCTTGTCGGGGTGACCGCTTCCTTGACAGCACAAACCTCCCACCGGTGGGACCTCTTCCTTGCCCTCGATTGGGAGGGGAGACAAGCCTTCCTCGACCAGCCACCCGCCAGTCCCTGGGACGAGGATTTCCTCCTCAAGGCCCTCGAGCTGGACGACTCGTCCCAGATTGAATCCGGGTCGGAAAACGTGATGGCCATGAAAAAGTCCATCGCGATCCGACTCGTCAAACTCCTGGCCGATCTGCCTTCCCCCAAGGCCGCTACCGCCATCGCCCGGTTGCCGGTCCAATACAGGGACCCTGTCTTGCGGGGAGAAGCCTGGATGGCCCTGGCGAAGCTGGGGGACAGAACCGCGATTTCGCCCTTGGTCCACACCCTGGCGGCCCTAAACGATAGCGGACAACGAGCCCGGGGTGAAGAGATCCAAGCCGCTTACGCGATCCAAGCGCTGGGGCTCCTCAAGGCCCCTGAAGCATTCCGTGCCGTGGCGGCCGCCTCGTTGGGCTGGTATAGCCCGGCCAGCGGTGTCCGGGCGCTGGCACAAAAAACCCTGGCGCTCCTGGTCCCCGACGTTCCCAAGGCCACCGTCGACCTGCTGGCTATCGATGAAGATCTGACGCTCAAAGAAGGCCTTTTTCAGGCCGTCCTGGACCAGGGAGACCCCGACTACGCGGCCCGGGCGGCCTCGGCCATCCTGGAGACCCTGGTCCACTACCAAGCCGGCGACAAGCTCGACCAAGACCGGACCGAGCGGTTGACGCTGGCCACCCTGGTCGGCGCCCAGAAAGCCTCGAAGCCGCCGGTTTCCCTGGTTACGCCTCTGAAGGTTCTGTTAACCCGGGCCGACAACTTCCAATCGATGGTCCAGGCGGTCCGTTTGCTGGGGAAGATCGACGACAAATCGGCCCTCGATCTGCTTTCGTCCACCTTGGCCGGCTACAATTCGAAACAGAAGTTCGGCACGAACAAGGCCACCGACTGGGCCTTGGTAAAGGAACTCTTCCTGGCTCTGGCCCAGACGGGAAAGGCCGCGGCTCGGATCCCTCTCGACGAGGCCCGATACAGCGACTACACGGCCGCGCTGATCCGCGACGCCGAGGCTGCCCTCGCCCAGTTGCCCCGTGAGTAGGCCCTTTCCAGGCCTGGGTTGGGCCCTGGCCGTCCTGGCGGCGGCTCTGGGGACCCAGACGGGTGCCGCTTGGGTCTGGATCCAGGTCTGGGGTGGAAAACCCGATTTGACACTGTTGGCCGGGGTGGCCAACCTGACGGCGCTTTCGGCGGTGGCCGCGGTGGGGNTCTGGCGCTCGGGTGAATTCCCGGCCTTCCGCATCCCCCGGGGAACCAACCTCCTCTTCTGGTCGGGACTGGGTTTGACCGCCCTCGGCGGGACCGTGGTCCTGGACCAGTTGTCGAACCTCGCCGCCTGGCTGGTCCCTCTCCCGGCCGAACTCGGGCGGATCTTCAACCAGCTGACCGAGGGGCCTCTGCTGGTGTCGCTTTTCACGTTGTCCCTGGTGGCGCCCCTGACCGAGGAAGCCTTGTTCCGAGGCCTCCTCCTCCGGGGCTTCGAGCGTCGCTACGGCCTTTGGCCCGCCCTGGTCCTGTCCAGTTCCCTGTTCGCCCTGTTCCACTTGAACGTCTGGCAAGCCCTTCCCGCCTTCCTTGCTGGGTTGTACCTGGGTTGGATCTATCTGGCCACCCGGTCCCTCTGGCCTTCGATGCTGGTCCACTCCGTGTTCAACGGGCTTCCCGTGTTTCTGGCCGCCTGGGGGTGGCGGGTGACCGGGTACAACACCCCCTCGGTGGCCGGTACCGTCGATTTCCAACCCTGGCCGTGGTTGACCGGCGGGGTCGTCTTTCTGGGCCTGGGTTTGTGGCTGACCAAGAGGTGGGCACCGTTGCCGCCACCCGCCCTTTCTGATAGAGTTGAGGCATGAACGATGCCCAGCTGTACAAGTTGCCCCAGGGCACCGAGCGCCTCGTCCTCGATGAAGCCTTCCGACGTCAGGTCCTCACCCACAGGATTCAAAACCTCTTCACCTCCTGGGGTTATCAACCGGTCCAGACCCCTGTTTTTGACTTTTACGACCTCTACGCTCCGTTCCTGGGGACCAAGGCCGACAGCGTCTACCGTCTGGTCGACCGCGAGGGTGATTTGTTGGTCCTTCGGTCGGACATCACCCTGTTTCTGGTCCGATCGATGGGCGTCGCGCTCACCGAGGGCCACGCTCCGCTGCGGGTCTGCTACGCCGACACCGTTCTCCGCCACCAGGACCTCGAGGACATTTCCGCCAACGAATTCTACCAGATCGGCGCCGAATTCATCGGTTCCCAGGGCCCCGACGCCGACCTCGAGCTGCTGTTGCTCCTCGATGAGATCCTCAACCTGTTGGGTCTGAAACAAGCCAGGATCCACCTGGGAAGCCGAGCCCTGTTCGACGCGGCCTTCACTACCCTCTCCCCCACGGACCACCGCGACCGGCTCGAGGCCGTTTCGCTCCGGCGCTGGGAAGCGGTGGGGCCCCTTTCGGCGCTGTTCGCCTACCAGGGGGACGCCGCCGGGGCCCGGGCGTTGGTCGGCACCCTCCCCTCGCTGNCCGCCGCCGTGCAGGGCGAACTTCTCGCTTTGGCGGACCGGGCTTCGGCCCTCGAAGCGCTGGGACTCGCCGACCGATTCCGGGTGGACCTGAGCGAGGTGGGCCGCCACGACTACTACACAGGCCTGGTGTTTCAAGTCTACCAGCCGGGGTTGGGCGATGCTCTGGCCACCGGGGGCCGCTACGATCAGCTGTTCTCGCGGTTCGGCCTGGATTCGCCTTCGGTGGGGTTCAGCCTTCACCTCGGCAAGGTCGAGCACCTGGTCGACCTGGGTACCCTCGCCGCGCCTTCCGCCGCTCAACCCGCCCCCGGAGACTCCCTGGCCGACCGGGTCAAGAACGCCCGGAGGCTCAGGGCGGAAGGCAGGAACGTCACTCTATGAAACCAGAACCCCTCACCCTGGCCCTCCCCAAGGGACGGCTCTTCGACCAAGTTCAGGAACATTTCGGAGCCCGGGGCCTTCGGTTTGATTTCAACGATCGAAAACTCACCGCCCTGGACCAGACCGGGTCCTTGAAGATCATCCTCGTGAAAAATGCCGACCTTCCCACCTACGTCCACCATGGCATCGCCGGGCTGGGCGTCTGCGGAGACGACGTGGTGTACGAGTCAGGCCACGAGTTCACGCACCTGTTGCCCCTGGCCTTCGGTGGAACACGAATGGCCCTCGCCGCCCGGAAGGACCATGTCCGCAACGAGCCCCCCGGGCACCTGACCATCGCCACGAAGTTCACCCGTTTCACCCGCGACTATTTTCACGGTCTGGGCATCCCTGTGAAAATCATCCGCCTGGACGGTTCGGTGGAGTTGGCGCCCGTGTTGGGATTGGCGCCTTACATCGTCGACCTCGTCGAGACCGGTTCGACCCTTCAGGCCAACGGCCTGGAGGTCCTGGAGACTCTCAAGACGATCGGGGTCAACCTTTTCGCAAATACCGCGTATTTCAAGCTCCGTTATCAAGAGATCGGCCGTCTGGTCGATACACTGAGGAATTGAGGAAGCCCATGAGCCGTGCCACCATCGAACGCAAGACCAAGGAAACCAAGATCCGCCTCACCCTCGACCTCGACAGGCACGAGGCCCCGAAGGTCGCCACCGGGGTTCCCTTCTTCGACCATATGCTGACGGCGTTCGCCTTCCACGGGGGGTTTTTTCTCGAGATCGACGCCGAGGGTGATCTGGCGGTCGATCCTCACCACCTCGTCGAAGACACGGGCCTGGTCTTGGGGGATGCCTTCAAAAAAGTGCAGGAGGCCCGCGGAGGCGTCGTGCGCTACGGCCACAGCGTCATTCCCATGGATGAAGCCCTTTCGGAAGTCACCGTGGACGCCTGCGGCCGCGCCTATTGGGTGTTTGACGCCGATTTCCCGCAACCCACCGCCGGTACCTTCGACCTCAGCCTGATCAGGGAGTTCATCATCGCCTTCACGAACCGCGCCCAGGTCAACCTCCACGCCCGGTGTCGGTACGGAGCCAACGGCCACCACATGGCCGAAGCCCTGTTCAAGGCCCTGGGCAAGGCGTTGGCCCAAGCGTACGCGTCCCGGGAGGGCGGCGAGGTGGCCATGTCCACCAAAGGGGTGATCTGACCTGGGCAAAGCGCCTTGTTGGGTCTACGATGAAAGGATACTGTCATGAACAAGAGTGAAACCGACAAGGTCCTGAAGTCGATGCCGGCGGAAGGCTTTCTCAAAGTCACCCGCCCCCCCGCTCCAGCCGTCAGTCCGGAAACCAAGGTTCAGTTGATCCGCAAGGGCAACGAACTGTTCACCCGGGGCGAGGTCGAGCAGGCCAAGAAGATCTTTGTGGCGACCCGGTATTCCGACGGAATGATCCGACTGGGTGACCTCTATGCCGGCCAGAAGGACTACCTTTCGGCCTTCCAAATGTACAAGATGGCTCCGGCCCCCGACAGGGCCGAAGCCATGATTCAAAAACTGACCGCAGTTCTGAAGAACTGGCTCGAGGAGTGACCTGATGGCCGGTTTCCACCATGACCAAGAAGAAGAGCTCGACCACCCCCAAAATGGACCCGACCTTCCCGAGGGCAACGATCCGGTCACGGAGCTGTCGAAAAAGGGCTACAACTATCTGAAGGAAGGCATCCTGGACGAGGCCCAGGCGGCGTTCCTCGAACTGCTCGAACTCGAACCCAAAAACAACTACGCGCTGGTGGGCTTGGGCGACGTCTCCCGCAAGCGGGGGGATTTCGAACGGGCCACCGGCTACTACCAGGAATGCCTGCGCCAGCATCCGAACAACAACTACGCGCTCTTCGGTTTGGCCGACTCGTACAAGGCCCTGGGTCTGTTTCAAAGGGCCCTGGACATCTGGGAGGAGTACCTCAAGCAGGATTCCGACAACATCACGGTTCTGACCCGGGTCGCCGACGCCTACCGCAAGGTCCGCAGTTTCAGCAGATCCAAGGAGACTTACCTCAGGGTGCTCGACCGCGATCCGTTGAATGCCTACGCCCTGATCGGGCTGGGTCACCTGTACTACGATTTCAAGGACTACCGGGAAGCGCTGAGGTCCTGGGAGAAGATGTACGCCCGCAACCCCGAAGGGGCCGACATCCGCGTCCTGACCTCGTTGGGCAACTGCCACCGCAAGCTCAAGACCTACGGCGACGGCATCCCCTACTTTGAAAAGGTACTCGCCAGCCACCCCGACAATTTCTACGCGCTGTTCGGTTTGGCCGATTGTTACCGGGGAATGAACCGCAGTCTGGAATCGCTGGACTACTGGAACCGTATCCTGGCCTTCGACCCCCAGAACAAGGTCATCCTCACCCGGGCCGGCGACGCCCTCAGGAGCCTGGAGCGATTCGCCGAGGCGGAAACCTCCTACAAGCAGGCGCTGAACATCGAGTTCGACCTCTACGCCGTCCTGGGATTGGCCTTGGTCCACAAGTCCCAGGGCCACTACGAAGAGGCCCTTCAATCGCTCCAGGGGATTCTGCGCAACGACGCGAACAACCCCCGGATCTACCAGGAAATGGCCGAGTGCTACCTGGCGCTGAAACGGAAGGACGACGCGGTGCAAATCTTGTCGGCGTTCCAGCGGCGGGGGATCAAGAATGTCCAGATCAACGAAATGATGAACCGCCTGAAGTGATCTGGATGCAACGGATCGCGGCGCTCGTTCTGGTCCTCATGGTGGCGTCCTCGGCCATCGCCCAGCCGGCGATGTTCCCCGGTCGCGCCTTCGACGAGGATGTGGTCTTTCAGGCCATGGCCCAGGCCTATCCGCAGTGGGTCACCGTCAGGCAGGTCGCTGGGGAATCGGTCCTCACCGTGGACGGTCAGGATTTTCTTTGGGCCGAGGGCAGACTGTTGCCACCGACCCGGGCTTCCCGCTGGTCTGAATTCGCTCCCCAACCGTTTTACGAGTACCCCCTGCAAATTCCCGATCTTTCCACCTGGTCCGACGAACGGGTCGCCGAAACCGAAGCCCGGATCGCCGACCGCAGGAACGCTCCTCTGCGCCGGGACTCGGGGTTCTTCGACGCGCTTTGGGAGGTCCACAACCGGGCCACCGCCGACGCGGCCCAGCGCCGCGTTCGGTTCCTCGGCCTTCGGGTGACGGTGCACAAATCACTGGTAGAACCGTTGGCTCGGATCGAAGCGCGGTTGAAGGCCGGCCGCAAGGATGATCCCACCCTCGACGCGTTCTTGAATTCTCTGGAAAGCCTCGACGGGTACAACTGGCGCGACATCGCCGAAACACAGAGCCGAAGCAACCACGCGTACGGGGCGGCGATCGACCTCATTCCCCGAAACTTCCGGGGGAAGACCCCCTACTGGCTCTGGTCCGCCGAGGACCACGGTTCCTGGTACCGCGCCGCCTGGGACCACCGGTGGCTCCCCCACCCCGCCGTCGTCAGCGCGTTCGAGGACGAGGGGTTCACCTGGGGCGGAAAATGGCTGCTGTTCGACACCATCCATTTCGAATACAGACCCGAGATTCTGATTCTGAACAAGCTCAGGTAGGAATTTCCACGCGGGGCCGCGAAGCGAGCCGAATCGCAGAGAAGACCGGGACGAGGGGATAGTCACTTTTAGGACCGATGCCGGCTTCGCCTAGCGGATCGCTCCCTGGATCAACGCGGCAGGCTACCGCCATCCCGAACCCTCACCAGTCAAACCCCCATCATCCCTTCGCGCCTCTTCTTCCCTCTACACCCCTGCGTGGGAATCTTTTCCTAGAACGGCAGAAAGAGGACTTTCGACTGGTCGAGGGGTTTGTCGGCGGCCAAGGCGACCAGGCCCCGGTCGTAGGGCAAGAACGACGACTTCGGCAGGACGGCGGCCAGGGGGCTCTTGGGGTCGACGGCGGCCATGAGCCGGTTCCCCTTGTCTCGCAATTGCCAGGCGGCGGTCTTCCAGAGGTGGAGGGCCGCGGCTTCGGCGCCCGGTTGGTACCAGAGATCCCGGACCGAAAGGGGCTTCAACACGCCGTTCGACGGGGCGAACCGAAGGAAGTTGTTCAGAAGCTTCTGGAAAAAGGGCAAGTCGGGGTAGAGGCCCGTTTCGACCAGGCCGTCGAAAACGACCGAAATTCCGGCGACGGGTCTGTCGTCGGCGCCCACCGCCAGCAGGCAGGTTTGAAGCGGAAACCCGAACGGCTGCCGGGCATGGAACGCCTGGAGTGACTCGGCGGTTCCCACCGACCCCAGCTCCGACGCGAGGTGAAACCGGTTCGTCCCTTCGGCGTAGGCCGCCCAGTCCCTGTCTTCGGCGGGCCTCACC
>JGI26470J50227_1000989_pt1 | contig 10659 bp, 9 predicted proteins | sample FreactTroBogLake_FD_50227 | JGI IMG/M metagenome (IMG submission 50227) | reverse complement strand
CTGTGACTAGCTCGCTAAATTAAATGACACGACTAAGTATGTAGAACTTGCTGTAGAGGATTTGCGGACGCGGGTTCGATTCCCGCCGACTCCACCAATATAGCCCCAATACATTGATGTGTATTGGGGCTCTTCAAAGGGCTTAGCAATTTTCCATTTAGGTGTGCCAGTTTGGTATGCCTGCATTAAGGATTATTGCGATGTCAATACGATTTCCCTCACACCTATACCGAAGTAGACATGGCATTTTCTACTTTAGGCTATTAATTCCACTTAATCTACAAAAAGCCACTCAGCGTTCCGAGCTTCGATTTAGTCTAAATACCGAGGTAAAGGAGTCAGCAGCACTCCTTGCACTTAGCTTTATGCATGCCACGCCCAACTTATGGGCTAGTCTTCAGTGTATGACTGACAACAAAGAACCTATACCAGAAGACTACTTCAAGCTATGGCGTGATTCCCTATTTAAAAGCGCACTTCTCAAAGGCAGAATCTCATTGTTGCAGGGTGAGATAAAAGAACTAACTGAAGAGCTAGCCGACTCTGTTAGCAAAGTAAAAGCTAGACGCATCGCAATTAGCACTCATCGGTTAGGTCAGCTTGCAGGCAAAAGTAGTATGGAAGAAATCTTAAGATTCCCTTGGGCACCAGAGAAGACCCCTTTATTCTCCGAGCTCATCGATGCATATATGCGCTCCTTTAGCCATAGACCTAAGGGCGGCATAAAAAAACCTCCTTCTGAAAAAACACTAGAGAGCTATCAAAAGGATATTGGAATTTTTATGATCGTCATGGGGGACCATCATATTGGAGAGATTGATAGAGACATAGCTGGGGAATATTTCAATATCCTTAGAAGGCTTCCTGCAAACATAACTAGAATTGCCGCCTATCGAGATAAAACAATCCCCCAGCTTTTGGAATTAAAAGCGCCGCCGCAATCAGAATCCAATGTCAGCAAAAAGATGGAGCGTCTCAGCACCATGTTTCAGTGGGCCATAGAGGAAAAGAGGAAATGGGGCATAGACACAAACCCATTTAAGGGCTTTGGACAGTCTGGAAGCTCTGCAGAGCACACAAGACGTCCATTTACGAATGAGGAGCTTAAAACACTCCTAGAGCACCCTAGCTTTACAAAGCGCGTATTTAATAGCTCATACTCGTACTGGGCAATTCCACTCGCCCTTTTTACGGGTGCGAGATTGGGTGAACTTGCTCAACTGGACTTAAAAGATTTTGTAAGGATAGATGAAATTGACTGTATTGACATTAACGATATTGCCGCCGATAACCTATCAGAAACAGCCACATCTCCAAAGAAATCCATTAAGACAATAAATGCAAAACGGTTGGTACCACTACACCCAGAGTTAATCCGTCTTGGTATTCTTCGCCACGTCAGTAAATTACGCGAAGAGGGGCAAACACATTTATTTCCAGAGCTAAGCCGTACTAGGCGCGACGGACCCGGTCAAGCCGTCTCAAACTGGTTTCAACGATTTCGGACGCGAGTTGGTATAACTAATAAACATGAGCTGGTTTTTCATTCATTCAGACATCTTTTCATAACCAAAATACTTGATGCAGGAGTTTCCCCGCACATGCTTGCCCCAATTGTTGGGCATGAGGCTGAACTCATTACGGGAAAAGTATATTGGAACAAAAATGATGCCAAAATCAGGAAATCAACTGTAGATTTATTTGCCTTACAGGCTGACCTGTTAAAGCTCATACCTAGCATTGAAGAGATTAAATTGAAACTCCCTTAAATTTATGTCACAAGCTTAATGCTCAAAAATAATAAAAAATAAAGCTCTAAAAAAGCAATTTCTCTCTGAAAAAACTCGCACCCCAGAACAATTGTTTGATGAAATTGAAAACTCTATCATTCTGAGATTATTTCAATTACAAGGATGAATTAACCGAACCTCACACATGCTCGCCAAAAAAGAGTGAACTGACCTGTTAAACTTTGATTTCCAAAATGATCAATAGCTTGGTATCAAGAACGTAAATGGATATTTTAAATACTATTTCTGTAGAGTGGGGCCATGAGCAGCATTGCTGTCCCATAACTGATGCTGAATGGGCCCAGATAGTTCAGGGTAAATCACTCGTAAAGGAAGTTCTTTATAGCTATGAGGGTCAAGATTTCATAAGCAAGTGGCTCTTTAATTCCAAAGCTCGCGGTTCCTTATATGTGACTTATGATGACGGTGCGGTTGGGTTTGATGGGGCTATGGCCGATGCCACAATAATTATTTCTGGTGTTGAGACTGATTGGCCTTTTGAGGGATAGAAAAAGATGGCATCAATAGCAGGCACTGTACTTTTAGCAAAAGAAGAAGATGACAACATGGTGAGTGCTTGGGTTGATTACCTTTACGCACATCGTCTAGTTGATGGCACCTATTCAGTGACTGCTGAAAAATTGATGCTCGATCAAGAGGAAGAGTTGATAACAATCGACTCTGTGGAGGGGATTACCACACCAAGGCAATTTATTGATGCTGTTAATAGGTGTTCAATGACAATTGAAATTGAAGTGTATTGGAGCGATGCCCTTAAAGCACTATCTGAGTTAAATAAGGACTTTTCGGCTCAAGTTCAATCCTTGGTTGAATGATCTAGACGTTAATACTCGCTGATTACCCAGTCACAAATCCCCAAATCTCTAGCCATTCGTTTTTAAGGTGTAACTCTGTTTTGTTATCTCTCTTATAGAGGCCCATATCCATTGACAAGAAAAGGTGCTCTTGCTACAATTTGACCACACGTAGAATCGTGTGAAACTTACTTGTAATTGCTATTTTTAGTGTCGTGATTGCAGGTGGGTCTAGCTTATCTGAAGATGAGCAAGCCAAAGACTGCATGAGAAGGGAGGTTCAGTGCTACAGCACTGAGTTGAGCCCAGCGTAGCGCCTAGATAACCGCGCGACTACGTAAATATCTTCTAAGCTAACGCAATAGCTACTAATGAACTAACTTTTGCCGTCCAAAAAATGGTCGGCACTAGATCATTTGGAAGTCAACATGCATATCTATAGAAAACAAATCTTTCGCATCAAAGACATCATCGAAATTTACGGATTATCTCGAAGCACCCTTTACCGACAAATTAAGCGAGGGGTATTTCCTAGGCAAGTCAGACTAACTGACGGCACAGCCGTGGGATGGTTTGTCGATGATATTCAAACCTGGTTTGCAGAACGCAAATTGCAATCAATTTAAAGGTGAATAACATGCTAATGCCAAAAAGTGATTTAGCCCCCTTAAATAATACTTTATACAAAAAAGCTAAAAGCGCCCGATTTCAAGCGCAGTGTGAAGCCCTAAAGACCAAGCTTTACTTGATGTTTGAAGAGGCTCAAAGGGTCAATATTGAACAACATTTAAATGCTCGAAGAGAGGTCGCTATGGCAGCGGCATATCTCGAAACCCACAAAAAGGACGGATATGAAGATTGACGACACGGTAAATGACGTAAGTGGTTTTTATGCGGTTGATTTTGAGGTGTTTACACAAACACTGGGGGAGTCAACAATTGAGGACTCATTTGATATGGGTGGGGGCGTAGAAATAAAGCATGGGCGGCGATATGGTCTACCTATATGGCTCATGGACAATCCAGGAGGTGAGCTCTATGGTATTTGGGTTGAAAGTGAAAATAGCCTTCATTGATGATTGATTAAGCCTTATAGGGCGCGGCTTATGTCGCGCCCTACTGTATTCATTGCCAATACATAAACAGCATAATCAGGAGCGAACTAATGAAACCTAGTCTAGAAGATCGAATCGCAGTCGCAATGTTTCGCGAGACTTCCGAAAGTCTTAAGCATTTATTTTGGAAGCATGCGGATAGTATGAATACTAAAGGCGCCCTGCTAGTGTCCGCAGAGCTAACGGCGCGAGGCATTGCCCCATACTTTCGGTTAAATTTAGATGGGAGCTCATCTCACGGGGTATCGCATATCGAGGCTAATTACATCTTGATGGTTGCCGATCTTCAATGGGTCATTGCAAGATACCCAAAGCACAAAACCAATTGGAATAGAGCGCAGTCTATCTTTAACCCAGGCACATTCTTAAGGACTGCTGACTATCTTTTTTGGGATGGAATAAGGACGGGCGGTCAGGTGGCCAAAGCTTTAGGGTTAACTAAACCTCAGCAATTAGAATGCTGCTGGATTAAGCCGATCGCAATAGGTCATTGGCAAGCTTCGTTAACGCGACAACTACCAGCTATGAGGTCGTTAATTTCCGATCATGTGCGATCTAAAGACAGGCGCGATGAAGAGCGGCAAGATTTAACAGTTAAGAGGCGTACTAATTTGTGGTTATGCTCCCAGATGGCTAGCAAAAAGCCACAGCAAACTGCAGACTATTACTTTATGCTGACAGGTGAAAAACTAGCGCGCAATTTAGTTGCAAAACAACTGGGAAAGATTCCTAGAAAGCGTCACTCAAAGGTAGAAGACTGCTTCTTAGGTGCCTCTGGGGGGAAGTAAATCCCCCCCCTATTCAAATTACCCACTAGGCCAATACCAGCATGGGGTTTTGGGGTGACTGAACGGAATTATGGAGGGGGTGACGTGCCCCGCTCTCCGTCACCCCCCGGTTTGCCAAACCGTCACCCCTTGGGCGGGTTAGATATTCACCCAAAGAGGTTTAGTTGATTGACGGTTATTTGCAGTCATCATTTCAAAGTCGGGATGAATTTCTCTCGATTAGAATAAGACACCTCAAACTTTCTCATCTATGTAGCCGGCTAAGCGAAGATTCCAGGGGTTATGAAGTCATTGGTTGGTACGGCCCTTGTACGATCTGATATTAGGGGTAAAGTTAATATTTGTGGCTCAGAAGCGCCCAAAATAAAAATAGGGGAGAAGTTGTGTCACGACTGACCGATTTGATTGCGCAAGCCAAATCCATAAATTCGAAACTTGGCGCAGACTTGGATAGTGAGTTCAAGGTTTTATCTTTGCGCTTGCCTTTCGGTCTGAATTTTGAGCGGCATAGTCCAGAGGTGGTTGAATTGCCGGTACGCCCCATTCGGAAGGGCGACAAGGTGCGCGTGCTACCAGTACGCGGTTCAACCAAGAAAGGTGACCAGCGCTTATGGCAAGTAAAGACTATTCACAAGGCAACTAAGCTGGCTGATTTGGTTTCGTTGAGCGTGGCCGAAGCGGAAGCGATCTCTGTAGCGCTTGAGGAGTTGGTAGTTGTGGCCGAATTCCGCGATACGATCTATCCGGGTTTGGTTAGTACCGGGAAGATAGAGTGTGGCGGCGACAAGCCATACCATTCGGTCATTAATGGCGAGAACTACCATGTGCTGAAGGCGTTGACGTACACCCACCGCGGGAGGGTTGATGCTATATATATTGACCCGCCATATAACACTGGCGCAAAAGATTGGAAATATAACAATGACTATGTTGAAGGTGATGATCTTTACCAACATAGTAAGTGGTTAGCCATGATGGAGCGGCGATTATTGGTCGCCAAAGAATTATTGAATCCAATGGAATCTGTTTTGGTTCTTACCATTGATGAAAAAGAATATCTAAGATTAGGCCTTTTGCTCGAGCAAATTTTTCCTGAAGCTCAGACGCAAATGGTTACATCAGTAATCAATCCAAAAGGGACCCCAAAACGTGATTTTTTTGCTCGTGTCGAAGAGTACATATTTTTCGTTTACATTGGCACTGCAAAGCCCGTCAAGACTGTAACAAGAATGTTAAATGGCGACGATGAGGCAGAACAAGCCAAACCCGTTCGCTGGGCTAGCCTTTTAAGGTCAGGAGGTCAATCACTCCGACAAGATACTGAAGTAAAGTTTTATCCTATTTTTTTGGAAGCCGAAACCGGAAAGATAACTCGTATTGGAGACTATGTTGGCATCGACTTCGATATAACCTCTGTGAAACCAAAATCTGGTGAAATAGTTCAGTGGCCCATTAAAAGTAACGGGACTCATGGCTGTTGGCAGGTTTCAGATGACACTCTTCGCAGATATTTGTCTGAAGGTCGTGTACAAATTGGTACAAGAAACAAGATAACTGGTCGTTGGACTATAAACTTTTTAATGTCTAGTGACTGGGATAGAGTCGTCAGTAAAGAGATAGAAGTAATTGGGCGCGATAAAAATGGTACTTTAATACTGGGAGAGGGGATCAAACCTCAGCACGGAAAAACAGTATGGACAATGAAGTCACATAGCGGGACCGATCACGGCACATCAATGCTTAAATTACTGCTCGGTGGACGTCACTTCCCATACCCAAAATCGCTCTATGCCGTTGAAGATACCCTACGTTTTTTGGTTGCCAATAAGCCTGAAGCAATTATTCTTGATTTTTTCTCAGGCTCAGGGACTACTGCCCATGCTGTTATGCGTTTGAATCGTCAAGATGGTGGTAGCCGTCAAAGTATTTCAGTTACAAATAACGAGGTAGCGGCCGATGAACAGAGAAATTTACGTGAAAAAGGATTGCGTCCAGGGGATGCTGATTGGGGGAAATGGGGTATTTGTGACTACATCACCAAGCCTCGCGTTGCGGCAGTGATTACAGGTAAAACACCTAGTGGCGAACCGATCAAGGGGGATTATAAGTTTACTGATGAATTTCCAATGGCCGAAGGGTTTAAAGAAAATGCCGAGTTTTTTACCCTGACCTACGAGGTAAAGGATGCGGTTAATCACAATTTGGCCTTTTCCCGTATCGCTCCATTACTGTGGTTGCGTGCAGGTGCACGTGGCAGGCGTATCGATAAGCTGCCTGCTGATGGATGGACAGTTGTAGATACCTATGGTTTGCTGACTAATATGGACACTGCTACTTCATTCATCAAGGCTTTAAACAATACGAAAGAGCTTCGTATTGCCTATATCGTCACCGACGACGACCGCCGCTTTCAGGCTATCGCCAAGCGATTGCCTAATGGTGCAGAGCCAGTGCGCTTATACGAGTCTTACCTATCCAATTTCAGTTTTTCTAACGGGGAATAAAGAGTGAAGTTCACCCTCAAAGATTACCAACGAGATGCTGTACGTGAAGCATTGTCAAATATCAGAAAAGGACGTCAACTTTGGCACAGTGGGTCCGACAAGACTGCGTTCTCTCTGACCGCTGTAACTGGTGCCGGTAAAACAGTTATGGCAGCTGCTGCATTTGAGGCGTTGTTCCATGGCGATGATGATTTTGATTTCGATGCAGATTCTGGCGCTGTGGTGATATGGTTTAGCGATGACCCTTCTTTGAATGAGCAGACTCGATTCCGCTTGATGGAGGCCAGTGACCGTATCAACCACTCTGATCTGGTCGTGGTAGAAAATACTTTCAATCGCCCCAAGTTCGATGCCGGGAAAGTTTATTTTCTTAATACTCAGAAGCTAAGCAAGAATAGTTTGCTGGTTCGCGTCTACGATCAAAAGGAAATGGAGGCCAAGGCAGGCGGTTTATTACCAGAAACTCGCCCAGATCTGCGCGCCTACACTATCTGGGACACGATCCAGAACACCATTGAAGACCCTAAACTAACGCTGTATCTAGTGCTGGACGAGGCGCACAGAGGCATGGGTGGTGCCACGCCGAAGAACGAAAAGGATACCATCGTTCAGCGGCTCATTAACGGCGCTGGCGGTATTCCTGGCATTCCGGTGGTATGGGGTATCTCGGCGACTGTTGAACGTTTCAACAAGGCAATTGAGTTTGCGGGCAAGCATTTTAAATTGCCCAATGTAGTGGTGGACGCAGACAAAGTTCAGGAATCCGGTCTTATTAAGGACACCATCCTGCTGGATATACCTGACGAGACTGGCGATTTTGATATTGTGCTCGTACGGCGTGCGACTGACAAACTGAAGGAATCCTCTGCTGCTTGGGCTGAATATGCCAAACAGCAGGAGGAGGCACGTGCCGTTGTTCCTCTGATGGTTCTGCAAGTACCTAACACGCCCGACCCAAATGAGATTGGGCAAGCACTTGATACCATCTTTGAGCGTTATCCTGAGTTACCCGTGGCAAGTGTGGCGCATGTATTTGCTGATCACACCACACAGCGATTTGGTAACCGCGATGTGCCTTATATCGAGCCACAGCGCGTCCAGGAATCGACTTGGGTGCGTGTGTTGATCGCCAAGGATGCTATTAGTACAGGCTGGGATTGCCCACGTGCTGAGGTGATGATCTCCTTCCGTGCAGCCAAGGACCGCACTCACATTACCCAATTGTTGGGACGAATGGTGCGTTCGCCCTTGGCGCGCCGCATACCCGGCAATGACCGACTTAACTCAGTGGATTGCCTGCTACCTAAGTTCAACAAAAAAACTGTGAGAGAAGTTGTTGATACTTTAATGGCTGGCGATGACACTGCGCCACCAACAGGACGCATCCTTATTGACTATGTGGAGGTGAAGCCGCACCCGGATGTATCCCCTCTTATGTGGAAGAGGTTTGAGGAATTGCCATCACAAACCCGCCCGCAGCAAGGCGCAAAACCTGTAAAGCGCTTGACTGCGTTTGCTCATGAGTTGGCATCTGATGAGATTCTTGCAGGTGCAGGTAAATTAGCTCACTGCGAGATGCACAAAGTGCTAGATGCTTTTCAAGAAAGCAATCAGGAAAACATCGAGGCAAAGCGCAAGTCAGTAATGACGGTAGAGGGAAAGACCATAATTGCTGACCTGAAAGGTAAGGAAAAGAGTTTCGACGATTTCTGGGAAGATGCTGATATGGCTGTGATTGATGATGCCTACCGGCGTGCAGCCCGCATCATTAGTCCAGACATTGCACACACCTATGTCGATCATCTAGCGCAGAAGGCTGCCAACATGGACAATGACCCGGAGGAGTATCTCGAGGCCATCGTTGAGGCGCGCGTAACTGTTGCTGGCTTGGGTCTGGTTACAGAGCTACAAGCCTATTTTGATGTGGAGGCCGATAGACTGGCAAAAGTATGGATCGAGAAATATGCTCCACAGGTCAAACTGCTGACCGATGACCGCAAGGAATCCTATAGACAGATCATTGAAATGAGCACTGAGCCGCAAAGTGTGGATTTGGCTAAACCTGAATCCCGCTATGAGGCAACTAGGGCACGTGAAAATGAAAGAGAGATTGTTTTATCGGCCTGGAAAAACCACTTGCTTTGTGACAAGGATGGCAAGTATCCTGCTGAGCTAAATGATTGGGAGCGTACGGTTGTTGAGCTCGAGTCGAAACGTTCCGGATTCCGCTTTTGGTACCGCAATCCTCAGCAACCCGGACAATCTTCCCTGGGTATAGCCTATGTCAATAATGAAGAATACAAAATCGTACGCCCAGACTTTCTTTTCTTTGCTGAGCAGGATGGGAAAGTAGTTGTGGATCTGGTTGACCCGCATGGCCTGTATCTCGCAGATGCATTGCCCAAGTTGCAAGGATTAGCGTTATATGCCGAGAAACATGCCAAAGCTTATCGTCGTATCGAATCTGTCGCAGAGGTAAAGGGTAAATTGCGAGTACTTGATTTAACCAATGTTGATGTACGCAAGAGTATCGCGGCAGCTAAGGAGGCTGAGATTTTATTTTCTGGCACTCTGGCAAGAGATTACTGAACGGCAAAAGTTTGCTCGGTGCTCCCCAGCTTTTTACAGAACCTCCAGAAAGTGTGATCATGTGGTCCAGCGCAAGTGGGGGTACCTGCAATAGCTAGGCAATCCTAAGGTGAGCGTCGTGAAGTCCTAGAGAAATTGCATCGCTTGAAGGGTATGCATTTGTATATTTAGTATGAAATTTAGCGAAACCTTATACCAATGGATTTATACACATTTGGCTAGGTATGTGCTAACTACATATTATTTTATTAAACGTACTCCATTGGATGGCGGGTCATTCCATTTGGTTTTCCTAGTGCCAAGGTGTAACATATCGTCTCATTAGCGCCCTCTGACGGGTTAACCTGGGTAAAAAGCCTGTAGATTAATTTAAACGCTCCTTGGCCTTCGTTTTAACAATCCAGAATTAACTTACTGGGACAGCAACTACGATAGAATCAAGGTGTGCCATTATTGTGTGCCAGCTTTAATTTTTATACGAGCTAAGTCATTGAATATATTGAATGTAGTCGACCCGGGTTAGACTCCCGCCGACTCCACCATTATTAGTAGTAGCATTACCTAGCAACAGCAACTAACCCCTTATAGAATAAATACTTAAGGGGTTTTTTGTTGTCTATTGGTAACACTAGACTGAAAGACCCACTCCATAGAAGCTTGGCTAGCCGCCTTCAAGATTAACTCAATGAAAAATAAAGCACCCTTGGGCGATGTTGAATATTGCGGCAAGATAGACACCAAGACCTTTAAGCAGATAGCGCAAGAACGACTACTCAAGGCTGCCGTTATCCCAGCTTCAGAGTTAGCAAAGCAAAAGCAAGAGGCGCTAGAGAGAGCCAATGCCTTTACTAGGGCCGCATTAGATGAGGAGCTCGTCAATAGAACAGAGAAGTCTGTTTCGCCAAACTGCCCAAGCCCTATTGGTCAGAGAGTTGGGGTAGTGACTAGAGAGCCTTACGAGGAGCAGCCTTAATTATCTAAGCCCCACTGCTTTGGATAAGATGCCCTCCAAATTCTGCGCACTAAAAATTAATCTCCCTCCAGCTTAAGCATAGTTG
>JGI26470J50227_1000988_pt1 | contig 10663 bp, 10 predicted proteins | sample FreactTroBogLake_FD_50227 | JGI IMG/M metagenome (IMG submission 50227) | reverse complement strand
TCTTCGTACTTTCATTCCACGGCATAGAGTGGCCCCTCCTATGCCAAAAACTGTAAAGTATGTGTCCGGTATAAAGTGTTAACTATGTGTCGAGTCGTACAAAAAGAGAGCTTCTAGCCCTCTTTTTTCATATCTACCCTAGCTATTTGAGTCTAAGCTGAGCAATGGCGTGCCCACCTTAGTTCTAGCGCCTTATTTCGTTGCCTAGAGCTTCTAATCTTGATATCAGGATGTCTAATCCTGTCCCTGCCGTTTCTACTATCCACCCACGATTGATCAGGGTACCCTTTTCATGTAATGTCCTTTAAAAGGACAAAATTAAATTAAGGGACTTAATGAAAAAGCTAAATGGATGGGCTCATTTGTACATAATTTTATTGGCGCCACTTGTTTTGGTAATAAGTGTCTGGACTTATGTCGGTGAATCAAAAGACCTCCAGAACATGTTGCGCATTGTAAATAATCAACTATTCCAAGAGTTTGAAAATAAGGAGTGCTTGAGATTAATAGACATTAATCCGGCCGATCTTAAGGCTTACCTGAAGGATGGCGACTATCAAGACAACCGATTCCAATGTAGTAATTTAATTTTATTTTGGAATGAAGCTAAGGAATACCAAAATTCACATAATCGGATTGGGAAAAGTATTACTCACGAGGACGTATTTAAAGCGGTTGAAGATAAGTATCAAAAAGCTCTAATAAAGGGGGTAGTAACGGAGACGTTGTTATTTGCCTTTTTATTCACACTTATTTTTCTATTGGTGTGGTGCATTATGCGCGGATATCGTAGGGTTAGAGCCGGTGTCAATAAATGAAAAAAATTCTTTTTATTGTTTTACTAATTGTTGGCACATTGACGCATGCTCAAAGAAATAAAGACTATTTTCTTTCGCCACAAAATATTCACTGGACTGATACATCAATTCCACAGGATATTTCGCATAGCAAGGATTTTCTTGATTGGAAAAAAAGTTTATTAGCGGATGATCCTCCAATGAGGTGGGCTTACATATCACTCGTTAAAGATGGTTCAGAGGAAGCCGTGGTTCAAGAGTTGATTGGTGGATCTGGCGGCTTAAATTCAATAATCATGATCAAAAAAAATGGAAAATGGAAGGCAACCATGAAATTGTTTGGCGGCTTTCTTTTTGCGCCTGTTCCAAATATCAATCATGAGCTAATTGTTTATCAAAGGATGGGTGCAGACTATAGCAGGGTTCAATATAGATTTAATGGCAACTCATATACGAAGATTCAGACAATGGACTTTCCTTTTGAGTTTTCAAGGCCAGAGCTATTTCCGATAGATTTTCACGAACTTTTTTGGTTTATGAATTATGGTTATTGGAGGGAAAGACCTAAGTGGGAAAAAAGAGTGGGCCCCAATAAATGAACATTATTTTTCGCTCTCAAAAGCATACTGACCACGAAGTTCAAATGGGCCACAAGCTAAGTTATTCGCTTGCCTCAGGTTTTGATGATCGTTATAGCTATACATTCGATAATTGCATATCTGCTACAGCAAATATGAATGGCTTCACAACATTAAAAGCGATTGCCCGAGTATGCAAATGGGACGAGGCACCATTAAAATTTTATGCAGACCTTGTAAATGAACATCATGTTGTAAGAACTCTGGGGGAATTTAAACCACCACTAATACTTCTTCCACAGACAAGGGGCTCAACCTCATATAAGGCATCGCCCGAGTATTACATTACTGAGATCTTAAAAAGCGCAACGTACCACAACATTAAGCGCCTCCAATTCACACACTTTTCGTTTATAACGGGTCGCTTTCCTGAGTATGAAATCTCGTCAATACTTAAGATCCTATTAAACCCTTTGATTAACTCCTCTCTGAATACATTTATCTTTGAAATTGATTCAAGATATATTGAGCATCTCTCCAAGCTCTATCTGTTAATTGCAAATAATCTTTATCGAAGAAGAATGGTTAAGCCTCAGATTCATCAGGCGCCAGAGTTTGGATGGGAGAGTACTGGGAACCCAAAAGATAGGGGAGATGGCTGGGAAGTGCAATTATTTACGGGATAGAAAACATAACTATGAATTACTTACAAGAAGTATTTTTGGGTGCTCAATCTTTAGGGTGGCGTGGATTGTCAATCTTTTTAATCATGCTGGCTATTTGTCTGTATATAAAAAAGCGAACACAAGGTTACTTAGATGTTAGTCAATCAGCTTCAGACTCAGACGTAGCGTTTAACGAATGCTGGCAAAAATATCAAATTGCATTATGGGCATTAGAAGCGGTAATACTTTACTTATTTGTCGGGTACGTAGCTTATAGCGACTCTGTTGGACGTGATCTTGAATCTTACATTGGCGGAACTGTTGCCGTAGTTGCTGGTTGCATTCCGCCAATCCTAAGAATGATTTATTTTTCAAACTACCAAAAGCGTTACGGCAAATCCAAGCCATCCTATTTCCCTGGTAATTCATGGATATATCTTTGGATAAACCAATGGTGGAGATAGATTGAAAAGTCATGACCGACGAATCCAACCTAGAATTTATGGGCAAGGTTAAAGCCGAAAAGCTAACTTCATTGGCTGAGGATGCTAAAAATGAGTTAGCTGAAATTCATGCCGATCAAGCTCACTGGGTAAAGCATGGAACTAACCGATCATCAAAAGCCGCCAAGAGTAAGCGTGAAATTATGGAGGAGTTGAGTCGTGAAAGATTCCCATGGGAAGAGTAAGCCCACCCTAGACTCTCTACTTAAAGATCAAAAAATCATTTCAGGCAAAGATCTAATTAAGCGCCATAAAGAACAAGAGCGGCAGAAGGCTTTGTTACAAGAAGCCATTGAGTTTGAGCAGAGAAATCGTAGGCGCAGATAGCCTCAACTTAAGATGTCCTTTAAAAGGACGTTTTATGACCTACCCTTAATAATTTCAATGGCAATCTTATCTGCATATTCATAAGGCTGGAAATGTTCATCATTCTCACTGTTACCTAAAATCATTGGAACTTCGGCGCCGTACCTAAAGGCCCTTGCCGCATCTTCAGCATTTTTCCCACTTTCAATTTGTTGGCGTATGAAGTCCTCGACCATACTTTTTGAAAAAATTAAGGCTTCTTCGTATGTATCAAATTCACCACGAAGAATAGAAGTTCTTTCATCTGGTGCGTCATAAGAGTCATATGATTCAACAGTGTAGGTTTTCTTTGAGCTCATGAAAAGCTCTCCATACCATCGGCTAATAACGAATCAAATATATTTTCTAACTTTGGGTTAGTTCCACGAACTCCCGCTACAACTCGATCTGCCCACTTAAAATATTCCAATTTTCTAGCTGAATCCCAGTTGGCAGGAGGGGACGCTAAGATATCTCTGAGATTACAAATTTTGTCAGCCAATTTAACTAACTTAGCTTCGTGTGATGCGTGAGGAGAATGTTCTACTTGAAGTTGCTTGCGCAAAGCCTTGTCAGTAATGCTCTTGTCATCGGTAACTTCAATAACAATTGAGGCTATCTTCTCACCAAATAACCCTCTTAGTTCATCTGAAGTGGTTTGAGTATCTTCAATAGTGTCATGGAGTACGGCCGCACATAAAACATTATGATCAATAATCTCACCTTCGTTAGCTAAAACATTGGCTAAGGCTATAGGATGATTAATATAAGGTGAAGCATCAGCATCTTTTCTGCGCTGAGTTTTGTGCTTATCTGCCGCGAAAGCTACAACTTTAATAAATTCAGAGTACATGCCCGATTCCTTTTGAAAATTAAACATTTATATTCAATTGAACCATCTTCGCAGGTTTAAAAGATTTCATCAATCTATGGAGTAAAAGTAGGCGAAAGCAATGCTAATTTGACCCCCCAGTTATGCAATGTCCTTTTAAAGGACAAAAAAAGGGTCCCGCCAGAAGGCATAGACCCTTGTCTACATATAAAGATATGTAGGATGATGGTACAAATATAACAAACATTAAAATAAATGGCAAAAGTATCTTTTTTTATAGATGGATTTAACCTTTATCATGCAATAGATAAATTAGGGAAAGATCATCTTAAGTGGCTTGATATGCATAAGCTTGCAAAATCGTTCCTTAGGGAGGACGAAACAGTGCATAGAATTGTTTATTTCACTGCATATATGCAGTGGAACCGCGAAAAAAAGCAGAGACATGAGCAATTTATTAAAGCTCTAGAGTCGGTTGGTGTGGAATGTGAAGTTTCTAGATTTAGTCGTACATCTAAATATTGTGAAGTTGGCAACCGGAACTGTAAAACATATACAGAAAAGCAAACAGATGTTGCGCTTGCTGTGGGGATGCTCTCTTCAGCATTAAAAGATGGAATTGATAGATTGGTATTAATTACGGCTGACAGCGATCAGGTTCCAACCATTAAATCTATTAAACAACTGTCGCCGTCAGTTTCCATAATGGTTGTGGCGCCACCAAACAGAGAAAATCAATCTAGAGAATTAAGGATGGTTGCGGATCAATACAAAGAGATAACGCCAGGGAGGCTAGAGCAATGTCTTTTTCCAAGAAATATTTTTGATAAACAGGGAAATATTATTTCTATTAGCCCCGCAAAGTATCAGATTTCTAAGGCAAAATAGTTTGTAATACTTTTTAAGTGTTTAACGGGTCAAATGATTATATTTGGCAGATAATGTATAAAAATTATACAAATTATTAACCGACCTAGAAGCTAAACTAATCGCAGATTAAAAATGGCTAAAAAAATTAAAGATACGAGCTCTGAAGTTTTAAGTTACAGGCACAGCGATAGAAGGAAAAATAATCCAGAAGTTGGGATGGTTAGCCCAGACACGGATCCAGACCAGCCAAAAACAACCTACTCTTACGATCCGCACATTGATCCAGCACTTCAATTTGATAGCAAAAGATTTCAAATTGAGAAGTTAATTGATGATGCTTTGGCATCCGGCGATCAGGCTGTAATGCAACAAGCGTTAGAGCAATTAAAAAGACAGCAGGATCCATATTTGAATTGGTCTGGAAAGGCCGAAAAGACCTCCTACGAAGTTGACACAGTATCTTTGCATGTTCATGAGCGCATAGATCCCGCAAGCATTCTATCTGCAGTTAGAAGGGGAATGAAAAAAGAAAGGTCAGCAAAATCCCAATCCCCAAGCGGCCAACTGGGACTATTTAATGCGCCTTTTGAAAACCTCCCCTTGCGAGATGCCATTGACTTTTATAAGCATGATAGAGGCTGGGCTAATCGTTTAATCGCCGGTGATAGCTTGCTGGTAATGAATAGCCTTCTTCAAAAAGAAGGAATGGCGGGTCAGGTGCAAATGGTATTTTTCGATCCTCCATACGGCATCAAGTATGGATCTAACTTTCAGCCGTTTATCGACAAACGAGATGTGAAGGACGGGAAAGATGAAGATTTGACTCAAGAGCCTGAAATGCTCAAGGCATTTCGTGACACATGGGAATTAGGAATTCACTCTTATCTCACCTACTTAAGAGATCGCATTCAGCTGGCCCATCAATTATTAAATGAGACTGGAAGTATATTCATTCAAATTTCTGATGAAAATCTTCATCATATTAGAGAAATTTGTGACGAAGTATTTGATGCAAAAAACTTTCAGGGAATTATTTCTTTCACTAAAACCGCTGGAGGATTAGCAACCAAGAGCCGTTTATCAAGTCGGCTTGACTATCTTATTTGGTACGCAAAAGATAGTAGTAAAGTTTTCTATCGCCAGCTTTATGAAGATCGCGAAGACAATACCGATGCTGGATTTAACCTTGTAATAGATAGGCAGGGATTTGTACAGTCTATCTCTGAATTTGGTGCAAAGGAATTGACCGACGATTACACGCTGGTACGCTCAGATAGCTTAACCAAGCCGGGGCCTGGATCCAAATATAAAGTTAAGTGGGAAGGGGTTGAATACGACTCTGGAAATCGCTGGTGGGGCATGCAACAGGATTCGCTGATCAAATTATTAAAACTTGGACGTGCAAGACCTTTTGGGAACACGATTCGTTACTTAAAGCTTTTGAGTGATTTCTCACTCAAGCCACTCAATAATCTTTGGGATGGTTTTGCTGGGGCTAAAAATCCTGTTTATGTAGTTCAAACAAATGAAGATATCTTAGAGCGCTGTCTGCTAATGACAACAAGGCCGGGAGATCTAACTCTCGACCCTACTTGCGGCTCTGGAACTACAGCGTTAGTAAGCGAAAGATTGGGAAGAAGATGGATTACTTGCGACTCTTCGCGGGTGGCCCTAACCCTAACAAAGGCAAGACTAATGACTGCTTCATATGACTATTTTGCATTGAAGTATCCACACGAGGGGTTAAAAGGTGATTTCATTTACACCTCATTGCCTTATGTAACCCCATCCTCAATTACTGGAAATCAAGACTTAGATACTTTAATTTCAGATAGCTGGGAGGGCCTTGATAAGGATGTACAGAACCTTAATAAATTAACCACTTCTACTTATGGCTTGTGGAATATTCCTGAATTATCGCCTGAAGGATGGTCGAGTGAAGCAAAAATATTACATGAAGAATTGGTTATTGCGCGAGATAAATTTTACGAAGCTTCAAACGCCAAAATTCTTTCAAACTCACAACGTGAGGACATTTTTAATAAACCAATCATTGAGAAAGATAAGCTAAGAATTACAGGCCCATTTACGGTTGAGGCAGTACCTTCGCCAATGGTTCAGTCACTAGATGAAACAACTGAGATATTTGAAGCTGACCAATCTGTGTCTCGATCAGGCGAGTCCCAAAGACACCACAATTGGAAAGACGAGCTAATAAAAACTGGCATTCGGGGCAAAAATAATCAAATGCTTATGCTTACTGATTTAGAGACATTGCCTGATGTTAAGTACATTCATGCTTCGGGGACTGTAGCTGAAACTGGTGAGCGAGTAGTTGTAAGTTTTGGGCTCGAATATTCTTTGTTAGAACAGCGTCAAGTAGAAATGGCTATGCGCGAAGCAGGCGAGTTGTTTCCAAGACCTAAGATGATCCTTTTTTGTGGATTCGACTTTGATCCCGAGGCGGCAAAGGATATTGACAGCACCAAGGGAATTATTGCACTTCGGGTAAAGATGAATGCTGATTTATTAACAGACGATCTTAAGAAACAAAGAAGTAGCAACCAATCCTTTTGGCTTATGGGTCAGCCAGATATTCAGGTTAAGAAAATCAAGGATGATAAATGGCAAGTTGAGGTGTATGGATTTGATTATTTTGATACCGTTAAAGGTGAGCTCATTAGTGGTGGCAAGGGCAATATCGCCTCGTGGATGCTAGACACTGACTATGACGGCCGATCTTTATTCCCCAAGCAAGTTTTTTTCCCAATGGCGGGTTCAAAAGATGGATGGAGCAAGCTTAAGAAAGAAATTAAGGCTGAATTAGATGAAACTGCCCTTGCTAAATTTAATGGAACAACATCATTACCATTTGAGGCTGGAGATTTTAAAAAGATTGCCGTAAAAATTGTTGATGACCGCGGTATTGAGTCCTTAAAAGTTCTTGATTTAGAAGATTGATTAATGAGTAACTCTTTAATCATTAACTCACCATATGAGTGCCCAACTCATTATTGGACGCCAAAGCGCGGTGGCGGTGGCTTGGACTTGATTGCAACTCGTCGCCCAGCAGGCTATGAAATATTTGATACAAGACACAATACCCATCGTACAGAGCCACTTGACCTGGTAAACAGGATACGCGAGCGTGTAGATCAATGGCGATCAGACGACTATGCTGGCATTACAAGTATTACTCGGAATCTGTTGGCGCATTGGAATGACAAATCAGCGAGAATGTTGCCATTCTATTTTTGTCAATTAGAGGCTATTGAGACTCTAATTTGGTGGACTGAGGCGCCGGATAGCTATAAGCAGGGCATTCATTTGCCTAACGATGGTGGAGAGTGGCGCAGGCTTTGTAGCAAGATGGCTACAGGTAGTGGCAAAACTACAGTAATGGCTATGATTATTACTTGGCAGGTTCTAAATGCCCTTGCATACCCAAAACGCAACAAAGACTTTTCCATTGCAATTTTTATTGTTGCGCCCGGTTTAACTGTTAAAGAGCGTTTACAGGTTTTATTGCCTAGTGGAACAAATAATTACTACGACGAATTTGGATTATGTCCAAATGAAGCATTGAGGCAGAAACTGAATCAAGCAGAAGTGCTGATTGAGAACTGGCATACTTTGATGCCTTTAAAGCAACCAGAAAAAAGTGTTGTTAAGAAAGGCGCCGAAAGTGACAAAGCATTCTGTAAACGTGTATTAGGAAAGCTATCAAATTACAAAGATATTGTTGTCATCAATGATGAGGCTCACCACGCCTATCGCATTCCAGCAGATATAAAAGTTAAAAAAGATGATGATTTTGACCCCGAAGAGGCAACGCGATGGATTGAGGGGTTGGATCGTATTAATAATGAGATTCGCATACAAAAGTGTTTTGATTTATCTGCTACCCCTTTTGCGCCAACTGGAAAAACTAATACTGAGCAAGGTTTATTCGATTGGATCTTAAGTGACTTCGGCTTAAATGATGCTATTGAGGCTGGTTTGGTTAAAACTCCTCGCGTGGTAGTCCGCGATGGGGTTATTCCAGATACAGCAACATTGAAGCCAAAGTTGTACCACTTGTATCGTGATGATTCAGTCAAGGATGACTTTGCTCGACGCGGTGCTGAAGAGCATGAGCCATTGCCATTATTGGTTCAGCAGGCATACACATTGCTTGGTGCGGATTGGCGTGAAGCCGCTAAATCATGGTCTGATACAGGACACAATTCCCCGCCGGTAATGCTTACAGTTTGTAATAAGACTGAAACAGCCGCAAGGATTGAATATTTTTTTAATAACGGAGATTGCCATTGGCCGGAATTAAAGGCGCCGCTTAAAACTTTACGGGTTGATAGCAAAGTTTTAGAGAAGGCAGAAATGGGCGAATCTGCCACAGTAGATAAGAGCTATGAGGAAAAGTTAAATAGCATTATTGAAGCTTCGCCAATGCCATCGGATAAAAAGATTGCCTTATTGGACGAAAAGAAAGAGCAACGATTAAGAGCAATCGTTGATACAGTTGGTAAGCCTCAAAAAGCGGGATCAAATTTACAAAATGTAATCTCTGTTGCAATGCTTTCCGAGGGATGGGATGCAAAAAATGTAACTCACATCATGGGTCTCAGGGCTTTTACAAGCCAATTACTATGTGAACAAGTAATTGGTCGTGGGCTAAGACGTGTTGGTTACGACACTGAAACTGTTATTGGTCCTGATGGTAACGAGCGCCAATTGTTTACGGCTGAGTATGTAAATATTTTTGGTGTTCCTTTATCCATATTTCAAGATAGTGAAGACGGCGGCTCACCACCGCCTCCCCCTAAACCTTCGACTCAGATTGCATCGCTTGTTGAAAGAGGTGGGCTAGAGATTAAATGGCCCAATGTCTTGCGTGTTGAAGCAATACTCAAACCTAATCTTAAGGTTGACTTTTCCAGCATCCCGTCTTTAAAACTTGATCCATCAAGAATTCCATTGACGGTTGAGCTTGCACCAGCAATAGGTGGGGCCACTAATTGGGACATGATTAGTCAAATTGATTTAGAGAAACTCCCCGATGAGTTCAGACTGCAAAGATTGATTTTTAAAGCCGCTCAAAAAGCGTTTATGCAGGCTAATAACGGATTCAAGGGAAGTAAAGAATACCTAGCTTTTCAACTTATTAAGATTATTGAGCAATTTGTCGAAACAAAGAAATTAGATATACCTTCTATTTTTCATCAGGAGCCGTTAAAGAAGAGAATTTTGATAGCACTTAGCATCGATCTCATTGTTGAGCATTTAATGCGATATGTTGTGGAGCAAAATGAAGAAAGCTTAGAGTTAATCTATGATGAAGAGTGCCCGATTGGCTCAACTTCAAATATGAGGACTTGGTATACAACCAAGCCGTGTCAACCAACAACTAAATCCCAAATCAATAGTGTTGTTGTTGATGCTGGATGGGAGGCGCATGTAGCAAATGTAATTGAGAGTCCGAGTATGGAGGATTATATTGAGGCGTACGCTAAGAATGATCATCTAGGATTTTTTGTCTATTACATGTGGAATGGCTCCAAACGAAAATATATTCCCGATTATTTGATCAAATTGGTCAATGGTAAAACCTTACTTTTAGAGGTTAAGGGACAGATTACAGAACAAGAAGAGGCTAAGTGGTCAGCAACGAGGAGGCTGATAACTGGGATCAATAGCAAAAAAGCCTTTGGCAAATGGGAGTTTGACGTTGTAACTGAAATGGCGAAGGTCCATGATGTGATTTTGAAACATGCCGCATAAGTGAAGCGTCCTTTTAAAGGACGTTTCTTGTTCAGGTTGTCCAAGCAAAAGTCTGAAAATAAAATAGCCGTATGAAAACATCACGCTGCCCGCAAAGTTACTAAGGTAATCAAAGTACCTGAAAGTCATCTAGAAGTAATCTCGTCTCTCGTTGAGAATTTCTAATCGGAACTTTCCTACACTCTTTTCATCCATTCACTCTACCAATTCCTAATCCAAGCTAATACGCTGAACCCTTCTTAATAGAGGAGGGTTCATGCAAGTTGCATTGGAATGTACTCACAAGCAGGCGCGG
>JGI26470J50227_1000987_pt1 | contig 10668 bp, 19 predicted proteins | sample FreactTroBogLake_FD_50227 | JGI IMG/M metagenome (IMG submission 50227) | reverse complement strand
GTTGCCTTCGATGGGCTCGTCGCCGTCCTCGGCTGGCATATCGGCGAGCGGCTTGACGTCCTTCGGCAGTTTGGACACGAGAACCGACTCCTCGACCTTGACGGCGTCCGGGTGGTTGGCCTTAGCCCAGCGAAGCAGTTTGTCGGCGTCGGTAACGATGACCTTGCCGCCTTTCTTGCGAAGGGCGAGAGAGCCGACGGTCGAGCTCCAGGTGCGAACCTTCTTGTCGCCGAGCTCAGTTTTCGCGAACTCCATCAGCATCGACGTGAATCGCTTCGTGAAGAAGTCGAGCACGCGGGACTCGCCCGCGATGATCTTGTCGGCGCACGCCATGATCTCGGTGTTTGCGATGAACTCGGGATCTCGCGTCATCTTTTCGAGCATCGCTTCGTAGATGGCCCGGTTGGCCTCTTCGGCGGCGGCTTTGTCGAGCTCGGCCCCGCTGATCTTCGACTTGCGTGCGAGCATCTTTCGCAAGACCCATTTGACGAAGCCCTCGTCGACCGCCGGGGCGGCATTTGGGTCGGTAATCTCGCCGCCGTCTGGGGCGACGAATCCGACGATCTCGCCGGTCTCAGGGTCGAGCAGGATGCCATCCTCGACGATATACTTCGATTCCGAGAACGGGTCGCCGGTGGCTCCAGTATCGAACGGGTCGGGCGCTTGCATGACGATGGCGTCGGCGGACTCGGCCTCTAGGGCGAGTATCTCAGGTTGGCTCATGGTTGGGGACTCCTTGCTTGACAGCATGATTGAATTGTAGCACGCGTGCTACGCGGCACGCAACCCCTCAGACTGCGCGTTCTGGTCTTCGTGAATGCTCGACGTGATGATCCGCTTTCGAGATCCTTCCCAGAACCATTTCCAGCGGCCTAGCTCAAGGCGCTCGTCGACGGCCTTTCGGCCCAGCTTCGTGTACTCCATCGCTTCGGGAATGGACAGGTTTGCCCGCTCGCGGAACGGTACGGATTGATTGCTCATTTCTTTCTTTCCTTCTTGACTCGGGTAAGGGCGCTCTCAAGGAACGCGATAGGCATCGAGAGGGCGGCTTCGTCGGGCCGAGATTCACTTTTGACGAGGGCACGGCCCTTGGCAGGCCGAAGACCGGTGATAACGAATCTCTCGCCCTTCCGGTCAACGTAGAGCCCGTGGAGCACGATCTTCTCTTTCATGGGCGGATCAGGACGTCGTAAGAGTCAAGGAACACGTCCTCGACCGGCAGGAACGTCGAACCCTCGGCGGTGGTTGCCTCGACGAGCACTTTCGCCTTCTTGTCGGGCATGGCCGATAGCTTCGCGATCATTTGCTCGACGCTCACTTCTTGCCCCCTTTCTTGGCATCCTCTGCCGCCTGCTTGGCGACGATCTCGCGGTCGAGTGCGGCGTTGTGGCGCTTCGTGACGCAGTCCTCGCAGGGGCATGAGTCGGCGTGCTCAGCGTCAACCGGTGCGGCAGGATCGGCGGCGGGCGCTGGCTCAGCTGGCATTTCAGGCTTGGACATCGCGCCGAGCAGAAGAGCCGTTCGCTCTTTGAACTCCTCGGGCGTCTCGGTTGCGGGGCCAACGTTGACGAACGCTTTCCAGTCGACTTCGATTGCATGGAGAGCCTGACGGAATGTTCGCCGGTCGGCTTCCAGTGGGAGAAGGATCTGCAACCGTTGACCCTCGGGCGAGATCGTGCCGGTCGCCGGTGCCGCAGTGGTCGTCGCCGCTTGCGCCGCCGCCGGTTCGGCTTTCTTGCAGCCCTTCTCTTTCGGCGTGCTCGTTTCGGTAGATACCTCGACCGTACCGGCGAGATCCTCGACGTCTTGAGTGAACCTATCCGATAGGGCATAGGCCGAGAGAGCGGCGGCGACCATCGCCCGTTTTTCGGCCATCTTCATTACGGTGTTTTCGCAGTCTCGCGGGCGGTCTATGTACTTCGACTCGACCGTCGAGCATGTCCCGATCCCGGTGCCGATTATGGAGTCGTTGCACCGAAGGCGAAGGATGCACTTGACGACGTACCGGTACAGGCCGATGGACTCGCCCCTCTCCTCGACCCAGGTGAACGTCTTATCGTCGCGGGTGGCGTTGTTCCATTTCTTCGACCGTTTGATCCAGACGATCTCACGGTTATGGTCGACTTCCTGTTCGGCGACCTCATAGTCGGGATACACGCCGAACGCCGCGTTGAGACGCTCGGCCCCGGCCTTGAAGAGAGACGCTTTCTTGCTCGTGCCGGGGATGACGCCGTAATCGACGTCGACTTTGAGAGCCTGAGTAATCAGGGCCGTCGTTTCAGCTTGAGCCGAGAGGATGGCGGCGGGGTTGGCGATAGGTCGGAGCAACGCCGGGGCGTCGGGCTTGACTAATTCTGTGCTCATAGGTTCCTTGCGTGCTACGTGTACGCTTCGGTCTTAATTGTAGCACGCGTGCTATATATAGTCAAGCGTATTGAGGAGCATTCAAGCGCAATTCTTGAACCTAACGAAGCGGCAAACGAACTCGCAAGGAATATCCGAAGATTCTCGGCCAATCAGTAGCACGAGTGCTACAGATAGGTGTAACATACGGCCTCTCAATCCGACGTTGCCCAGGCAACAAAAAAGGCGATACCGCTAGAACGGTTCGCCGGGGGCTGAGAGCTCGACAATCGCCGGGGCTCCTGTGCAGGTAACTCGTACAGGTTACCCGGCCCTCTCTCACACGAGGAGACAGCGGCATGACATCGAATAAGAATAAGCAGTTGGACCTACTCGCCAACTTCTTGGCACTCACTTGGGCACCCGTGGGGCTCGCCTCAGACGGTCGGGGCAACTCCCTACCGCTCAAGTCCCGGCTTGCAACTCACTACAGCATCGGCGGAGCGATTCAAAAGCTCTTCCCGCAGTCGGCGCACACCATCGCATCGGCATTCAGCGTAACCCTTGACGCACTTGAGTACCGGTGTGTGATGACATGGGAGGAGGAAAGCGGGCGAACCCTTGAAGACGTGCTCGACCTCATTGAGAAGGTGAGAGTCGCCCAGGATCTCGGCATCCTACCGGCGCTCGCCAAGATCACGGCAAATGCGTCGTTCTCCCAGACCTATCAGAACGCAAGGCGACAGCTGATCGCCGCCATCGAGCGCCGAGAGTGCGGACAAATGGAGCGAGCGGCATGACGTACCAGGAACAGCAGAAGCAATGGGAAGCCAAGCAGGCCGAGATCGACGCCGTCAATAAAAAGCTAGGCAAGCTCACCGCCGACATCGCCATCGCAAACGCGGACATCAAGCGATTCTCGGGCTACGAGTGCCCCGAGCCGTTCCTATCGCTCGCCATGAAGAGCAAAGCCAAGCTGGAAGCCAAGGAGGCCGAGCTCAAAGAGCGGCTAGGGCGGCTCAATGTCTAAGGCGAAACCAGATCCCAAGTACAGAATTCTCGCGCTCGACCCAGGCGGGCGAGTCGCTGGCGTCGCCCTATCATTCCTGACCCATCCCGGCCAAGTGTACGAAGAGATATTCGACATGGATCTTGATCGGTGCCAAGTAATAGCGGACACGGCGGCGCTCATGGCGACCGACGGTAGCTGTCTGCTCGTCGTCAGCGAGTACCCAACGGCGGGAACGCCCAACGGCCCCCAGGTTAGACAGGCCGCGAACATCATCATTACCCGACTCAAGAAGATGTTCCCCCGGCGCGTGAAGGTCGTAAAGGTCGTGCCCCAAACGTGGCAGAGCATGGTAACCAAAGGGCTCTCAGGAAAGACCGCCAAGGATCGCTCGGTCGCTCGGGCGTCGCTCGACTACAAGATCGAAGCGAGCTACCTCGCGAAGCACACCGACATCGCCGACGCCCTCAACATCCTCACGTACGCCCGTGGCTTCGTCAGGTGGAGCGATGGCAAATGACCCCGCTCGACTGGTGCCCGTGGTACCTGAGTAAATGGCAGTCCGAAAGCGTCAGGCTTCTCAGTCTCGCCGCCCAGGGCGCGTACATGCAGATCCTGCTTCTCCAGTTCCGAGAGGGAAGCGTACCGGCTGACGTCAAGAAGCTCGCCAAGCTCATTGGACAGGACTCGACCGATCTGCTCGCCGTATGGGAAGAGATCGCCGAGCACTTCGTCGAGAGCGAGCCCGGAAGGCTCGTAAACGTCACGATGGCCGAGATCCGGTTCAACCAGATCGCCAAGCACGAGACGGCAACGGCGAAAGCGTCCGCCGCCGCCAAGGCGAGATGGGAAGCCGCCCAACTCCGAGCCCAAAGAGAAGCTGAGCTCAGCGGTAGCAATGCTGGAGCAATGCCCCAAGCATCGGCAAATGATGCTCCAAGCATCGGCCAAGGAATGCTCCAAGCATCGCCTACGGTTGCTCCAAGCAATGCAGATGCAATGCCATTAGATAAGAATAGAGAAGAAGAGATAAGAGAAGAGAATATAAAACTAGAGGTAGAGGGGATGCAAGGGGAGAAGGAGATTCCGGTCGAGACCCCAGCGAAGGCCGTACCGTGGGAGAAAGCTCTCTTCGACCTTCTCCCAGAATCGCACCGTACCGAGGAGCTCAAAGCGGCGCTGAGAGGGTACGGACAGCTTCGTCGGTCTAAAAACTGGGGGGCGCTTGCCGAAGTAACCGTCAAGGCCAAGGCGAAAGCGTGGGGCGCGTTCTCGGCGTCTGACGTCGTCGCCGCTCTCATCATGTCCACCGAGCAGGGCTGGCAGTCGGTCAACATTAAGCCGACGTTCCCGTCTCAGGCGCTCGGCGACCAGAAGACGGATATTCTCAAGCTACTGGAAGCCGAAGGCGGTCAGGAGTGAATAAGGCCATGAGGGAGGCGCTCGTCGAAGTCCTCGTCATGTTCGGCAAGGTGTACGGCAAGAAGACCAACGAGGAGATAGCTGAGCTCGTGCCGATATGGGGCGCAATCATCTCCGACGTCGAAGGCATCACACCGGAAGGCATCAGGAAAGCAGGGCTACACGTCATGCGGACTCATACAGAGTATTGGCCGAAGCCTGCGACGCTGAGGCTCGCGCTCATGCCGTTCGCCGCCGAAGAGCGAGACCGACGGTTCGCCCTTCGATGTCTACCCAACCCGAGCGTAAAGGCGCTCAATCAGCCAGGGGACCCGCTCACGCCCGAGACACGGAAAGCCATCCTTGACGGCATGAAGTCCGGCCCCCGGTCAATGCTGGAGTCCATCATGCAGGCCGACCGAGAGGGCACGAGACCCCAGCGAGAGAGAGAGTGACGACAGGAGAGAAAGAGCCGAGGGGACGGGCACCCTCAGACCCAGGTTTACACAAAACGCGCACGTAGCACGAGTGCTACAAATAACTCGGGAATAATAGGCCGCCAAATTCCTTGGAGGTGGCCCGTGGTTCTTGAGAGTTTTCGTTCTGACCTAGATTTATGCAAGGCGGCTCGTGCTGGTGACGACGACGCCCTGCTCGTCGTGATAGCACGGTACAGACCTATTGCCGAGCTCGCCGCCCGATCATCCCGCATACCGGGCTACGACTACGAGGATCTGCTTTCGGAAGCCACCACGGCCATCATGTCGGCGGCGAGAGTGTTCGACGAGGGCGTCGCGTCCTTTGGCTCCTACGCTAAGCTGTGCGTCCGCAACCGGATAGCGAGCATCGTGCGGGCTTCGCGTTGTCGGCCCGTCATGCTACAGCACGTCGAGCAACTCAACGAAGCGGACGCCGATTGCGGCCCGATCAGCAGAGAGACGCTCGACCCGACCGCTGAGGCCCAGTTCGACCAGGCACACGTAGGCGACCTCGTTGACAGACTGAGGGCAGAGCTCACAACCACCGAGAACGAAATCCTAACGAACCTGCTCGCTCGCGGCGGCGTGATCGACGACCCCGAAGCCGACAAGTATTGGAGCGAGGTCGCCGTCGAGAAGGGATGTTTCAGAACAGGAATTTGGCGCGTGATTAACTCTATCCGCATCAAGGCTCAAGGGGTAATTCTCGTATGACAAGCACGCTCATCAGTTCGTTTTCCTCTGTTCCGTGGGGCGGGGTGCTCGCCTTTGTCGCTCTCATCGGTGGGGCGTACCGAACCGGCCTAGTAATCATCAAGAAGATCGAAAAGATCGCCGCCCAGTTCTCGCCCAACGGCGGCTCAAGCCTGCGGGACTCGCTCGACCGCATCGAGAAGGCTACAGCGTTCGGCGAGAAACGATCACGGGCGCTCTACGACAACGGCGACGAGAGCAAGGGGTGGTTTGAGATCGGCAGGGACGGAACCTGCCTGCATGTCAGCAACTCATGGTGTAGAATCCATCACTTCCAAAGGGACGAGGCGCTCGGCCAAGGCTGGCTCAATGCCGTCAGCGAGCGAAGCCGAACTCTCTACGTCGACGCCATCCAGCACGCAATCTCGGACAAACGAAGCTATGAGACCGAGTACGTCACGACGCTCGACGAGCGGATCAAACTTCACGCCGACATCGTTCTCAGCCCTACCGGCGACCTTCTAGGCTTCGTGGGCTTCGTGACCGTGAGGCCGGCACCGGCAAAGCCATGAAGAAAGCCGACCTTACCAAGCACTATTGGCTCGCCGCCCTCGTGGCGCTCGTCTCGCTCTTCCAAGCTCCGTTCATGCAGGTACAGGCGCTCAAGCTATCGCCTACCATCTACTCGGCCCTCATGTTCGTGGCAGGCGTCGTCAAGTGGATCGCCTGCAACCTCGACTACACGGCGCTCGACGACCAGGAAAACGGCACGCCGGTCAAGAAGTCCTAGCGGGCAAAGGTCGCCCCGGTTGCGTGCTTTACCGGCATGGCAATCGGGACGGCAATCAAGACAGACGACGGGTATCCCATCCTTGAAGGGAAAGACAGCTCCAGCGGCCTGGTGGCCGCCATCACCGGGACGCTCATCTCAGGGCACGAGACGCTCGACGTCAACTCGACGCCCATGATCGGCGGACTAGCACTCTCGGCGACAAACCCTATCCCGATCCTTGACGGCTACCAGAACCCGACAACGACGTCATGGACTAGCGCGACCGCCCTCAACTCGACTTTCTCCTGTAGCACGGCAGGCTACGACACGGTTATCGCGACCATCGTGCCGACCGGAACGATCACGGCGGGGCAGATCATCTTTGAGGTCTACGACGGCGCGACGTGGCTCCCCATCAAGGCCCCTCGCATCGAGTCGTACTACACCGACCAGGGTTACTCGCTCATTGGCTCACCGGCTGGCTCTCGCGGCTGGCAGATCCCGCTTTCGGGCTTTCCCAACTTTCGTATCCGGCTATCGACGCCCATCGTCGGCGCTGGCTCCGTGGCGGTCACACTCATTACGAGTTCGGCACCGGACACGTCGCTCGTCACAATCGGAATCGACCCCGGCTCGCTCCAGATTGGCGACCTTCCAAACATGCCGATCTCGGGCGGTTCCCAGTCGCTCACCCTCGCGCTCACTGGAGCCCAGACGGCAAATGCCCCGGTACCGATCACGGCGGGAGGCGTAGGCGGCAACAACCTCGCCGGTCAGAATTACATCGACACGGCGGGCTACTCCTCTGTTTCGATCACGGTCGCAGGTGTCGGCGCTGGAGTCGTCAATATCCTGTGCTTGCAGAGCAACACTGTCAGCGGCGGCGTGCTGACGAACCAGGCGGCCCTCGCGATGCAGGGTGCGGCATCGACGACGGCTCTTCCAGGCAACACCATCGGCACCGGCACGACCTACTCAACCAACTGTCTCGCCCGATACGTGGCGTTCCAGATCAACGGCGGCGCTCAGACGAGTGGCACGACGACCCTGAACGTGACCCTCAAGTCGACATCGGGCTCGCCTGTCACGCAGTACACCTACACATACCTCGCGGGCGGCCTCAACGCTTCGGCAACCCAGTCGGGCACGCTCGCCTACAGCAACACGGCCCTATCGAGCACGGCTGTCGCTGTAAAGGCGAGTGCGGGCAACTGGTACGGCGGCGAGCTCTTCAACCCGGCGGCGGCGGTCACGTATCTCCAGATATGGAATTTGGCGCTTGGCTCCGTCACTGTCGGCACGACGCCACCGACGCGAGTCGTCGGCATCCCTGCGGGCGGATCGTTGCCGCTCTCCAAGGTGGTGCCGTGGTCGTTTAGTGCGGCGTTCACCATCGCCGCAACCACAACCCCGACGGGCTCGACCGCACCGGCGACCGCTCTCGTCGTCGCCATTGACTACGACTAAGGAGAACCATGACCACAATCTACACCGACGGCAACGGCACGTACTACCAACCGGGCGACGTCAACGCCCAGGACGGGACCAAGACCGACGTAAACGTTCGTTCTCAGGCGCTCTACACGACGCAGGCAATGATGACCGCAACGATCCCGGGCGCTTGGACGGTCGCCCCGAACCTCTCCGACATTGGCGGCGGCGTTTGGTGGAACGGCCATCTCGTCGACCCGCAGTTCGCCCAGTAGGGCTTACTTGAGCACTTAAAGGCGGCCTCAACTCGGGGCCGCTTTTTTTTTGTTGTCTGTAGCACTCGTGCTACGATTAAGTGTGTATAATGAGCACCGAGGCCGCCGTGGAGCGGCTTGGAGAAATCACCCATGAGTATGCTCAGTTCGTTCGTATCGCACGCCGTCGACCTCAAGACAGGCAACCTCACTTCGGAGATCGTCGAAGGCATCCTATCGAAAGGCGTGTCAATTGGCGCGGAAGAGATCAAGCGCGTGACGACAATTCCATCCGCCGAGTGCGCGATTCTCGCCGGGAAGTTCGGCATCCATGACGTCGCAGGCGTCGCCGAGTTCACGAAAGCCGTCCAAGAGGTCGGGAACGTGTTCGGGGACATCGTCACGAAGGCCCTAGAAGCCAAGGCAAAGAGCCTCTAATCGTCAACCGGGCCGAGCAATCGGCCCATCTTCACCGCATCCCAAACACAGAACCCAATGAAAGAAGCAAAGACCCTCTCGCTCACTATGCTCGCCGCCCAGTCGCACACCATGCGAGCCGCCGACGATTCCGTCATCCAGGTTGTCGCCCTTAACGCGTCGTTCGATCCAGAAGTCGGATTCGATGCCGAGATGAAAGTCCGATTCGCCGAAGAGCACACCATCGGACAGCTTCGACCCGGCAACTCTTACAAAGTGACCATCGAAGACTTAGGCCGCATCGAGCCCCAGGCTATCGAGTTCGAACTCCCAGCGGAAGACCCAGCGACGCCCGTCGCCCCGGCTCCAGACCAGCAGGTACAGGTCGGCACCGAGCCAACACCAGCGACCGATACGCCTCAGCAGGTTCAAGTCTAAGACCGACCACCCCAACATCCCCCGAGAGGTCGCCAGTCATACGACGGCGGCCTCTCTTCGCAAGTTTGCCTACCCAACATGAAGACAATCGAGATCCCCATCGCCGACATCGTGCTCTATGAGAAGAACTCCAACAAGCACTCGCCCAAGCAGATAGAGCGGCTTACCGCCATGATCCGCGAGTACGGCTTTCTCGTGCCGTGCGTCGTCAAGTCGCGAGGAGATGGGAAGTACGATCTCGCCGCCGGTCACGGTCGGCTCGTGGCGGCCAAGCGGGCCAAGATGAAGGCCGTACCGTGCATCCTCGCCGATCACCTTACAGAGAAGCAGTTCCAGGCGTTTGTGATCGCCGACAATCAGATCGCCAAGATGGGCGAGTGGAACCTCGACCTTTTGCAATCCGAGCTCGCCGGTCTGCTCGACGACGGCTTCGACTATGAGCTCTTAGGATTCGACGCCGACGAGGCCGAGCGCATCCTATCAAATTCGGCCCAGGATGCCCGCACGGACACGGAAGGCGGCGGGGCCGCATCGAATGCCCCGACAGGGGAAGAGAAGGGCGGCGCGGCGCTGAGGACGAACATCGCCTACAACATCATTTTCGACACCGACGAGCAACAGCAGGCGTGGTTCGGGTTCCTTCGCTACCTAAAGGCGACCGTCGACGCCGAGAGCATCGGCGCACGGCTCCGCGTGTTTATCGCTGACGGTGACTTCACCAAGGAATGACATGGCACACATACCAGGCATTGACCCGACCCCGTACGGCTTCTCCGAGCCCGACTCATGCAACCCGGCAGGGATGGCGCTGAGGCAAACGCTCTTCGTGAGCTCGTCGCTCGACTATTCCCGCATCGTCGAAGGCAAGAAGGGCTCGTACGTGCTGGAAGGCGGCGCTCATCGTTTCTTCGTCGGCGAGGTCGAGCTCTACGATGGGCTAAGGGCAGGGAAGGCCCAAGTCGGGGCCGTGCTACAGATCGCCCTAAAGGATCTGCTCGACCTACATCAAGGGCTCGGCTACCGCTCGTCGCGAGATATGGTCTACGACCTTGATCTTTGGGCGGCCAAGGACGCCGACATCTACACCGTGCTCTACTTCGTGCGGAAAGAGGCCGAAGAGGTCGTCTATCTCGCCGAGGCGGCATGAGTGTCCTAAAGGTGGGCGAGTGGGACTCGGTCGCGGACGTCGAAACGGCGCTCGGCGACCTTGCCATCCTTGAGGAGCAATTCGAGGGCGCCGACGCGTTTAGTGCGCTCGACACCGCCGAAGGGTGCCTGTTCTCCAATGTGCCGTTCTGGCAACTCTATCGCGGGGAGATGCAGGCGTGAGCTCAAATACCATCACTCGCCTCGCAAACGACGGAACGCTCCTTTGGTGGTGCCCCGGTTGCGAGGAGCATCATGGCGTACCCGTTGACGGCTCGCGAGGTT
>JGI26470J50227_1000982_pt1 | contig 10722 bp, 22 predicted proteins | sample FreactTroBogLake_FD_50227 | JGI IMG/M metagenome (IMG submission 50227) | reverse complement strand
AACATAACCTGGCTGAGTAGTCGTTGCCATTATTCACCCTTTTTTTGGCGTGACCAGATACTTTTTATAGCTGGCGAGCTATCATCATCCTTTGAAGGGTTTGCAATCATATATTCATAACCGGCAACAAATACGCCGCAAATAGCAATCGAAGCGATAAGTGGCTGAGTTTTGCCAGTACGACTAGCGACAGCATAACCGGTAGCAACCACTATACTTGTAGCGGCTACTTCTCCCCATCGGATTCGTTTGACGTTTCCGGCTTTTGCTTCTTGTTCGTGAAAAAACGGTGAAGATACGGTGAACCAAGAAGGGCAAAAGCCAGCAAATACTCCGGAAGCCTCTCCAATAAGTAGGATGATAATTGTAATATCATCAGCAGTTGTATCGCCTGGGCTCAATTTTTTACCTCAATAGATCGGCTTGAACAGAGACCAAACCTTCGGCCGTCAAAATGGAAACAATATCAGTACCAGGTTCACGCTGACCATTAGCAGGTGGCAAATATAAATCGCAACCTATTGTCCGTTGAATGGTTCCTTGCTGATAAGCAACTTGTTTAAATCCTGTTGGAATTCTGCATGAAACGCACATTTAAATTCTCCCCACTGCAATATCTCGGCCGCCTTGGCCACCAAGTTCAGAATATCCACCAGCTATAGGGTGAACATAGACAGTATCGCAAGTACCATCAGAATGGCGGCGGTGAACATAAGCTGGTGCATGGACTCCGACTTCATAATCTCCACCCCAACGACCAATAGCGTTTGTATCTACAAAATATGCTTCTGAAGGTGTGCGCTGTTGTGTTCCAGTCGCAAGACTCATAGAAGCCAAAATTCGGTTACGAAGTACGCTCATTTTTTCTCCTTAGAACCCTGAGCCTGTGCCTTGTGCGCGAGCTATGGTTTTTGCGCTATCCAAAACTGGACTGCTAGTTCCTCCGCTTGTTGCCGCTGGAATTGGAATCAAGCCAGGTAATGGACTGCTATTGACAAGCTGAGCTAATTGGGCTTTCTGCTGTGCAGAAATCAAAGCTTGATTTGCCGCGAAAGCCTGTTGGTTTTGAAGCGCCGCCAATTCTTGCGCGTTGCTTGTTATATTTGTTGGCAAAGTATTTGGGTTGATAGCCGCTGGAGCTACTGATCCAGTAACGGCAGTAGGTGTTGTGGCCGTTGGCTGAGGTGTAATGGTGCCAGTTCCTCCGGTATTTGTTTGAGTACCAGTTGCAGTTCCTACAATAGTTCCTGGAGTAATCGTTGCGGGACTACCTGTTCCAACACTTGTTCCCTGCGAAGGCGTTGTGCTGGTAGTTGCAGGATTACCTGTAGCGTTTTGCAAAGTCTGAATTTGACCTTGCAAGTTTTGCAAAACTGAACCTAAATTATCTGGGTATCCAAACTGACCTCCGCCAGCTCCATATCCCCCATCAGTTGAATAAGAGGTGCCAGTGCTAGTCGTACCGGTCGTGGTGGATCCGGTCGTGGCGGCGTTCGCAACGGCCGCTGTAGCACTGGCGGCTTTTTTCTTATTCCATAGATAAAAAGCAAGGCCAGCGACAACCGGAACGGCAATTAAAACAGGTGTCGGAACGCCTTTGAAAGCGGCCTTTAATCCTTTTGAAGTTGCTTTAGTTGTCTCAGCCATTTAATTATCCTTGCTGACTATAAGTTGGCCATTGTGTGAATGGACGGAATGAAGCTGTAACAGTTCGTCCGCCGATTCTTGGCTTGTATTGGGTTTGAGAAATAACACGGCCAGTATTGATTGCCGGAACAGGTAGTACATTTTGACCAATTTTCTGTCCTGGAAATACCAAGCTTTGGTTCGCGTGTGAAACATAAATGGATGGCAAAATGTAATTCGGTGCAACCGAGCTACTTTGCCATAATCCACCCCAAGAATTGTCCTGCAAAGCCGCTGGACGAGGTGAAACTACTGGAACCGTACCAGGAGCACCGGTGACCACATTTTGGCCGTTGGTGGCAGGTTGAGCTCCAAAAGTGAAGGTAGGCAAAAACGCGCCTTGGCCTTTAACTGGAACATCAAGAGTACGGATTTGAATTCTCATTAGCTAGGTGTCCCCAAAAGTGCGTTCAACCAAGGACGCTGGAGATTAGCTACACCTGTGGAAGCCGCCGCCGTACCCTGTGGATGAATAAGAACATCGGCAATAATGATTCCACCAATAGCTAGGGTCAAAAGACCAAAAAATTTGCTCACTGAAAACCTCTCTTACTTAGATCCTGCGCTCGACTTGCTTGTGCTTGTCGTGCTCTTAACTATAGCTTGATTTGTTGAATTTACTTGGCCTCCGGCGTTCCAGAAGTTAAGTAAAATTGCAATATCTAAGCCCCAAGCCGCTATGACCGCTGGTCGAGCCGCTTCACCGGTAGCTAATGACAAAAGGCCAAAAGCAAAAAACGCGCCAACGAATTGGCTTGGTAGAGGTAAGTGCGGTACCGGATTATTTGCCGCACTACCGTTTTTGGCTCCCCTATAAGTAATTAAAGCCGTTGCGACCAAGAGCGGAGGAAGAATTTGCTTGTTCATAATTCCTCACTTTCCGTCCTTTTTTATAGCCGCTGTTTCAGTTGTCCAACGAGAAGGAACCACGACATCAAGTAGTCCCCAATTCCCGCCTTGAACTTGGCTTAAACCGTAATAGAGCAAGGAGTAGCCCGCAAAGACTACTCCGAGCCCAATAATTGGCATGATTAAGCGTTTGCCATTTTCTTGCCTGGAAGTGGCTTAACGAACTTGTGGAAACCCCACACGCCAGCTACGCCTACAAGTACCCAAAATACTGGTGACTTTTGCATTTTTTTTCCTCTCGATTTTCTTAATTTGGTAGTGAACGACGAACCATGATGAGCAAACCAACGGCCACAATTCCACCCCAAAAAGTAAAACCAAAACCATTATTTGGCTTTAACGTTTCGTAGGTGCTAGGGGCGGCAGAAGTGTTTCCCATCCCGAAAGCGGCCTCAGTGACGGTAGGCGCTTGCGCGCCTACCGAACTGTAGGACGGAGACGAGCCTTGGATAACTCCATTGACTCCTAAACGAAGGCCGGCCATCTTATAGCTCAGGCAATCCCTGGATGACGGCGCCTGTAGGAACAATCTGTCCTACCAGCACTGACATGGTGGCTGGGCTGTTTGATCCTGAACCTGCTGGAGCAAAGTTTGCTTCAAGCAAAGTACCAGGGTTTGTTGAGAGGTAAGTCTCGCCAGTATCAAGCAGACCAAGTGACTGCTGATTGAGCGAAGTCTTGCGAGAGAAAGCAGTCACACCGGTTGGGCGTGTAACGCCACCGAACTGAATCGCCATATCGTCATAAACTTCGGTCATTGTTGAGTCAATAACTGGTACGCCATCTACATAAAGCTGGAGACGGTTTGGCCAGTATCCATCGGTACGAGCTCCGGTGGAGTCGCGTACTTCCATGATGATGGTGTCGAGGTAACCGCCAAGGCGTGGGAACTGCAAGCGAGCCGAAGCGCCAGCCGAAATGGATGGGTTAGCCTGCTGGAGAAGCCACTGACGAGTGGTTCCGAGGCCAGGTGGCTCAACTGCTACACCTTCCGGCAACCAGTAGAAATCGGTATCTACAACTGTGTTTACAGTTGGAGCAGTACCGGTTACTGATGAACCGAAAATACCTGTAACGGTGTTGAAGTTAAATTGAAGGGTAGGAAGAAGTGAAGCGTTAGCGGCTGAAAGTACGCCGTAAGCCTTTGCAAATTCCAAAGGAAGTGAGTATGAGAACTGTCCAGCACCGGTTGAAGCGCTAAGGGCAGTCCATGAAGGAAGGCCAGAAGCGATATTTGTACCGTTGTTGAGACCGAACGCACCGCCGAACATATTTATGAGGTTTGAAACTTCATAACCTGGAGCGACGATAAGAGGTGTTCCGAAAGCGTCCTTCAACTGAATCAAGTTGTTCAAGTTGTATGGAGCGTCAGCCTGGACTGAACCGCTTGTAAGGGTTCCAGCTGTAACCAGTGTGTGAGTCACACGCAAGTTACGGAAATAACCTGGACGAGCGACCAAAGGTTGCGAAATAATCGCACCAAGTGGATCACCAGAGCGGGTATAAACAGGAGCGCGACCTGGTTGTGAATGGCGAATGAATGGGCCGCCAGCCGCTTCTACTGTTGTGGTTGGTTGTGGGCGTCCAGCGGCCTGCGCTGAGCCCATTTGAGAATTAGTTGCCATATTTTATAACATCCCTAACTGGATAGCGTCTCCGATAACTTTGGAAGCTCCCTCGTTTTCACGCGACCAACGCCGCGCACCGATTCGAGCCAAACCAAGTGCTGGATGGAGCAAAAGCCCCACAATCAACACTAAGTCAAAAGTCTTTTTTGACGGCATTGAATTACCTCCAAAACATACCCCATCTAGTACCAAAGGTATCACTTGCGGCTGACATTTCAACATTCAAACCGCGTTTTTGGAAAATAATTTATCTTGGGTTAGGAATGGTTACTCGGTAAGGTTCGCGTGGATCTCTACCCACTATGACCCAAGCGAATCTATCAAGACCTTTAAAAGCTCCTCGAACTTCTGCTTTAGAACGGCCAAGAACTTCGGCTAATCGCCCAACTACATCATCGTCTTGGGTATATGAAACGGCAATCCATGAAGCCTGCCGGCTAGCTTGTGGAGTTACCCATGAAGGTGCCTGGTAAGAACTAACGAAGCTAATACCTCTGTCTCGGGCGGCAATTAAAAGCCGGTCACATTCTGACCTAAGGTTCATCATTCTGGAGTCCGTCAAAATTTGTAATTCGTCCACATATAAAGTCCAACCACCCATAGACCAGGCGTCATCAAGTGTATTCTTTAGAGTTTGTACGAGTCTTTCATATTCTTCTTCAGTCCGATTAGACCCGCCTATCAGATAACGAGTAGGTATGTCATTTTTGTCATTATCGTCTAACTTACGAGTGATTTCTTTTATACCAGGCCATTTGCTTAATCTCTCATAGCCCAAAGAACTTAAAGTGGTATCTCCGCCTTTTGGATCTAAAGCCAAAACATATCGGCGGCAGTAATCGAGAAGCCCGCTAGTAAAGGTAGTTTTACCTGCACCTGTGGGGGCAATAACGGCCATATGCTCGCCTGGCTCCCATACGCTTTTAAACCAGGGCAGAAATTCGTTATTCCACTCTAGCGGGACTACTCTCTCAGCCATTTATAACTTTTTGTTATGCGGTAGGGGTTTCGGTAGCTGGAATGGCATTTATGACATTCTCAACCGCGTGGATTTCTGGAGCAATAGCAGGAACAGCCGCAATTACTTCGGCTGGAAAATTGCTATCTACCAAATCGTGTGCTTTACGCCAATCGCTCTCGGAATCGAATTTAATCGAATTAGCCAAGTGATGGAAAAAGCTGTTTAGGTCAGAAACTTTCATCTTCATACTCTCTTTCTGGAGTTGGTTGTGGAGCTGGTTCAGAATACCAGCTTGCAAATAATTCGTTTATCAACTCTTGCACTGGATCGGTACCTTCTGGTGCGTCAGGAAAAAGCTCTCTAATGGCTTCAGCTTGGTCGGCTTGGCGTTTGCGAGCCTTTTTGACCGCCGGAACCATGTGAGGTAAGGAATTCCGCAAAGAGCTTTCCAACATCGGCAAAAGCATCGGAGCTCGTTCCGGATTCATTTCTATGGCAAAAACAATAGCTGGCGGCATAAATACAGCACCCATCAAATCAAAACGACCGCGAGCTTTTACCGCTCTTTGAACCAACATCCGGTCGAGAGCTGTGCCTTTGATAGCCTCGTCAATAATTTCACCGGCGGCGGCTGACTGCCACTGGAGCAACATACCTGAAGGCCTATGTCGAGGATTACGAGAGATTAAGCCTCCGACCGCGCTCCATAGGTCACCGATACTGTCTGCTCCACTGACACGCTTTCCAGCAGGTTTTGGCCGCTGTTCTTTAGTAATCGGAGCTTTAATTTTGTTGTCACTTTGAGACTTTTTACCGCCAAAGAAGGTTCGGAATTTATCTGCAAAACTTCCGTCAAGATCCGATTCTCCTTCCTCAGAGGCGTCCTGGTTTGCAGATGGGTTAGATAGCAAACCAGGACGCTTCTCAAAATTCCCTAAATCTTCTGGAAAATCATCCTCAGAAGGAACAGTAGGGAAATCTGCGTCAGTAATTATAACTGGTTGGGTATCTAAATTATCCGAAGCGGCTTTTTGTTCTGCTCGGCGGGTTTTTTGATAACAAGCCGGACACATTCCACGACCAAGGATTTTGCCAGAAGTTTTTCCGCAACCCCCTGCACAAGGGAATTGTTCTGTTAATTCCTTAGCCACGACGGTTCACAAGGTAAAAAGCGCCAACGCCTAACACAACGCCTGTTACCAATCCCGCAAATGTATAAATCTTGGCTTTTTTCTGACATTCTTCACATTCAAGAGCCATTTAGTTGCCTCCCCATAAAATTTTGGATAAATCAAATTTCTTTCCAGGAGTGGAAGGAGCTTCTTCTACTTCTGCTTTTTTTGGTGCCGAAGTACGAGGAGCCGCCGCCTTTTTTGGTTTTGCCGCCTGGAGAGCCGCCATCGCTTCGGTAACTTGCCGAGTGATTTCAGCTTCTATGTCTTTGTTTGTCGAAGCCTTACCGGTGGTTTCCCTTGAAACTTCAACTTCTTCTGTCTCAGCACCTTCAAGAAAATCAGGCAAAATTGAGCCTAATTCCTCTCGGATAATGTCGCGTAGCTTCTCCTGGTCTAAAACCTCAGGAGAATCGGTTTCTACATTTTCGTCATTCTGGTCAATAGCCATACTGGAATCTTACACCCTGTCTGGTATTCTTACAGCATGACCAGACAAGAAACATCGAAAACTTATAATTTCGCTGTATTGGTTCTATATATGGCCGGTGTTGCTGTAAATATCTGGTTTGTCTTGGAAATGATGAAGGAATCAGACGGAGGCCGCGAAAAAGTGGAAACTCTTAAAGAGAAAACTTTGGGTCGTTGGAAAAAATGGAAAAAAGAGACTATGGAGCAATTCCATTCTCAAATGGTAGTAATTGAAGCCGAAGAAATACTAAGGGGAAATAATGGCTGACCTACGAGATCCAATCATTCGGCGAATTCAAGACCAAGCCAGAGCTTCCAACCTAAATCCAATGGAGGCGGCCGATTTAGCGGCTTTTGAACGCGCTCCACGCTGGAGGCTGACCACAAAGGATATTGAGTTTGAGTGTGGGTGTGTCGCTCGTCGTTTTCGTAGCCTTCGTGGAGTAAAAGACTTTGACCCTATCATTTTTAAGGGTTTGCCGGAACAAGCGGTGTACGATTCAGTGTGCAGGGCTCACGAACCAGGTATGCACAAATACCTGAAATTTGGGGGTTATACGGATTTTAAGCAGTGGAGGGCGGCTCGCCTCAGACTGATTACAGGAGAGGTTTTATAAATGTACGAACAAAATGACCAGGACGAATTACAGTCTGGATTAAAAATTTTTATTGACGCTGGTTTGGAAATTGGTAAATCGGTGGACAAAAACACCAAAGCGCTTCGAGACGGTTTTGCCGCTTTGCAGTCCAATACGCCTTATATCTACAAAACGGTAGCTTCTGGCACTTATAGCTCTGGAACCCTTTTGCTAAATATGGGGACTCCTGACGCTGGCACTTATTGGGAAGTCGAGTCAATTACCGTTGGCGGCACCGACCTGTCAGTGACGGCCGCCGGTTCTGCGGCTGTCTATGTCACCGCCACATATAACAATATTGCCGGAACTTCCAGCGCTATGGATTATGCCGCCACTTTGCCAAATGTAGGTTTTTATGGATCTCGAAAGCTTTATATTAAAGAACAAGAAAATTTGATTATCGGTATTTGGGGCGGAACTGCCAATCAGGTATATGTTGCAAATGCCGCCGTTTCGGTCATCAACGACCAAGCCGCTCGCGGCAAGGCTATTGACACTATCTAATGGCTGGCTTTAAGAAACCAAAGTCATACGGTTCGGCTTCTATGGGCTCAACCGGTTTTCAGGCTGTCGTTTCTAATCCTTCGCCTCCAAATGCCCCAATTATTGGCACGGCTACGAATATCGGCACAAATTGTCCTTATAACAATGGTGCCGCCATCGTAACCTTCACTCCTGGCTCCGGTGGGGGAGTGGCTACCAGTTTTACAGTCACCTCCTCCCCTGGTGGATATACCGCTAGCGGTTCTGCTAGCCCGATAACCGTTACCGGTTTACAATCGGGAACTTCTTACACTTTTAGTGTCACGGCGTCTAACGCTTTTGGAACAAGCTCACCTTCCGGCAATACAAGCTCTATCACTGCCACAACCGTTCCACAAGCTCCGACAATCGGAACTGCTACCGCTGGAAATGGTTCTGCTTCTGTCGCTTTTACGCCTGGAGCAAGCGGTGGAGCTACAGTAAATACCTATTTGGCAACTTCCACGCCTGGATCTCTTTATGGGGTCGGAACTAGCTCCCCTGTAACCGTTTCAGGTCTTACAAACGGTACTTCTTATTCATTCACGGTAGTAGCCAATAACGCTAATGGTTCTTCTTTGGCTTCTGGTGCTTCTAACTCTGTCACACCTGCAACTGTGCCAGGATCTCCTACAATCGGAACAGTTACGGTTACAAATTCCACGACCGTATCTATACCTTTTACTGCCGGCACTACTGGGGGAGCGACCATTACTAGCTATGTAGCTACTTCTAGTCCTTCCATTTCTTTATCAGTCTCGGGTACAAGTAGTCCCTTAACGGTTACTGGTTCTTTTGCTGGCGGGACAAGTTATACCTTTGAAATTGCGGCTGTAAATTCGGTTGGAACCGGAACATATTCAGCAAATTCAAATTCGGTAACTCCTAACAATGTATTCGACTATCTTGTTGTAGCGGGCGGTGGTGGCGGCGGTCAATGTGGTGGCGCAGGCGCAGGCGGTCTATTGTCTGGGACAGGCGCATCCCTTGGTTCATCTTTTACGATTACAGTCGGCGCGGGTGGTGCTGCAAATAACTCAGGTGGATATACCAATGGCAATAACTCCGTTTTATCTTCCTTTACAGCCGTAGCCGGTGGCGGCGGTGGTGGTTACGCAGGTGGCGCTGGTTCAGGTGGTTCAGGCGGTGGCGGAAGCGTAGATAATGGCGCAGGCGCAGCAGGTACTTCGGGGCAAGGAAATGCCGGTGGCAATGCAGTATCAGGCGGCGCAGGTGGCGGCGGAGCTGGTGCAGTCGGATTATCCGGTACAAAACCAACAGCAGGACAAGGCTTAGGTGGTAACGGCGGAGACGGACTTACATCGTCAATTACTGGAACTACTACTTATTATGCCGGCGGCGGCGGTGGTGGTGGTCGCGGAGACGGCGGTCAAAACTATAACGGTGGTTCAGGCGGTCAGGGCGGTGGTGGAGCAGGCGGAAATTCAACCGATTCTCCTACGGCAACGGCAGGATCCATAAATACAGGCGGCGGTGGTGGTGGCGCAGGAATTGGTGTATCTCCTCAATTTAAGACGGCGGCTAACGGTGGTTCAGGCGTTGTAATTATTCGTTATCCCGATACAAAAGCTGACATCACTTCAATTAGCGGTGGACTTGTTTATACCAAAACTACAATCACAGGATACAAAGTTTATACATTTACCTCGGGCACGGGAACGGTGACAATCTGATGGCTCATTACGCTTTCTTAGATACAAATAATATCGTTGTCGAAGTAATGCCTGGCGTCAATGAAAATGAAACGATTGACGGCGAAAGACCAGAGGTTTGGTATTCTAATTATCGCGGCATGAAATGTCTTCGAACTTCATATAATGGCAAGATTAGAAAATGTTTTGCAGGCGTTGGTTATAACTACAACGAATCAGCGGACGTTTTTTATCAACCGCAACTTTTTCCATCTTGGATTCTTGACGAAAATTTTGATTGGCAACCGCCTACGCCTTATCCTAACGATGGCAATCGTTATACTTGGGATGAATCGTCGAAATCGTGGGTGGGTGTTTCCGATCCAGACGAAAGGAAATAAATGAATATTTCATTTACAAAACTTCCAGCACAGATTCGACAAATTGCCGCAATCGTTGGAATTGTTATCAGCTCGACAAACATGACAAATATGCCAAGCAATATCCGAGAAATCCTCATGGCGGCTTCAGGAGCTCTTTTGACTGCTGAACACCTTGTGGATGGCTTGAATGGTAAGGTTAATGCCGGTAACGCGGNAGNAGCCTCCACTGGTCAAGTCCAGGNTTCTGCCGCTGTTACTCCAGAACAGCCACAGGCATAATGAACACAACAGGGTTAGTNATTCCGGCGGAGAAATCCGCCGGCTTTGCTTTTGGGGGTAAAAAATGACATATCCTTTTTATCAGGCNGCTAATTACACCAAAGGCCGAAATGGTCAAACTCCAAGACTCATAGTCATTCACACNATGGAAACCCCTGAATCAGAAGGCCGAGCAAAACAAGTAGCTGGATGGTTTTCTGGCAAAACGGCTCCGCAAGCTTCGGCTCATTACATGGTGGACGATAAAATGGTGGTTCAATCCGTTCAAGAATCGGATACCGCCTGGGCTGTTGATGACTGGGCTTTAAATCAAGTTTCTATATCTATCGAACACGCCGGAATAGCTACACAAACGACCGGAGAATGGTTTGATACTTATTCTGGTTCTGAGTTATTACTCAGTGCTCAATTAGCTTCTGAA
>JGI26470J50227_1000981_pt1 | contig 10737 bp, 15 predicted proteins | sample FreactTroBogLake_FD_50227 | JGI IMG/M metagenome (IMG submission 50227) | reverse complement strand
AAAACGCTCAACATAGAGCTAGATGACCTGAGACCCGCCGTTACGCCAAGTGCGTCGCCGAATCAGACCCATCTTACTCTCGCATTGCGGACATTCAAGAATTTTCTTAATTTTCGTGCAATTGTTATGGGAAAGATCGTGAATGAGAACTTGCAGGAGATATTGAAGCCCCTCCAAGAGAAAATCGATGCTCTTGAAAACTCTATAAAGGACGACGAAAGGGAATTAGTCGCGCGAATCCGAGAGTTACAAGAGTTATTCGAGCATGATACAGGCTCCTTAAGTATTGAGGAGATAAGACATGAAAGCCAGAAGCAACTATTACTAAACTATAACGCCGAAAAAGCAAATTTTGAAGACAAAATGGATGGAAAGATAAAAATATTCGATGTTGAGACCCCAATTATTCTTGTTGTTCCATTTGTTCCGATACTCATTTTTCCAATTTATTCATTGTTTTTTGTCTATTACAGACTTTGTCGTGACCCAAGTATTCAGCTTCCGAGCTTGATTCAATTTAATAACGATATTCTAAGCAGGCTTTTCACTTCAATTTCTCTGCTATTTCCTATCATTGTTGTCGCAGTCTACTACATACTGAAATATCTAGTTTTTCCAAACACCAGCGTTTATCAAAATCTGAGCAAGTCCATATTCTTTGTAAAAGATCTTCAGAATAGCGAACTTTTTGCGCAAATTATTACTTTGACCAATATTCTTGCTTCTGTGATAATTTTATTTTTTTTCATTTTTAGCGTTAAGTACCGTTTTTCAGCTATTGCTGGACCACGATCGGAGTCGAGGCAGAGTTTCTTTTAGTCAGGACTGAATCCTTTGGTGCATGGAAAATGAAATCCGTAAGCCTTCTGGTATTCTCAATCTTTTTCGTGGCTTCCTCTTGGGGACAACCAATATATTCTGAGGCAGGCACCATTGTCAGTGAACTAAGTGGTCTAGAAACTCTAGACGAAATAAACTCGAAGGTTCTTGGACACTTTTCCTCCGGGGAGATCGCTGGGATCGCGAGTTTCTACTCGCTCAATGACTATTCACTTGTCGATAGTCTCACAAAAAAATTTGGACTGAAGGGAGCTCTGACTTTAGCCGACACGGTATGGATAATGCACACCTATGCTTCTAACCTAGTCAATATTCAGACTTTCTCACCTGTTCTTCTTCTAGATCCTGTACCTTTGACCTCACCTCCAATGTTGCTTGAACCGGAGTCACCGCTTATTGATCTTGAGCCAGAGAATGACTTGTATCGTGGTCTGTATGGGCTTGTCGGTGTAGCCGGAGCTACGGTTTTCTTTATTCTGGCAGCTGACAGTGGTGAGACCATGCAGTCCAAGACAGTCTTTCTTTCTTTGGCCGGAGGCTCGCTTATGCTTGCTCCTCTGGTCGACGTTTTCTATGGTTTGCGTACAAGCATGAGACAACAGGATTCTCATAAAAATTCCAGGAGCCTTGAGTCGCAGTCAAGTTCAACTAGTCTGAGGCAAAGTATTTTTTTTACTGAAAAGATGCTGTTCGAAAGCATACAGTTTGATAGGAAAGATGCCGAGGAGTCGTTAAAGGCCGTTGCAAAAAACGTTACCGAGATTTCCAGGATTGACGCCGATTTTCTAAGGCTATTTTCGCGTAGAGCTGAGCGTAGCAGGAGTTGGGCTGAAGGGGCTTTGGACTTGGCTCAAAGATTCTCGATAGAAGTCAATCGGTACGTTGAGGTAAGGCAGGAGGCAATGGAAAAACTCGAATTGTTGGCCGGTGCACTGAGACTTTACAAAACCCAGTTTTCTGATGAGGCCGCTAGTGTGGAATTTGATTCCACATTGACAAAGATAGATGTTGAACGTCGAAAATATCATGCTTTGCTGGAATCTGGCTTTGTATATTCAGTTGCCACTACACACATCATCATACGCAAGTTGATTAGTGATGCAAAGGCTTTCAACTAATACTCGTTTCGGCCAGTCTTCTTCTATTATCTCTGACCGTTGCTTACCGGCAACTAATCTCTCCCAAGGCTGGCCTGACTTCTGAAAACCATGAGAAACCGTCTTAAGTATTAAATCATCAACTCTCTAGAACTGCCCCATCATCGAAGGTACCCTGCCTTTCGAACGTAGCCCGTTCGAGCTTCCAGTTCCTCAATGATTCGCTCCAACTCATCATCGCTGAAAGAGTGGGGGACCCTCGCGGGGAAGAGTTCCTGGGCTATCTCAAAGGCGGTTTCCAGGAATGCAGCACCGTTCATTTGTTCCTCCAGTCATCTTGCGACGATAGAGGGGAGAATTGGAGCTGTCAACAGCGGAATCCCCTTGCGCTTATCCTTTGAGTGGAGCGATACTGTCAAAAAGTTATGCAATCCAACGTAGCCCTTGGCAGCACCAACCTTCCCCAAATCACCATCCTCGACGAAAGCCTGGTTAACTATGGCTTTGAGCCGGGGGATATAGTGCCTCTGCAGACCGGAAAACCCGAATTGGATGGAGTCCCAGTCTGGGAATTGGACGGGAAGTTGCAGGCTCGGCACATTCAGCATGGCGGGACAGGGTGGGCAATGGCTTACACATCCTTCCTCTCCTCTGGACGTATCTGTCTCTCATTGTCGCCAGAGAAAGTGGGTAGGGTGAAGATGATGGGGTGGATTGGGTGCGGGGTGTTGGATTGAAGTTGCGGCTGTTGTTCATTGAAACACGAGAACCTCATGCGAACCAACTGGAGAAGAGATGACAAAGCGACGTAGCCGCGAAAAGCTCCCAACGACGCTCAAACTATCGCTCTTCAGCACATCATATGTACCGCTATTTGGAATAATTATTTTCAAGCAAATCACTGACAACTATCGTTTCTTGAGTTTTGGGGGGATTTCGATCCAGTCCCTAGTTACGATGGTTGAGAAATTTGGCGTGGCGATTGTTCTTGTAAGTCTTTCTATCTATGGAATTTTTGGAATGACCATGTTTCTTCGCTTTATGAAAGAAACGGTCCGAAACAATGGGCATCAATTTCAAATAAGAAAGGTTCAGAACAAGAACAATGAATCTATAGGCTATGTCGCAACATACTTGGTTCCGTTCATGTTTCAGTCATTCTCAACACTATTTGAAATCTCCAGTTTCTTTGTGCTACTGATTGTCATCTACATCATCTACACACATTCAACTTTGATAATAGTAAATCCCCTTTTGAACCTACGATATAGTCTCTATGATATTGAGTATTTAGACACAAAATCTGCAATCGAGTCGCAAGGTACATTCATTGTCGATTGTCACTACGTGGAGAAGGGTGACCTTATCCTTGCAAACGGACTTGGTTCAAACCTGTACTTTGCCATTTTAGAGGAAGGTTCCGATGAGTAAACTGAGCGATCTCGTTTCGGCGGTCGAAGTCTTGGAAGATGCCAAAGCTCGACTCTACTTCGTTACACGGAAATTGAAGCCTGGCCTAAAAAAAAGTTCAAAGGCAATTGACAAATACTCATACCACTGTTGGACAATTCATACCGACGTGGACATCCAGACCGAACTCTTCGGAGTCTTCAAAGAGAAGCTGGATTTCATTTCTGATGACAAGAAGTTCCAAGTGACCGACTACACGATAGTATCCGATGACAGCGAAAAGAAAGTTCTGACATACTCAAAAAAAGCAAAGCTCAACTCCTTTATGCATATAGTAGACGACGACATAAAAAAAGCTTCGACGCTTCCGGTCGTGGAGAACCTGGAGGAAATATCCGGTGACCTTTGGGCCTATGTGATTGAGGTGCATGTAGACCATCGAAGTATCTGTGGACTCCGCAAGATGGCACCGAGCAAGATTCTCCTCGGTAAGAAGGGGCTGTTTACGCTATTCAGCACCAAAGACAAAAGCCTCACGATTTTTAAGGAACAGACGATCTCGTTCGACAGAAACATTGATGTTCTCTATTTCGATGACGTGTTCTATGCCATTTCCAAGGATAATTTTGAGGAGATCGTTGGTCTTCAGGAGGAATACAAAGAGGAGGCGCGCTCGGTCGCTGACCGGATTGAGAATAGCCAGTACATCGAGATGTCGTATAACCTCTCAGGCGCGATTGAAGAGAAACCGAGCTTCGTTCGGAAGCTCGCTAAGATTCGAGACGAAATCGAAAAATTGGATCATGAAAGAATAGTCAAGATGAAGCAGATTGCCGACCAGTATCATCTGCAGTTTAGCCTAAGCAGTTCCGGCAAGATAGAGATAAGGAATGACGCCGACCTTGATGTTATGATTAAGCTACTCGATGACTACTACTTGGAGAGTATTCAAACAGGTAAGCACTATGGTGCTCCCGTCAAGACTGAGCTTAAAGGTGCCTGATTTATCTCAATGTCGAGGACACGAGGTTCCAAATTGTTTTGCCCGTAGCGTGGGCGGACAACAACCGACTCGCTCGCTAAGGAGACACAGAACTAAATGCCAAGAAGTACAAGGGCTCTCGGTGATGATTTTGAAATCAGGACTGTCGAAGTGCTCAAGGGGTTGCTATCATCTCAAGATTTCGTCTTTCAGACAAAAAACTATAAGATTGCCAGGCAGAAGGAATACTTCTCACCTGACCGAAGAAAGGCAATCAAGTTCGATGTCAGTGTCGAATGTTTTGTAAAAGGGTCACCCCAATACTCATTGCTTCTTGTTGTCGAGTGCAAGAACTACACAAATAGGGTTAGCGTCGGTAGAGTTGAAGAGTTTCAGTCGAAACTGCATCAAATCTCGGGACATTCTTCCGTAAAAGGACTCATTTTCACTACGAACGCATTTCAGAGCGGTGCAATCGAATATGCTCGGTCAAAAAATATCGGACTAATTAGAGTCTTACCGGATGGTCAAGTAGAGTGGGACACATACCGGATTGCCTTTAGTCCATATAGTCGCCTCGTGTCCCATATGACATCCGATGTTGTCGAAACTGCACTGACAGATGAGAACTACGTAGGTAAATCAAACTTCTTCTTCGGACTCACACCGTCAAGTTCTTACACCTCGATCACGAGGATGTTCTCTGAGGTACTTATTGACACAAACCTCGGGCGAATTCCTGAGAAAGAGTTCTGGCTCTCACTTGATACAAAAGGTAGTCCACGAGCGAAGATTCAATTTCTATCGAACGACCAAATCGAAGAAATTGCATCCAGCTTGATAAGTCGATCTGGGATAGAGTCGTCAGGTACAGACCCAACAAGAGAAATGGAGGCAATTCTCGAACTTGCCAAGCATGAGTTTGGATTTGAGGCGTCTTTCATAGAAGATCTCGGGTTCAACACGCTGGGAGAAGAAATCCTTGGGCGAATTCAGTTTGCTCCCAATTTGATTCACGTGTCCTCATGTTTAGACTGGATGAGCCCGAGATGGAAGTTTACGCTTTGCCATGAAATAGCTCACTTAATTCTTCATGGGAGTATTCTCGACACTGGAGATGGAAGTCGGCGAGACGAAACGGGCTCGCCGGATGACTTGTCGCTTTACCTTGATGAGAAACGGCAGTCCACCTTGGAAATTCAAGCCAACCTATTAGCCGGTGCCATCCTTCTGCCACGTGATGCTTTTCTACGGGCTGTAGCCCGCGTCGTTGATATTTATGGAATGACGCCAAAAGGTTTTGGATACGTCTATCTCGATGGACAGATGTGCAACATCGATATTTATTTAAAGCTTGTTCGACCATTAGAATCGGCGTTTGGTGTATCACGTGAGGTTGTCAAGATTCGGTTGAAGCAGTTTGGGCTATTGACTGAAGCCAAAAGCGCAAAGAACTTCATTGGGTCAAGAATGTTAGGACTGCTGAGAAAGTGATCTGTCGGTTTCTTAGTTGAAATAATCTCTCAACGCCGCCTGTTTGACAACAATCCCTCGACGCAAATCATCCAATTTCTGCTTGATTTCTTGTTCAACCAGAGCAAGGGTCATCTTCCCCAGCTGATAATAGGGGGCAATGAACGCTTGTGGATACTTTTTCCAGGCTTCAATGGTGACCTGGCGAATCAGTTCTCGGGTTATCTTGACCGGTTTGGTTTCCTTGACTATGGGCAGATCTCGCTCGGCTCGCAGGCGGTTCAGAATTCGAACTGCCGATCGCTTCTTTGCTTCAACTTCCATTGGTGTTCCTATTGCCACTCTCTTCCAGTCCTTGTACCTGGTCTTGTGCCACTGTTCAGCTATATTGCTTTGCAAATCCAGATGCTGAACAACTGCCAGATTGACGCCGGTCAGCTTGTTAAGTCCTCTGGTTGCCTGAATTTTGCTACCAACCTCAGTGGGGTATTCTTCCCATGGCGTCGATACCCCCGAAGTTCGGTTGAATATGCACCAACGATAGTAACTCATTTTTAAATTAGCCCTTTCGTTTGAAAGGGCATCACAACCTCAGGCCTTTGGCTTCCTTCCACGAGGTGCGCCAGTATATGGAACCTTCTCACCTTGGATTTCTTTGAGTCTCTTCTCGAATTCCCCAAGGGCCACTTTGGCGTTCTTTTCCGTGAAATCGAAATTCGCTGCAGAAAGAGCTTCGGGAAAGAGGTCTTGTACCACTTTCTTGAATAACTCTTCTTTAGCTTGTTTGGTCAACTTTACGGTGACGGGTTTGGCTCCCACTTTGGGCAGACCTTTTTCTGCTCGGAGCGAATTGATGATTTTGAGGGCATTGATGGGCGAACGAGTTCGTTTGGCTTCGTCTGACATTTGATTCTCCTATTGTCATTTATAGGCGAACGTGAGGAATTGTCAATCGGACTTGACACCTTGCTTTTTGTCCGGTATGCCGAATTAAAGAGGGCTATAGAGTTGTCTACTAAAGCGGAAGTCTATTTTCAAGAGGGATTCAACTGCTCCCAGTCTGTCTTTGCTGCCAATGCGGAGTCTCTGGGACTCAGCCAGGACATGGCCTTCAAGATTGCTTCAGGTTTCGGTGCGGGCATGGGCAGGACACAGGAAACTTGTGGTGCGGTCACAGGTGCCTGCATGGTCCTGGGACTTCGATACGGTCATTTTGATGCCGCTGACATTGAAGGGAAAGAAAGGGTGTATGCCTTGGTTCAAAACCTTCATCGACGGTTTGTGGAGTCTCACGGAACCACAATTTGCCGCGACCTCCTTGGTTGCGACCTTCGTTCTGAAGAAGGGCGAAAAAAGTTCTTGAAAGAAGGACTGTCGAAGGTGGTCTGCCTCAAGTGCGTTGGCACAGCCAATAGAATACTCGGTGAGATTGTCGCAGAGAATCCCTGAAAGAATAGTGGCTACCGGGCAGAAAACGATGATCCGGTTGGAAATCCCAGTTCTTCGTAGACGGCTTCCAAGTCCTACAAAACAACCTTGGTCGGGTAGTCAATGAGTTGATGACGGTTTCCGGTAAGCATGTTCCGAACTCCTTCGGACGCCAGCATCTGATGGGGGTATCCGAGTGGTAGATTGCTGGCCGCATCAAGCTGCCGTATCTGGTCGGGACTTAGCGTAATGCCAGATGCCGCCAAATTGTCTTCCAGTTGGTTAAGGGTCTTTGCACCTAAGATTGGAAGGACTCCTTTTGAGATTACCCAAGAAATTGCCACCCGACCTGGGGTAGTCCCAATTTCATCTGCTACGGATATGAGGACATTGAGCACCGATTCGTTGTCAGCGTCGTCAAATGGAACACTGCTCTTCAATTCTGTTGCGCGCCCAGTTTCGCCTCTCCGATATTTGGCAGTAAGAATTCCTGCGGCCAACGGGGAATACCCGAGTACTCCCAGTCCAAAAGCTTCTGACATCGGAAGTATCTCACGTTCGCTTGCTCTTTGAAGAAGACTATATTCAAGTTCGACTACAGAAATTGGCACCCAACTACGAAGGTTTGCAATAGTTGCCGCTGTGGCAACTCTCCAGGCAGGGAAGTTGGAAAATCCTGCATAAAGGATTTTTCCGGCACGGGCGAGATCATCAAATCCTCGTGCCATTTCCTCAATCGGCGTTACACCGTCATAGATATGTGCCAGGTAGATGTCAATGTGGTCTGTCTTGAGACGCTTGAGACTCTCCTCGACTGATTGAACCATTGCCTTGCGACTGTTTCCAAGAACTCCTAGGGAAGGCTTTGATTGAGCACTCCTGGTGTACTTTGTGATAATTACAAAGTCATTCCTATTGGAGGAGACGAAATCACCAATTAAACTTTCTGATTCACCTCCTTGATAAGCATCCGAAACATCAAACAGGTTTCCTCCCGCCTCGACATACCCGCTAAGGATACGCAGAGCCTCGTCACGAGGTGTTCCGTAGCCGTATTTCATACCCAACATGCCCGTACCCAATGCGAACTCCGAAACCTTCAAACCTGTTCTTTCCCCAAGAATCTTGTAGCGCATATTCCCCTCCATTCTGCCCAGTCCCTTAACCGCACTGGTTTCCAACCTAAGGTATGTGTATACTTTAGGTATGACAAGAACCGACTTTAAAGTGGCGTACGCACCAAAAAGTGACCAAGATAAGCTTCATAACTTGGATCGAGATTGTTCCTCTCAAGTCGCTGAAGAGGGATTTGCACTGTTGGAAGGGCGATGGAAAATGGGCATACTCTTTCATCTGTTCGACCAAACGACTCTACGGTTTTCAGAGTTGGAGCGTCTGATCCCCCGTGTTTCGCAGAAAATGCTCACTCAGCAGCTAAGAGAATTGGAGCGAGATGGAATTGTAAAGAGGGCTGTCTACGCCGAAGTGCCACCAAAAGTGGAATACAGCCTGACGGATCTTGGTCAGGAACTGAGACCTGCCTTACATGGACTTGTTATGTGGTCAGCATCCCGTCGAAAAACATTGGATTCCAGAAGAGAAAACTCATAAACCTGTTGCAAATGTTTCTGCAACCGAATCGACTATTTCGTTGAAAATGGTTCACTTTTTTCCGTCGGCTGGCAAGATAATTCCATGGACGATCCATCACGATTCCGCTGGAAGATCTCAGATTACCACCACCGTCTCGGAATAGATCTTCGTACCAATCAAATTCTTGGGCTTATTCGTAACCTTGTCCTCGGAAGTCGAAAGAGTCGGCGTGGAAAGATGGTTCACTATGTCACCGTCGCCTATTTGGACGAGGGAGAAGAGTATGAATGTGATTTCGAAGCCGGCGAAGTGGGGCTCCTCGATATCCATCCCGATTTCTGTATCTCCTCCCAGGAACTGCTGGATCACCTCAATGGCTCACTGAGAGAGGTCGAACTCTACGAGGAGCTTTTTGGAGCCTCAAGCGACCGAACCCAAAGGCGGCGGCTCCGATATGATTCACTTGTCTCCGACGTTAAAGAGATCATGTGTGCCAACCACCTCTTCTCCCTTTCGCTTCGCGAGTACGAGAGCATCATGACCCAACATGCCTTGATGAGGATGGCATGAACCCTTTTGCTCGGTTCCAGGTGGTGAAGCTTTTCGAGGAGCCCAATTATCTTTTCTTTGAACACGGAATAGTTTGGAGTGGTGATCCGATGAACGGTACAAAAGTCTTGTACCGCAGAAATGGTTTCTGCAGAGAAATCGTCACCCACAAAGAAGGGATGATGGAAGGTTTCAGGGGGACTTACCTGGCCTTTGGCTCCCCCCAAACCTTGCGGCACTACAGGAAAGGTAAGCTGTTTGGTGAGGCTCAGCTCTTCGACCGAGCAGGGAAAAGTATCGAGCATGTGATTTACACCGGCCACAATGACGAATATGAGCACTACCGCGATGACTTGGCGAAGGGCTACCCCAATCACCGATTCTGCCAAGAGGATTGGGATGTTGCCTTTGTTTTTAAGGACATGGGACCCCGAGGGTGGAGCGAATGAATCCTCAAAGAGAACGCATAGTGGCGGCATTCTCCCGCGTGAGGACGCTGCTGTGCGACTTAGGCTACTTTGCTGAAGGAGACAAAAGGGAGGGGGTCTATGTGCGGTATTGGGGCAATCGAAGGTTACGGGAGTTATCCTGCTATCGCGGCGGCGTCAAGGACGGTTTGTCAGTCAGGGTATACAGTCCGAACCATTCGCTTCACTATAGCCATTTTCGCGGAGGTGAAGAGGAGACTCCGCTCTCAGCTGATCAAGGTCAGGACTATTTGACTACCGATGCCGAGGAAGAACTGTATCGCAGGTACGCTGTCTACCCCTCGAAAGGCGTCTTCATGTGAAGTTCTTACATGACTCCTTAGTTCTGCGACCGTGCCAGTGATCTGCCACGGAGAAATGCATTAGCTGTAGAAGCGGTGCCAAATGTAGGCGTGGGAGATGAAAAGAACAAGGAACGCGACCAGTCCGATGCCGGCGCCGCCAATCAACCTCTTTACTGTTCGCATGGTATTCCTCCTGGAAGAACCTTCCAAGGAAAACATAGTTCCGATGTCTGTAAAAATGATGTTAAAGTCCACTATTGTCCTATGGAATGCAACCCTACTTAGGCTTATGGGAGACACGACACTCCAGTTTTACTTCTTTTTTACGTTTCTTTTGGTAGCTTTTTCTTGGTAGATCAAGGAGCCGAGAAACGAAATGACGAACGAACAGATCGCCAAGTTCTTGTGGAAGGTGACTGGAAGCGACGGGTTTCATAAGATTGGCGGCCGCAGCGAGGCACTCGAACTTGACGCCGAGGTTGAGCTTGGTGACCGATGGGCAAACGATGGCTTTGATGCGAAGGTATGGCTCGCCACAAACGGGTTCCCTGTCGTTCGGATCATGGACAGCGAGTTTAATCGGGAAACAGAAC
>JGI26470J50227_1000979_pt1 | contig 10763 bp, 13 predicted proteins | sample FreactTroBogLake_FD_50227 | JGI IMG/M metagenome (IMG submission 50227) | reverse complement strand
CAAGGCGGACACGTAGGTTTTAAAGAAAAGAATGGAGTTACATGATGTCATATAATACAGTTATGTCTATTAGAAATAATGGTTGTCGTACAGAAGTTTCTTTAGATGATGATGGTGGTATTCTAGTAGAAGTTTATGATTCTGACAGAGCAGTAGCCGCTGGTTTTAGTACCGGTTTGGCAGGCAGTTTGTGTTTTAATATGGATGAAGCATTAGAAGTAGCTAAAGCTATTATATATCTCTATGATGAAAATGCATATAATGAACTCGATTAAAGAAGCACATATTGCTAAGATAACCGCAGCAATTCAGAAATTTACTGATGATCTAATTGCTCAAGGGCCCGAAGCTTGTAGACAGCATTTAGAATCTATTGGTGCCATCGGTGTTAATGAAAATACACGTGAAACTGTAGAGTTAAATTTATCAGTAGAAGAATTTATTCTTTTGGCTAAACAGGCACATGAACACGATATGTCTATTAATAGATACATCGAATGGTTATTAATTAATTTGCATTCGGAGTCCATGAATACTGAATCAAACCCGGAAGATATTGATTAGCAGCAGGTGCTGGACACGTAAGTAACATTTGTCTTTGTTTTCCGGTTTCACCATTATATGATACATGGGTCCAAATTTGTGATGTTCCGTATTCTATAATTAATTGATCAAACAAAATATGATCGCGAATCCATTGTGCTATTTCTAAAATAGATGCAGGATCTGTAGATTTTAGACCATATGTAATATCGCATGCCATACCCATAGCATGTTGACTTTTACCAGTCTGAGATCTAAATCCGGAATTGATATTAATAGGCCCCCATTTAGCAGCAATGGGTTCTACACAATTTTGAGCTAATAGAGCCAGATTGCCAGCCAATCTGGCTTTTGTTCTACCATTCCATGGAATAAGTGGATATTTGAATGTTGGTGTTGTTGTAAAATCAGATACACGATAGTTTTGTGATAATCTTAGAGACGGTGAAATTGCACTATCTGGCAAAGATAAAATATCTGCTACTGATGTTGTTAATGGTGTTAAATTAGTAGGCGCTGATGCAGTATCAGGTGCTGCAGCTTGTGGTGGTGTTTGTGTCATATTATTATATTGTTGTGGTGTAATTCTACCAGATGCTACACCTTTATTTAATTCTTGACTACGAACATCAAAATCATCATCAAGTCCTTGAATAATTGATTCTGCCACAGATGGAACTGTTCCTTCTCTAACAGGTCCAGGAGGTAAACCGGTAGTTAATGCTGGAATAGCTGTAATTCCAGTAGCTGCAGATCCAGCACCAGTTCCATCTTGAATTTGCAAACTAGATCCATCGATGTTATATGATCCAGCTGATAAGCTGTTAAAGCTGCCTGATGAATTTATATTTGTATCAGATCCAGATTGAATATTAGCTTTTCCAGAAGAATTTAAATTAGTATCACCACTAGATTGCAGGTATAAATTATCTTCTGAAATGTGTGTCATATTTCCTGATGATAATGCATTGAAATTTCCTTGTGTTGTCATATTAGTATCTGATTCAGATAATGTGTTAATATTACCTGCAGAATACATGTTAATATCACCTCCAGTAGATTCTATATAAATGCTAGAACCTTTAATACGAATATCCTCTGAAGCTACCATCTCAACTCTTCCAGCCACTTGTAGATTGACNTCATTAAGACAGATAACGGTTATATTNCCTTTTACATAGAGATATCCAGAACCTTCTACGTGCACCTTATCGTCATTTACAACAACTGTTATGTTATCATCATTAATTTTATTAACACGTCTTCCAGTTGGTCCAATTTCTTGATATGTTCCGGACTTATGATATTGGAATATTCTTTCATTTCCAGGCGTATCATCATGTTCAATAATATGTCCAGATTCAGTTTTGTGAGTATGTACATATGGATATTGGCCTTGAAAAGCCATAGGTGGTTCTATTCCAATCGGTGTATGTGTAATATCTGTTGGTTGGGTTGCTGCAATGCCGGTAACAGTATTAGCTAATGATGAGGCAAATAATAGCGTGTTAGCAGTAGAACTAATACTAGTATTAACAGGATTGTATATTGTAGAAGTAACACCCTGATTAAGATAAATGTTATCTGCCTGAGCATATGTTAAAGCTACATTTCCAACATCTATTTGATCATCGATAGAAGTTATAGCTGCATCGATTGATAATACGGTGTTTGTTAAAAAACTAATATCCGGATCAATAGCCGCAGCATCTAAAATAGTATTTTCTAGAGCTTGAAGATTCCCAGAGGTGATTTCATTAATAACTGTTAATGCTGTATTAATTATATTAGCCATTTGTAGTATTCTTTGCTGTTGATCTCATTGGAACTGAACTTGCATGCATAGATTGTAAAGCTTGTTTAGCATAATTTTGACGTGCATCTAGATGTGCTACAGATGCACGCGGTTTTTCAAAAGAATTCATAAATGCTGCAGTAGCCGTTTCTATGCTGGTTGCTGATGATACACCTTTTAAATAACTGGGTGTAGTTTTTAGTTCGTGTAATAGATATGCATAATTATGATCATCTGTAGCAGCATTTTTTTGTATATCGTATCCATTAAAATTATTTTTTACAAAGTCAATAAATTTATCTAATCTTCCAGCTCCTGGGGCTGCACCTCTAGGATTAGTCCATTGTACCCAACCATAACCCTTAAGTGGTGTTCCGTATGTCCATGATGGACCATATTTATTTCCTTCGCGAATATCCGGATGACAACCGCCAGATTCATGCGCGATATTTCCTAAAATACCTGCTGCTTGGAAATCTGTTAAATTTAAATCTTGCATTAATCTTAATCCAATTGGACCTGCCTTCACTGCAAATGATTTCGATAATGTACCTAAAGTAGGTGTAGGTGCGATTGCTTGTTCAACTGCAGTTAATGCTGCTGTAGCATTAGAAACAATGTTTAGAGCAAAATGTCCTAATCCTCCAGCAATTGTTCCAAGTATGATAGGAATTTGACAATCGCGCCCATCAGCAAAAAATCCAAATACTTGTGTACCTTCAACAGGTCCTACCGGTGAACCACCAATTCCGAATGCTGCGGCTGATGTAATTGGCTGAACAGGAATGGCCCATGGCAAATCGTGATCTGGTACAAGAGATTTATCATCTGGATGAATTCCAAAAACGCGAACACGCACTCTTCCTAAACATAGAGGATCTAATCTATCAACAACAGTTCCAAAAAACCAAACAAAGTTTCCGTCTAATCCCATAAAATGTGACATAATTTATCCTTTAATTGCTGCAGCATTATTAAGATATGCTGAGTTTGAAGGTGCAGGTTTATCTGGACTATCAGTTGTTACGACTGGAGTAGAGAATCCATTTTTATATAAATCATATGTGCATCTGTAAGTTTCTGGTGAGATCATATGATGAATAGAAGTAACCATAAAATAGCCTGATAAAAATGTATCAAATTGATTTGTTTTAGAATTAGAACCTTTATCTGTTCCAGTAATTTCTGGTAAATCTATAGTAATAACATCACCAGCACCAATATTAGGATCTCCATATACTTCTGCAGTAAACATGTTTTGTGCTAATCTAGTCATATATGAAGCTTTATTCATCAAAATATTTTCTAGATATGTATCCGGAAGAGTACTATCTTTCATTAAGAAAAAGGCCTTAGTATGTTTTGGTGTTTTTTGATTTTTAGATAAACCAAAAACACCAAGAAAAGAACTGAATAAACTAGTATCAGTATTTGATGTAACTGATTTAATAAAATCTAAACTATTTTCTGGATATGATGATTCTGCTATAGATGATACTGAAGAATTAGCAGAATTAACTGCACCTAATGTATTTAGATTCTGATAATTATCAATAAATTTAAATGTATTATTTACAGTCTTTCGGGCATTAACATCATAAACTAAAGCATCACTTTCGAAATATCCATTACGTAATTTTTCAATAGTATCAAATTTATGTTTTTGTGTTAAATTAACTATAGTTTTAAATGTTTTACTATCATCCTGAAGCGTAAATCCAGTTGTAGTGCTAGTAGGTTGCAAATTATTATTTTGATAATAATAAGAATATTGTATTGGATTAGATGCGTATTTTTTCTTTCCACGCTGAATTAAATATTCAATATCACAAAAGTTGAAACCGTCTTTATTTTCAAAAAACAAATATGTTCCGGATTGAAATGTATTTTGTGCTAAAGATCTACGGGCAAAAAAATCCATAGTCTCAAAAGGAGATAATCTAGGTATAACTAAATTTTGTACACCTTTAGTTGGTTGAATATCATATGTTTTAATTTTTTTACCATTTGGTGCTGTTTGATTTACTTGCAAGTAATTTTTAAGAATATCTTCAACCATATTACTAATTTGATCTTTGTAACTCTTTTGAACTAAACAAGTAGCATCAAATAAATGTTCTTCTGAACAAAATTCAATTACATATGTTCTCGATGTAAAGTTTCCGTCTACAACAATTTCTTTAATTGCATTGATAGCAAATCGTCTGAATACTTCTGGATATGAAAGTACAGTATATGTAAATTCAATAAATTCTTCACCAACAATAGGAAACGGTTTAAAGTTTGGTATACTATCTGTAGTCATACCATTCATAAGATTAACAGTATCTTTAAGTGTCATAACGCCAAAAAGACTTTTTGAAAAAATATCTTCGTAGATAGAAACATCCAAAACTTGTTGTGTAATATCTTCAGCGCGGGTTCCATCAACATTCTTTAACACAGCAGTAAAAGATTGTAAAGAACCCTGACCTCTATAATTTGCTGTATTATTGGCCATTCATTAATGCTCTCAATTGATTTTCAAGTACTGCAACATAACTATTATCGACTAATTCTATAAATTTTTTATTTTCGTTTTTATTATATTCATCTGTATAAACTGATACTGCAGTGTATCCTGCAGGAGCACCTGGTTGATATAGAAGTGTATTTGCAGTGTATGTTGCAGGTGCTAATGGACTAATTGTAAGAGAAGTATTATTTGCAATTCCTGTAACTACACCTAATGCATTAGTATAATTTGCAATAAATCCATTTGATGTTGTACCAATATTTACGTAAACTGAATGACCATTAGCAATAGTACTAGAAAAAACAGTTCCATTACCTGTTAGTACTACTCCATTTATTGTGCATGAAAATGTTCCAGGTTCAGCGTATACAGGAGCAGCTTTAACAAGATTACTGACTTGTGTCATTTTAGTATAATTATATCCTTGTACTTGTGGATTATAATTATTAGCTGAAATAAAAGTATTGTTACTATTATTCAAATAATACACAATAGGATTTTGTTGATAATATGCTATTGTAGTTTGTGCAACTAGTACACCATCATTCATTCCAGGAGCAGATTGATATTTTTGCGCAATATAATTTTGAAAGTCAGCTTGTCCTAATGGCCAATCATAATATGGATCAATAATATTATTACAAAAATAAATAATCCAATCGTAATTAGGACTGCCATAATAATCATTAGCTAATGAATCTGCAGTTTCACCATCAGAAATAGTATATGGATAAAAGTTAGTAGCATATTGTTTATATAGATCTGATATTCCTGCACGTGCAGTAATATTTAAACCTAAAATATTATTATAAGTAATTTTTGGAAAATTATTAAAATACTGAGACATATTATGCGCCTACCAAACCTTGTTGTGATGCAGTATTATTTGCGGCTGTTTTATTAGTAGCTTCTGCTGCGATTCCCGCGTCACTCTTTTCATATGCATTAGCATAATCTTCTGCAGTAAGAATAGTACGTTCTTTAAAACGAAGTGTTAAATCTACAATTACCGGAGCATTTGTGTTTTTATAAAATGCTGGATGACCATCACCATTATATGATATTGCAATATTTTCTAGAAAACAACCATAAGGACTTATTTTTACAATTTCTGTTGGTGCAAATGTAATTTGTACTATTTTTGGATAAGATAAAGTAAATGATGCTCCGTCTACTTTTTTTGGTAGAGCATTGTATTTTAATGTTTGAATAATATTAGAAATTGCAGTACTTTCATCTGCAGATTTTGCAATCAATCTCCATGAAAATACGTGTTCTCTTAAATCAACACCTGTAAAAGAAAGAGATGGATTAGGATTTGCAATTGCTCCAAGACTTTGTTCCGCTGCAGATTTACCTGCTGATGACCCAACAGCATCACCTGCTAATCCTGCTAATGTAGTAACACCGCGGCGGGTAAGTTCTCCAAAACCAGATACAGCCTTTTGAGCAATACTTCCAGGACCGATCAATCCACCAACACCTTTAAGATCAACCGGAGCATAATTAACGTTTGTATTATCATCAAATCCAGTAAATGGAATAGGAAGATATATCTGTGCATTTAATGCTGGAACCGCTTGAGCAGTAGGAACATTTCTAACGTATTCATAAAAAGTTAAACACGTCCAATTGTTGATAATAGTATTATCTAAAGGAAACTTTAGACCAGTACTATTAACGGTGTCTCTTACTGATTGTACTACTGATTGAGGATCTGCCATTGATTTTCCACTAAATATGTATTATCAGATATTTATAGAGAAAACATGGCATACAAAGGTCACTTTAAACCCAAAAATCCCAGTAAGTACAAAGGCGATTATACTAATATTATATATCGATCACGCTGGGAATTGAGAATGATGTCTTACTTTGATACACACAGAGATGTATTACAGTGGTCATCAGAAGAAGTAGTTATTCCATATAAATCTCCATTAGATGGTAGATATCATAGATATTTTCCAGATTTTTGGGTTAAATCACGCCAACCGGATGGAACAATAAGCGAATCGATTATTGAAGTTAAACCATTTAAAGAAACTAAAGAACCACGACCAAACAAAAACAAACTAAGATATATGACTGAAGTTAAAACCTACGTTATAAATAAAAGAAAGTGGGAAGCAGCTGAAGAATTCTGTAAAAAGAATGGTTGGTCATTTGACATAGTTACAGAAAAAGAATTAGGATTAACCTTTTAATGAATACTACAGGAAACAAAGTATTTGCTGATATTCTCAAACAGGGAATGCAGCGTCATATGCTTCCGGGAAAGAGTACTGAAGCTATTAATTGGTATAGAAAAACTGCGCGCGGTTATAATACTNCAATTCAAGATATGACAAAACAAAAATCTCAATATAGGAATGCTATTATTCCTGGTGATATGTATATGTTTGCATATGAAGCAAAACATAAAAATAAGTTACCATATTACGATGCATTCCCTGTAATTTTTCCAATAAAATTATTAGCAGATGGATTTTTGGGAATTAATTTTCATTATCTTCCTCCTATACTTCGCGCTAGATTAATGGATTCATTATACACTATTAACTCTAATCCTAATATGACAGAGCAATCTAAAATAAAATTAAGTTATAATTTTTTAAGAAGTATATCTCAATTTAGTTTATTTAAACCTTGTATTAAAAGGTATTTGTATTCTCAATTTAGATCTAGATTCATTTATGTTTCACCTGATACTTGGGACATTGCATTATTCTTACCACTTGAAAGATTTCAAGGTGCTTCAAATGAAGAAGTTTGGACAGATAGCAAAAGGATTCTACAATGACTTTTAGTATATCAGATATTAAATCATATGCTAATGGCAAAGGTGGTGGCGGTTTTGGTAGATCTACACATTATAGTGTAACATTTAGTTTACCAACTGGTAGCAATAGCGCCATGGCAAAATATACTAGTAGTTTAACAGATTTAACATTTTCTGCATCTGCTGTTAATATTCCATCTATTGGAATTACTACATCTGTAGTCAAGCGTGGCGGATCTTCATATAATGAATACTTTCCGACTAATACAGAATTTGGTCCTGTAAATGTTACTTTTCTAAGTGATTCTGAAGGTACAATTATGCAATTTCTTCGTGATTGGATCGATAGCATTTATGAAACTGATGATACACAATCAGGAGCATATCAAGTAGCATATAGTGATGATTACAAAGGTGGAATGCAAATTAATCATTATGATTCTACCGGAAATTTAATAATGTTATATGAATTTTTCGAAATTTGGCCNGAACAACTTTCAGATGTTGAATTAAGTTGGGCTTCATTTGATAATATTATTACTCTTCCAGTTCAATTTAGATATAAAAAATATACTCAAACTAAAAACGGAACTAATTCAGTAAGTATTAATTATAACGGATTAACAGGAGCACAACAAAATGCTCTAATTACTGGAATATCACAAGCGCCAATTATTGGCAGTTAATTTATAATGGAGTTACATTATGGCACTACCTAAAATTCAATATCCAATATTTGAATTCACTATGCCTTCAAACAAGTTGCCTATTAAGTTTAGACCATTTACTGTAAAGGAAGAAAAGATTCTTCTTATTGCACAAGAAAGTTCAAGTGCTAATGATAAACTTACAGCGATGAGACAAATTGTTAATAACTGCTGTTTAAATTTAGATAAAGATATCGGTGAAATGCCATCATTTGATTTAGAATATGCATTTTTAAAAATTCGTTCTAAATCCGTTGGAAACATGGTAGAATTAAAATATAAAAATAATTCTGATAATAAAATATATGCATTTGAAGTTGATTTAGATGATGTAGAAGTTACTTTTACAGAAGGTCATAGTAATATTATTAATCTAGAAGGTGGTATTGGATTAACTATGAAATATCCTACAATTGAAGTAGTTACAGAAAAATTACCAGAAGCTTCTGATAATAGTGCAAATTCATTATTACAAATTGTTAAGGAATGTATAGATTCTGTTTTTGATGCTGATAACGTTTATAAGGCTACGGAATATACTGCAGAAGAACTTGATGAATTTATTGAAGGAATTACTTCTAAAGGATTTGAAAATATTATAGAATTTTTTAATACTATACCGGTTTTAAAACACGAATTAAAGTATACAGATTCTACAGGGACAGATCAAGTTATCACTCTGTTAGGTATAGATGATTTTTTTCAGTAACACTTAGTCATACATCTTTAACAAATTACTATATTTTATTATTTTCTTTAATGCAATATCATAAATATTCTATAACTGAACTTGAAGCTCTTATACCATTTGAACGTGATATATATGTTGGTTTATTACAGAATCATATCGAGGAAGAAAATAATAAGGCTCTAGCATGACTTTTACAGCTATATTAAAAGATATATTTTCAGATGTTGATGGTCATCTTTCATCAAAGAGAGTGATCACTGCAATAGGTGTTATCTTATTATCAATTGGATTTATAGCTAATTTATTTTTCAATTGCAAAATGGATCAATTCATTTATGATAAGATCATGGATATTGTTTCAATTGGTTTAGGAATGACTGGATTAGAAAAGTTTACTGGAAGACCTTCTCCTCCTGCAGATGGAAGCAATTAATAATGTCTACTATAGTTTCTTTAGGTAAACAAAAATTTAAAAAAGATCCAGAACTTGGTTGGATAGATGAAAAAACAAAAATTCCTGCTGGTGAATCTTTTTCTAAAATTTTAGATATTGCTGCTGGAAATGAAGCTAATGCTAAAACTGTTTCACCTCAAGCTGAAATTAAACATGTAAAAGAAAAACCCGAAGAACTAACTCCGGAAATGCTTGTTCGTAAGCAACAAGATCAAGCTGAAGAAGAATCTAAACTTTTTCAAAAAATAGATACTGATATTGTACAATTAAGTAAGACTATTAATAGATTAGCAAAGGCTCTAGAAGAAAAGAGAAAAGCTAAACAGGAAACACGTACGCACGATGTATTAGAAAAAAAACCACCAGTTAGTAATACCATTACTACATCTACAGAAACTAAACCTAAAATTGATAGTACAAAAGAAAAAATAATTCCAGGAACTGAAGCTAGACCAAAAACAGAAAAAGTTGTACCTCAAGCAAAAAAGCCTCAACCAATTCCAGTTATGCCTACATGGAAAGAAGCATTATATAAGCATACACATGAACATATTTTTGGTAAAAGACATCACGAAACNGGTGAAGCTTTAGAACACGGAAAGTTGCGTGAAGCAATAACTTCTAAAGTTCCTATTACTGGATTATTTTATAAGGCCNTAGATACACGTCACAAAGCGCGAGCTGCAATTAAAAAGCTCTCTCCAAAAGGATCTGTATCTAATGAAAATGTTAATACAGTTAATAATAATGTAAAAAACACCGAATATTCTACTGCTAATGATAATAGCACAAATGATTTACATACTCTGTATGTAGATTCTCAGGGCAATACATCTAATAATATTAATATGAATACTAACAAAATTGATCATACTATGTATGTTGATAAAGAAGGAGCAGTATTATCTGCAGATCAACGCTTAGAACGTGATAAAAAAGATGCATCTGTTAATACACAGAAGATTAGTTCAAATGAATCTGTTCTCGGTGATAGAAGTCAGCATATCATCAATAGTGTAAAAAATGTATTTTCTAAATCTAAAGAACANGATGATGAATCTCCATTATTGCAAGCATTCAAAAATATATTTGAACGTGATAATAAAGAATCTATGTTCGGTAAAAATGGAACGGTATTATCTAAAATAGTTAATTCTATGTTTACTTCTCCGCGTGGAGCAATGAGTAGTGTTGGACCTACAAATTCTTCTGTTAATTCTCAGATGAATTATAATGCTGATACACCAAATAGTACAAATAACAATAATACACAACA
>JGI26470J50227_1000978_pt1 | contig 10768 bp, 8 predicted proteins | sample FreactTroBogLake_FD_50227 | JGI IMG/M metagenome (IMG submission 50227) | reverse complement strand
GACTTTGGCCAAGCTGATGTTGTTCTGGTTCTTGGCGCTAACGACGTTGTGAACCCTGCAGCAAGAACGCCTGGTAGCCCAATCTTTGGGATGCCTATTCTGGAAGCCTTCAAAGCTAAAACAATCATTGTTAACAAGCGCTCAATGGCTGCTGGTTATGCAGGCCTTGATAACGAGCTCTTCTATATGGATAAAACCATGATGGTCTTTGGCGATGCCAAGAAGGTGGTTGAGGATATGGTTAAGGCGGTAAGCTAGAAAGCATCTCATATTCTAAAAAAAATGCCGCATCAGCGGCATTTTTTTTGATGAACCTTGATCTGATTTTCAAATATATATATGGTCCAATGGGGCTCCTTCGAGATATCTCCTATGTATCTCAATATAAGCAGCTTCAATATTTTTAACGTAAAGCTTAGTATTAAATAATGGTTCTTTATTCTGATTTTCAAAAAGCTTATTTTTAAAATACTGTATTTTTTGGGGATTATTTGCTAAGTCGATAGCCAAAGCTTCATATTCCTCCGGGGAGTCCACAATTAGATCTGGCAATCCGATAGCACTTAAAAGGCTTGCAGCGACTCTTCCTGCGAAAACATTACCCAATAATGTAAGAACTGGAATGCCAGCTTTTAGGGCATCAACAGCGGTTGTGTGGGCGTTATAGGGATTGGTATCCAAGAATAAATCTGCAAGTTTATATCTTGCTAAGTGATCTGCCATAGGATCTATGCGTTTTGCAAAAATGATTCTACTGCCATTAATACCCATTTTTTCAAACTCAGCTATTAAGTTTTTTCTAAAAATTTCGGTATTTTCAGATATCCAAATAATACTTTTAGGTGTGGCGTTTAATATTTTTACCCAACTTTTTAGCATCTTCTGATTAAATTTATAACTGTTATTAAAACAACAAAATACAAATCCTTCCTCAGGTAAGCCGCATTCCTGTCTTGTAAAAATTCTACTTGAAGGCAAACGTGAGGAATCGTCGACCATATAGCTATCGGGTAGATAGATAACTTTTTCAGAATAAAACTCTCTGCTGTCAGCTGGAATCAAAATCTTATCTGCAATGATGTAGTCAATGTAGTCTGCACCCATTGTTCCGGGATACCCTAAATAATTAATCTGGAGCGGAGCTACTCTGCTAGCCATTATTTGAGTTGGGGCATTCAGAGTATGCCCTCCTAAATCAATAGCTATATCCAACTCCATCTTCCTTGCCATTCGAACAACTTCTTGAGTCGGCATATCTTGAATATCAATAAATTTATCGAAAGTATTTCGCAGTCTATTCTGCACCTGGTCTTCTGGATTTGGACGAGCAAGAGAAAAACCATAAACCTCGAATCTATTTCGGTCATGAAGCTCAAATAACTCGGATGTCAGCATCGCTACAGGATGATTTATGAAGTCTGCTGAAAAATATCCTATTTTAATTTTGCTATGCTTATTTTTTTCAAATGCCGCAGGCTCTTTGGAAGCAGGAAATTTATCATCCACCCAACTTTTTGCCGACAAAAAATTTAATTTTGGAGAATCAAAAGCAGAAATTACTTTAAATGGCGATCCTGCTCGATCACCACTAATAATTCGATTCTGTAATTCAGCTAAACGAGCTTCGATACCAGACCAATCACAGATAAACATTTTAGTGTGTACGTAATCACCGAGTAAATAATTTAGGGTGGATTTTAGTGAAAAAGCATGCTCGTAGCTTGATAATGAGTCCTCATAATTCTTCATCGCACCATTGGCGGCAGCTTTGTCAGCCCAAGCCTCAGCAAATTTTGGATTAATTTCTAAAGCTCTATCAAAATGAGCAATTGCCTCAGAAAAATATTCCAGTTCATGCAATAGCTCACCTTTATGAGCCCATCCCTCAAATAGCATAGGGTTGACTGCAATGGCTTTATCAAACTCACTTAATGCCTCAGAGTATTGCTTTAATTTAAAAAAAACTAGACCCCTGTTTGAATAAGCCTCTGCGTAATTTGGATTAATTGCAAGGGCTTTTGTGTAACAGTCTAAAGCCTCTGCAAAACGATGAAGTCTTTCAAATGCATTGCCTTTATTGTTTTGCGCTTGTGCAAAATTCGAATCTAAAGATATCGCTTTATCATAGTTGAATATAGCCTCTTCATATTTACCGATGGCCTGAAGTACGTTACCTTTATTATTGTGGGCTTCAACAAATTTAGTATCAAGTTGAATGGCCTTATCAAGTGAAATGATTGCTTCTTCATATCGCCCTAATTCTTTCAGAATATTACCTTTATTGCTATATGCCAAAGCAAACTTTGGCGATGCTTCGATAGCTTTATTAATTAATGTAAGGGCTTCTAGATAATCTAATTTATGAGCTGAAACAACACTTAAAAAACATAAAGCATCTGCATTTTTTGGCTGCATTTTTAATACTTGCTTTAAAGATCTTTCTGCATCTCCAAATCGCCCTGATTGAATTTGTTGTATTGATAAATTAAGTAAATAGGCAATCTGTGGATTCATATCGTTATGCTAAACGAATTTTGCTACTAGCTCAGATTAAGCTCATTAAAAAAGGCTACCGAAGTAGCCTTTTATTTAGTATCCAAGCAAATCTAAGATTAAACAGCACTCTGGATATATTTTGCCCGCATGGGTTTCAGCACAAAGAATGCCAATGTTGCGGCGGTTGCATCTAAGGCAATCATGATGGCAAATACTGGCATCCAACTTTCAGTTGCGCCATGAATATAAGCTGCAATGGGTCCGCCAATAATTGATCCAACGCCCTGAGCCATATACAGAAAGCCGTAATTCGTAGTGGCATGCTTTTGGCCAAAAGTGTCGGTCAAAGTAGATGGGAAGAGTGAGAAAATTTCACCCCAACCAAAGAACACAACACCAGACATTAATACGAACAGGACGGGGTCTGAGCGAGTCATTACCCATACAAACATCGCAACTGCCTCGAGACCAAAGGCAATCGTCATCGTATATTCACGACCAATCTTATCGGAGATCCAACCAAAAAATGGACGGGTAAACCCGTTTGTTACCCGATCAATCGTTAAAGCCAAAGGTAAGGCCGCCATACCGAAGACCATAGTCCCTGTGATACCAAAGTCTTTAGCAAAGGCACCCATCTGCGAGATCACCATCAAACCAGAGGTTGACATCATGGACATCATCAAAAACATAAGCCAAAAAACGGGTGTCTTTAGCATTGTTTTAGGAGCAATTCCGGATGCGGCAGCCTCTACTTGGCTGGAGGTTTGAACTCGATCAGCATGAGGCACGCGAATACCCTGCGCAGCTAATAGTCCAACAGCGCCGATGACATAGCCAAAGAAAGTTAATGTCCCCTGCAATCCAGATGATGCCAAACTATCTGCAATCGGAAAGGTCGTCAGTAATGCTCCAATACCGTAGCCAGCCGCGACCATACCCACAGCGAAGCCGCGATTATTTGGGAACCAACGCACCATTAAGCCAACTACACCGATATAAACAATACCGGTACCAAGGCCACCCAATACACCATAGGTGATATAGAGATTAGAAACGGTAGTGAGATTAGCTGAGAGTACCCAACTGAGTCCAGTCAATACAGTTCCCACAGAGAGCAACAGGCGTGGGCCAAACTTTTCTACCAAGAAACCCTGGAATGGTGAGAAGAAGGTCTGAAGCACAATCAGAATCGAGAATGTCACTTGCAACTCGGTCAAACTCACTCCAAGCTGACCCATAATGGGTTTAGTAAACAGTGCCCATACGTATTGCGGACTTGAAATCGACATCATACAAATGACGCCTAGTGCTAGCTGAACCCATTTTGATTTCAATGGATTACTAGCGGTTTCTGCTGTACTCATTTCTTACCCCCCCCATTAGTGAATCAAGTTCAAAATTGATACTCTCATCTTAGTGATTTACTGAGGGTAAATACGGATATTTGCCCCATGATGGTGCCTACTCTTCATCCAGGCTACTAAAGCAAAATGCCTGGTCTTTTGAACCAGGCATTTTGAATTTCAGCAGCTAAGAGCTGCATGGGGAAATCGATTACATCATTCCGCCCATACCACCCATACCACCCATTCCGCCCATATCAGGCATGCCGCCACCAGCAGACTCATCCTTAGGCGCTTCACAAATAGCGCAGTCAGTGGTCAATAACAAGGCTGCAACAGAAGCTGCATTGACTAATGCAGTTTTAGTTACCTTGGTTGGATCAATGACGCCTTGGGCTACGAGATCACCGTATTCACCGGTAGCTGCGTTATAGCCGTTATTGCCTTTGCTAGCCAATACTGCATTCACAACAACACTTGCTTCATCACCAGCGTTAGAAACGATGATGCGAAGTGGCTCTTCCATTGCGCGTAAAACGATGCTAATGCCAGCGTCTTGATCAGCATTGTCACCTTTCAAGCCCTTGATACCTTGCATTGCACGGATCAAAGCTACGCCACCGCCAGGAACAATCCCTCTTCGACAGCCGCACGAGTAGCATGCAATGCATCGTCAACGCGCGCTTTCTTTTCTTTCATTTCGACTTCAGTAGCAGCACCAACGCGAATCACTGCAACACCGCCTGCTAACTTAGCAACGCGCTCTTGCAACTTTTCTTTATCGTAGTCGCTAGTTGCTTCTTCGATCTGTACACGAATATTTTTAACACGTGCTTCGATCGCTTTTGCATCACCAGCACCATCAATAATGATGGTATTTTCTTTACCAACTTCGATGCGCTTTGCTTGACCCAAATGCTCAAGCGTTGTTTTCTCGAGTGTTAAGCCAATTTCTTCAGCAATAACGGTACCGCCAGTCAATACAGCGATATCTTCGAGCATTGCTTTACGACGATCACCAAAGCCTGGGGCCTTAACAGCACAGGTCTTGATAATGCCGCGAATATTGTTCACAACTAAAGTTGCCAAGGCTTCGCCTTCAACGTCTTCTGCAATGATCAACAATGGACGGCCGGACTTAGCAACTTGCTCGAGTACTGGGAGCAAATCACGAATATTGGCGATCTTCTTGTCAAACAACAGAACATAAGGGCTTTCTAAAACAGCGACTTGTTTCTCAGGTTGATTAATGAAATAAGGCGAGAGGATAACCACGATCAAACTGCATACCCTCTACTACCTCAAGCTCATCTTCCAAAGACTTACCATCTTCGACAGTAATGACACCCTCTTTACCAACCTTCTCCATCGCTTCAGCAATGCGCTGACCGATACTGGTATCGCTGTTAGCCGANATTGAGCCAACTTGAGCAATTTCNTTGGTNGTAGTACAAGGNTTGCTGATCTTCTTGAGCTCTTCNAGAGCAGCTGTTACCGCTTTATCAATACCGCGCTTCAAATCCATTGGGTTATGGCCTGATACAACATACTTCATGCCTTCACGCACAATCGACTGAGCCAAAACAGTTGCGGTAGTTGTTCCGTCACCGGCGATATCAGCAGTTTTAGAAGCAACTTCTTTAACCATCTGCGCGCCCATGTTCTGGAGCTTATCTTTGAGTTCGATTTCTTTAGCTACGGATACACCATCCTTGGTAACCGTTGGGCCACCAAAGGAGCGCTCCATCACCACATTGCGACCTTTGGGTCCCAAAGTTGTTTTTACTGCGTTCGCGAGAATATTGACACCCTCGACCATCTTGGTCCGAGCGCTATCTCCAAATACGACGTCTTTTGCTGCCATGATTGAATTCCTTTCTTAAATACCGAATTACTTCTGTACCACAGCCATGATGTCTTCTTCGCGCATCACGAGAAGTTCATCGCCGTCGACTTTGACTGTCTGACCCGCATATTTGCCAAACAGGACACGATCGCCCACTTTGACATCAGGTGCATTGAGTTTTCCGCTGTCATCACGCTTACCAGGACCAACCGCTAAAACTTCGCCTTGGTCTGGTTTTTCAGCAGCAGCATCAGGGATGATGATTCCCGAGGCAGTCTTTGATTCTTGATCTAAACGCTTAATGATTACGCGATCATGTAAAGGACGCAGATTCATTCCTTCTCCTAAGTTAGTGAATGTTAACTAAATAAAAACTATATAAATCAATGATTTGTAATCTCTACACGCGAATACTTAGCAAAAATAGGGGTTTTAAACCTGTTTTAGCACTCACGTGTTGGGAGTGCTGATTATATAGGTCCGACTTCCAGCATTTCAAGATCTTGAATCCATAAATTCTTTAAGGATTTAGGCTTTCCTATACTCAATAGGGCTGGGGTAGGAAGTTTCCTACGGATAAATCAGCTTTAAGCCCTTTCGGCTCCAATCCGTCCTGCATAGACTGGACGGTCACAGATTGGAGAAAGCTGATGAGCCCGAAATCCCGGCTGTACACCCTTGTAAAAGCATGGAAGAACAAACCCTTCCAAGAGGTGCGCGATGCATGCTCGGAGTCTTGGTTAAGCCTAAACCCCGAAGAAATCGCTGAACAACAATCCTGGTCAAAGCGCCAAGAGATTAGCCATGAACCCATTTTTAATCTGAAAGGTACCAAACTGACTGGCTCTTTATATAGACCCCTTTTAGAAGCCAAAGATACCCAGCTCCTGCGGCTATTTATGGAGGGCTTAGACACCATTGCTTTTTGGCATCGCAGTGGTCGATCGATCTCTGGTGTTTTACCAATTCCGTTTCATGCACTTTCCTCCAAAACTCATGTCGACGCATTAATCGACCTGATTCTGAACTCCCGACTAGCGGTGGGGTCAGTCAGCCTAGGAATACAGCAAATTTCTAAAACGAAATGCACTTCAGATTGTGAAGATGGCCTCTCTCGCATCCGTCGACTGGGTGTTGGCATTCATCTTTTGGAATTTGCTAGCACTTTGTATGAAATCAATCTGATTGAGAAATTTAAGCTCGACGGAATTCATATCGCATTTCCTCAATTTCGCAATCAAGATTTACCGTTTGACCTTTTTTCCCAAATCAAAAATTCTGGCATCGAAACATATGCCAGTAATCTGACTTTAGTTCACGATCTTGAGAACGCTAAACGTCTGCAAGTGGATTATTGCTATGGGGGATTAATGATGCCTCCAGTAAGTCGTCATCAAATTTTTCACATTAACGATAGCCGTATTGCTAAAGCCATTTTTTCGCTGCACTCACATAACAACCTCAACCAAAATGGAGACAAATAATGAGAAAACAAGTGATGTTAGTAGATGACCATCCCGCTATGCTGATGGCTCTCAAAAGTATGCTGCAAGANCAACTGCTATTTGAAGTGGTTGGTCAGGCTCAAAATGGTGAAGAATGCTTGCGCTCGATCAAAGAGATGAATCCCAATTTGATTATTCTTGACTTAGACATGCCCAAAACCGATGGCTTTGATGTGATTCGACGCATAGGCCTCATGTATCCAGAAATACGCATTCTGGTGCTCTCCAGCCTCGATGAATCGGTATACGGGGGCCGAGTACGCTCACTAGGTGCGCACGGCTTTGTTAACAAAACTGCTGGGGCCGATATTATTCTGTCTGCCTGTCTTGCCATTTCTCAAGGTTATAACTTCTTTGCACATGGTCGCAACGGCAATAGCTCTTTGACAGATAACGATAAATTGGCGCTTATCTCTGATCGTGAATTACAGGTCATGAAATACCTTGGTAAAGGGAATACCAATCAGCAAATTTCAGACATGCTTCACATAAGCAATAAAACAGTAGCCACCTATAAAACGCGTGTCTTTGATAAATTGGGGATCAATAATATCGCTGACTTGATTTTATTTTGTCGTAACAATCACATTATCGAAAGTTGATTTGGTAATGCATCGATTCATTTTTCTGAGCACAGTATTCGTGTGCGTAACAGTAAGTCAGCTTTCGCACTCATTTTCTTTATCTTCAGAAGAGCAACAATGGATCGATGCAAATCCGATAGTCCGATTCAGTATTCATGAAAAATATCGCCCCTTCCTTGCGTCTGCAGGCGACAAGGAAGGAGAAGGGATATTCAGAATGCTGCTTAATCATTTAGGCGAGTCTACTCAACAAGAATTTCATCCGATTTGGCGAGATTCTGATAATGAAATACTGGATCAGCTCACCACAGGTCAGATCCATTTTGTGATTGACCCTCCCGACTTTGGCCAGCAACAACATCCTGCTTTACTGCTTTCTGATCCCGTGTTTTGGGGACAAGATGTGCTATTAGGCTACAAACCGAATCCATCAAAAGGACACTCCAGCATTAACAAATTGGGCTATTTTGATCGCGGCTACTCCAAAATTCCGATTCAAGACTCTATCTCAAATATTTTTAGCTCTGACTTAGGACGGCTCAGCACTTCCCTCCTGCAACGAGAGGTTGAAGCTCTAGTTATCCCAGCTAGACTGGCTGCTCAACTAATAAAGGAATGGAATCATTCTGAGATAGCTATTCTGGGGCAGTATGGTCATAAGCCTTTTCCCTATCGCCTACTCATTTCCAAAAATCATGCGCCATTCAATCGCATTGTTAAAACCTTTTTAAACAACCAAGATCCTATTGACTCAGCAAACAACTTTGGCTTACCTAATCTTTCGCCAGTAACGCCGAATAGAGTGTCTAGCTATGGTTCATGGCTCTTTAGTCTCTTTTTATTTTGCATTGGGGGCGCTTTGATTTGGAATCTCCAGAAAAAGCGGGCCGCACAAGATTTACTTAGCCAGGGCTTATTGAAAGCTAAAAATTTAGCTGAGCAGGCGAACGCTGCTAAATCCTCTTTCTTGGCAACTATGAGCCATGAAATCCGAACACCGATGAACGCCATACTGGGCATTCAGGAGCTATTGCTGAATAACCCGAGGATCCCCTCTCATGAGAAACCATTGCTCAAGAGTGCACATAACTCTGCTCAATCTCTACTGGGAATCCTGAATCAGGTTTTAGATCTTTCGAAAATCGAGGCAGGTAAGCTAACACTAAACCCTAGCCCTTGTAATTTAAGAACCTTAATTGATGATATTCATGCTGCTTTTTCACCAGTTGCAAGAAAAGGGAATTTAATTCTGCACACAACAATTGATTCACGACTAGCAGAAGTGCTGATGGTTGATGGCTTAAGATTAAGACAGATACTGCAAAATTTGATTAGCAATGCCATCAAATTTACCAAGCAAGGTGAAATCTTTTTCTCAGTAAGCGTACTAGCGGATGATCATGCTGGTCAGCTCCTTGAATTTAGAGTGATTGATACAGGTATTGGTATGCAATCTAATGAAATTGAATTAGCCCTTCAAGAATTTGAGCAACTTCCAGGATCGACTGGAGAAAATGAAGGTGCTACTATTCAAGGCACTGGGTTAGGCTTGACCATCACTAAACGGCTACTAGAATCCATGGATAGTCGCCTTTATTTTGAAAGTGCGCCTGGATTTGGAACAAATGTCCATTTTTCAGTTGCACTGGCCAGAACAGGAGATGCCGCCACGAGCTACTCAAGCCATACGAGTGGGCGTGCTTACCGAAACTCCAATATTTCAACAGAACAAAAAATACAGGGTCGAAACCTATCGGCCTTGGTTGTTGAAGATCACGCCGCTAGTCGACAAATTCTATCTTTGCAAGTTGAGGCTCTTGGATTTAAAGTTTGCGTTTGCGAGTCAGGAGATCAAGCACTTGCATTGCTTCAAAACCATCATTTCGATTTATTGCTAACCGATCAGTCGGTCCCTGGTATGCAGGGTTCTGAGCTTTCAAGAAAAATCAGAGCATCAGGTAATACCAGCTTAATTATCATTGGCATTACTGCTGATATTTATGCCCTTGAATCCCGGAGCATATTCATGAGTGCCGGTATGAATAACGTACTCATAAAACCGCTTAGTCTGAAGACGCTTGAAAAAGAGCTCAAACAATATTTTTACTTCTCTGAATACTCAGAGGAGCTAAATAATATCTATTCGTTTGACCAATTCGGATCGCTTATAAAAAATGACCCTAGCAAAATCCTGCTGATTCTGGAGGAGATTAAAAAGGTACATGATGATTCCCTCAGTACCTTGAGATGCATATCAGAGGATGCGCCTCTCTCAAGCAAAGATTTTGATCGGCTGCTCCATAAAATCAAAGGGGGCGCATTGCTTTTAAGTGCAGATCAGTTTGTTGCTGCTTGTGTTGAACTAGAAGAAGGCAATTCCCTAGAGACCAGAATTTCACGCTTAATTGACTTGCTGGAAGAACAGAATTTAATTATCGAGAGGTATCAAAATAAATTCGCCTTAGATCCTAAAAATTAGTGCTTTAATGGATCCTAATCTACGCCCAGGATTTAGGAATGTCTCTACTTACCCCACTTCGCATCCTTACCCTCTGTCTCATATGCCAGCTGGCTCAGGCTGCACAGGATGGCGCACCCCATCAACTACCGAATTCTGTTTTATCCAGTCTAGAAAAGAATCAAATTCCGTCTGATGCAATCGGTGTCTCAGTTGTGGAGATTTTCAAATCAGGAGCTGGTAAGGCTGAGTCTAAAGTGATCTTAGATTGGAATGCTAGCAAGCCCATGAATCCTGCTTCTACTATGAAGCTTTTAACAACGTTAAGTAGTCTAGAACTATTGGGGCCCGACTATCGTTGGCGCACTAATGTCTTCACAGACGGAGTAATACGTCAAGGTGTTCTAAAGGGTAATCTCTTCCTCCAAGGCAGTGGCGATCCCAAACTCGTCCCAGAAGAATTGGCCAAAATGATGCAGGCTCTCCAGAACCTAGGGATTCAAAAGATTGATGGGAATCTAATATTTGACCGA
>JGI26470J50227_1000977_pt1 | contig 10779 bp, 4 predicted proteins | sample FreactTroBogLake_FD_50227 | JGI IMG/M metagenome (IMG submission 50227) | reverse complement strand
CCGGACTTCTCACAGCAAGATCGGGATGAAGCACAAGGAGAGAGGCAATTTCCGCCCGGAGCATACGTTCTTGTATGTGAGGACGGAAATTGCCGAACGACGCGGTGATTCGCCCGAGATTGCTGCGACGAATACCCATGAACACGCAACGATCCTTCCAGGCGAAAGCTTCGCGATCGCCCAGGCTTCATCTCGTTTTGAGAAGTCCGGGCTAGACGAGGCGTCCGACGCGGGTGAATAGGTCCTCGCGGGTGAGCACCGTCCAGATGGGACGCCCGTGGGGACACCTGGCGTGCTGCAGGGCAAAGGCCTTGCGCAGCAGCTCGCGCGCCGCCGTGGGGTCGAGGGGGTCGCCGTCCATGACGGCCGCCCGGCACGAGAGGCTGGCGTACAGCTCCTTCTCAAGGTCGGCCACGGGTTTGGTGTTCGTCCGCAAGAAGTCGATCACCACCTTCTCGAGCCCGACCACGGTCTGGGGGAGGGAGACAAGCTCGAACTCGTCGCCGCCGGCCGGCGTCACGCCCACCCCCAGCGCCGCGTAGTCCTTCCACTGGGCGCTCAAAAGCGGGAGCACGTCTTCCTCGGGGGTGAAGCGGCGGGGGAACAGCAGGGTCTGCACCCGGCCCCCGTGGTCCCGGAAGGCGTCGAACAGGATGCGTTCGTGGGCGGCGTGCTGGTCGACGAGGTAGAGCTTGTCGCCCACCTCGGCCACCAGGAACACTCCCAGCACCTGCCCCAGGTACCTGAAGTCCTCGGACGCGGCCTCCCTGACCTCGGAGGCCCGGCCAATCCCCACGGCGTCCCAGGCGGCCACCGAGGGCAGCTGCCCTCGGCCTCGCAGCACGGGCGCGGTGTGGGTTTGGGCGGCCGGAGCCGAGAACCCCAGCGCCTCCTGAAACGGCTCGGCTTCCGGCGCCGCGAACCGCAGCTTCTCGCCCTCCAGCGCCGCCCTAAGGCTGCCGACCACGCTCTGGTGGATGGCCGGCAGGGTGCGGAACCGCGCCTCGCGTTTGGCCGGGTGGATGTTGAAGTCCACCAGCGCCGGGTCGACGTCGAGGAAGAGCACGGCGTTCGGGTAGGCGCCCCCCGGGAGGTAGCCCTCGAAGGCGTAGCAAAGCGCCTGGACCAGGGAGAACTCTTGAAGCGGCCTGCGGTTGGCGTACACTCTCAGCCCCTTGCGGTCCGACCGGGACTCCGGCGGCCTGAGAGCGTAGCCGCGGATCCGGTGGCCCTCGCCCTCGGTCGTCCACGCGATCACGCGGTCGGCGGCCCAGGGGCTGCCCAGGACGGCCACGACGCGCTGGGCCTCGGTCTGCGGGGCGTAGTCCTGCTTGCGCACGCCGTCGATCCACAGCGTGAACCCTATCCCCGGGGCGCCCAGGGCCTTTTCGTCGAGCACCCGCCGACACAGCGTGCCTTCGGCGGCCGCCGACTTCATGAATTTTCGACGGGCGGGGAGGGTGGCAAACAGGTCTTCCACCAGCACCCTCGTCCCCTTCACCCCGGGCAGGGCCTTGAGAACGGGCGAATGCCCCTCCTCGACGGTGAGCCGGTGAGCCGGGCCGCCCTCGTTTTCGCTGCTGGTCACTGTGAGGCGGCTGCACGCGGCGATGCTGGCCAGGGCCTCGCCGCGGAAGCCNAGGCTGGTCAGCGTGTCGAGGTCCTCTTCGGTTTCAATCTTGCTGGTGGTGTGGGGCAGCCAGCACAGCTCNAGGTCNCCGCGGCTCATGCCGTGGCCGTCGTCGGTGACCTCCAGCGACTTCAGGCCTCCNGCCTCCCAGCGGACCTCGATCCGGGTCGCCCCCGAGTCCAGGGCGTTGTCNAGCAGCTCCCTCAGCACGGCCAGGGGCCTGTCGATGACCTCGCCGGCGGCGATTTTCCGGGCCACNGAGTCCCTGAGAACCTTGATCCTTCGCGACGGCAGCTCGCCCATGCCTAGAACGCTATCCTTGTGTCGAGGGTGATGGTCGGCGCCACCTCGGGGACGCCGTTTTGGTAAACCGTGTTGCCGGCACCGTCGAGCACCGCGGAAGTGGCCACCCCGACGGCAAGGTCGAGGCCCTGTGCCAGGCCGTAGACCACCTCGCAGCGCAAGATGGTTTCGGCGTCGAACAGGTTGCCGCCGTGGAGGATGGTCCCGACCAGGCCCGTCCGCTCGTACGAGACGCCGCCCGACAGGGGGACGAAGGGAAGCTTGTCCTTGGGGACGTTGAGGGCAAGCTTGAAGTAGTCGCCGTACTGGTCGTAGGCCAGTGAGCCGTCGGGGGCGACGGTCAGCGGGTAGCGGTAGGCGGCCTCCAGGGTCAGGAAGCCGAACAGGTCGAACCCCGCGCTGCCGAACAGTCCCAGGCTCAGGTTGGAGTCCGAAGGCGAGTTGAGGTAGGTTTTGAGCGACTGGAGCAGGGCGTAGCGCGTCCTGTAGTAGTCCCCCTGGAAGAGGGCGCTCGAGTAGAGGCCGCGGCTGGCCTGGAACGAAAGCCTGTAGTTGAGGAGCGCCAGGTTGCCCAGCAGTCCTGTCTCGCCGCCGGCGCTCCCCAGGCCGCCGTGCCACGCCGTCGTGGTGTCGAAGCCCTGAAGCGCGTTCATNGGCCGGCTGTCGGCCCGGAAGTACGGCACCAANGTGTTCACGTCGGCAAAGGCCAGGGCGCGGAACGCGTCGCCGAGGTCAAGCTTGAACAGTTGGGCGTCCACGCCCCCCACCAGCAGCATGGGGTCGCCGAAGTACGCGGGGTCGTGGGCGCCCGGGGCGTTCTGCAGGTCGGCGGCGTTGGCCAGGTGCAGGTCCACTGTGGTCTGAAGCCCCAGGGCCACCTGGTCGCCGATCACCGCGATGGCCACCCTCCCTCCCACCACCGAGGGGTCGGCCAGGTTGTCGGCCAGGCCCTCGACGCTGAAGGCGCCGAGCTTGCCCCCCGCGTTCAGGCCCACCTTGCGTACGGCGGGGAAGTCCTGGTCGTTGGCGAAGTCGCGCACCACCGAGCCGTGGCCCAGGGTCATGGTCTTCAGGTTGCCGACCTTGAGGTAGAAAGGATCGACGCCTTGGGTTCCCCACTCGAGGAACTTGATCTTGAGGACGAGGTCGGCCGCGAGGTCGGCCCCCTGGTTGGCCAGCCCCGATTTGTCGGTGCCGAACGACCACTCGTTGTTGCCTGCGGGCCTGTACCAGTCGTTGGAGTTGAACAAGTCGCTCGTGTAGATGACGGGCAAATACAGGCCCAGCTTGAACTTGTCGGCGGTGATGACCGGCGACAGGACGGCCTTGGAGTAGGTGGTGCCGTTGATGGTCACCGACCCGACCTCGAGGCCGAAGTACTTTCTAAGGAACTCCAGGAGCGCGTCGTTCTTGGCGGGGGCCGGGGCCGGCTCGGGAGCGGCCGCTTCGGCGGGGGCAGGAGCCTGCGCCTGGGGCTGGGGAGCCGCCTCGGCCTTGGTGGGGACGTCGAGGGGGTTGAGCTTGACGAAGCTCACGTCCGAGAACAGGTCGGCCAGACGCGCGGCGTCCACAGTCGCGGGCTGGAAGACCGCGTCGAAGGTGTTCGCGTACTGGCCGGAGGCCACGGGCACCGTGGCTCCCGTGGTAATGTTCGTGAAGTCCACCTGGCCTTCCTGGACGCACACCCAGTCAAGGCTGTTGGCCGGGTCGTAGCTCATGGCGAAGTCGGTGCCGCGGACCCCGCAGTTCGCGGTGGCCGTCCTCACGTTGTACCCCGGGCCTTGGGTGGCCCCCACGAGNCTGGCGGCCACGGCGCGGATCTTGCCGGCGGCNAGGGCGAAGTCGTTGCTCCCNGCGCCGTTGGGCTCCCGCAGGTTCTCGATTTTGAACGTCGTGGAGGCCGACAGCTTGATGATGGTCCCATTGGGGTTGAGCTTCAGCTCGGCGGTGGTCTTGAGCGTCTTGACCACCGTGCCCGCAGGGAGAACGAGGCCGTCGGCGGGCATGAGGGGGCTGCCGGCCGCGTCGGTGATGATGAGCTGGGTCTCGTCGTCGGAGTACTCAAGCGACGCGAACGCCTTGGCAGGCGGCTTGGCGGACTGGGCCACGAGGGCGCCGGGGAGGAGGGCGAGGGTCAGGGCCAGCAGGGCAAGGGGTTTTTTCATTCCTGTCCTCCTAGAACATCTTCACGGTNGTTTCGATCNTGGACGTCGAGACCCACGGGTTGCTGGGCGGCGGNCCGCTNGCGGCGATTTCGGCGGCGCTCAGGTAGTGCAGGTTGTAGTCCAAGGTNACCGTCACGACGCCCACCGTGTACCCGAGTTTGGCGCCGATCAGGGCGTTCTGCGCGCTNGCCAAGTCGCCCAGCGAGTTGAGGCCCTTCTTCACGTAGTAGGCGCTCACGTCCACCGGGAACAGCCCCGGCTTGACCTGGGCCAGCGCCTGCAGTTCGGGCTGGGCGTACACGCTGGCCTGGCTGGTCCACGGCCCCGACAGCGTCACGCCTGCGGTGGCCGCGTCGCCCAGCACGCTCGTCCCCAAGCTGACCAGCCAGCCTATGGTGCCGGGTACCGACACCGTGCCGTTGTAGATCATGAACTTGTCGACCCGGTTGATCTCGTAGCCTTGGTCGAAGTAGTCGGGGATGAAGTTGTCGCCCAGGAACCGGTTTTGGAGGCCCCAGGTCAGGAACGAGAACGCCTTGCCACCCAGGCCGACGGCCCCGCCCGCGTGGGAGCCTTCGAGCGCCGCGTCGCCGGTGGCCGCCGCGGTGAACTGCTCGGAGCTGTAAAGCGGCACCAGGGTGTCCACGCCCGTGGTGAACACGGTTCCTGCCGCGGCCGTGTACGTGCCCGTGCTTTCCGCGTAGGGGTTGGTGTCGGCCGCCACCGAGTACCCGAACTGCACCTCCTTGAGGAAGGCGTTGTCGGGGACCAGCAGGCCGAAGGGCTTAGCGTAGAGGCGGGCGCCCAGTACGTCGAAGGCCGAAACGTTGCCCACGAACGACTCGAACCCCCCGTAGGGAAGGCCGACCAGCTCACCGCTGGCGTCGACTTCCAGCCCCACGTAGCTGAAATCGGGTCTGAGGGCGCCGTTGTTGTACCCGCCGACCAGGAAACCCGTGCCCAGGGTGGTGTCGGGGAGCAGGCCCAGCTGGGCGTACAGCGGATCGCCCTTGTGGCCCCAGCGCACGTACAGAAGGCGCGCCAGGTACTTGTCAAGGTTCTGGCGGAAGGTCAGGCCCGGGTCCCACCAGTCCTGGGACCGCGGGTAGACTCCGAAGGGGCCTCCCGGGGACTGGTAGAACTGAAAGTGAAACGTCAGGTCGAGGCCGACTCCCAGCGGACCGTAGCCGAAATCGGGCAGGAAACCGAACTTGTTGTAGGTGGAACCGGCGATCGTCTCGGTGCCCAAAACCGCGCTCATGCCGAAGCTGAACTTGGGTTCAGGGTTCTCGGCCGCCTGGGCCGTCAGGGCGGGGGCCGGAAGGAGGAGAACCAGGATGCCCCAAACCTTGAGCATCCGAAGCGCAGAAAGGGGTCGGGTCATGGGTCACTCCTTCGCCCGATTATACAGCACATGCCCGGCCGCTAGAAGGAGAGGATGACGTCGATGGCGAGCTCGAGACCCACCTGGTAGAGGTTGACCTGCCACTGTTGGCCCCACGAGGTGGTCACGTCGAACTCGCTCCNGTCCGACAGCAGAATCCTGCCCTTCCAGATGAACTCNAGGTTGCGCACCTGGGGCGCCACGGGCCAGCCGAAGTCCATNGTCGANGAAATCTCCTGGACGAACATCCGGCGGTAGGCCCGCGCGCTGACCCAGGCCGGCACCTCGAAGGGCAGGTTGGCCGGCCCCTTGAAGCTCCACACGGGCTTGAGGGTGAGCGTCTGCGTCCAGTCGGAGCCGTTGTTGGCCGTCACAGTCTGGGAGACAGGCGGGCCCCAGGTACCCTTGTAGATCACGGGCAGCCCCACCGACTCGACGGGCGTGAGGACCAGGTCCCCCCGGGTGGTCAGGGCCAGCGTGGTCACGTTGTCGGCCGTGCGGGTGCCCGTCTGCCAGCTTCCGTCCAGGGCCCAGGTCCACACGTCGGTGCGGTACCACGTGAACACGGGCTGGTTTCCCAGGGTGCCGAACAGGTTGACACCCTTGGCCGCGAGGCTGGTGGTGGTCGTCCAAGTGCCGTAGTCGGCCCCGGAGTCCCAGCCCCGGTTNGTGGCGTAGCGCACCTTGCCCGTCGACGGNAGGGTAAGGTCGGTCCAGTCCGAGGCGGGGGCCCTGTCCCAGTCGACCTCGGCCCCCGAAATCAGCGATCCCGACACCAGGGTCGAGGGAGCGCCGTCCCAGGGCGAGCCCAGGCCGAACTGTTCTTGAAAGGGGACCCCCACCAGGGTCCGGGCCGACAGTTCGGCCAGAGTGTGGTCGACCGAGTCCCGGGGTTCCAGGGGNGNTTCCAGGTTGTAGACGGCGTCCACCTCCCTCGACAGCGACGGCGTCACCGTCCAACCCGCATCGGGCGACAGCTNGAACGGGAACTTCAGCACCCAGTTTCCCGTGGGGGTCCACACCGTGGACGAACCCACCGACTGGGTGTTCTTGAGCACTGTATCGACGCCGAACCCCACGGGCGCGGGGGCGAGCGAGAAGTCCGACGCGCTTTGGAGGAGGTAGTACGATGCTAGCTGCGACGGCGGCGGAAGCCAGGACCAGCTGTCCGTCCACGTCTGCCCGAACCCGTTCAGGGGGTTGGTAACGTTCAGCGACTGGTCCCACGACTGCAGGGTCGAGGCCTTGACCGCCTCGGGCCAGTCGGCCCCCGAGGTCCAGCCCAGCCTGTATTCCTGGTTGAGGGTGGTGGGGGGACCCGTGGCCTTGGCCGACGCCAGGAAGGAGCCCGCCCACGGCAGTCCGAGGGTGACCTTTTCGGCGCGCAGGCCCTGGTCGCTGAACTGGTCCGACAGCTCGAGCGACGGTCCGCCGGTCCAGCCCAGGGGAAGGGTGGCCAGGTACGCTCCGTGGGCTGTGTCGTTGAGGGGGGTGTGGAGGTACAGCGCCTCGGCCGTGGCGCGGAACGGGCCGAAGGTGCCGCTCACGTTGCTCTGGCCGCTCCANCTGAAGGCGTTGCTGTTCAGGCCGTCCTGGGTGGTCATCAGGTCGAGCTTGACCCCCGAGACCAGGGGGAGGTCGGCCGAGGGCCAGCTCTTGCCCTGGGTCCAGGTGGCCTGGGCCTTGGTGCTGCCGATGGCCTCCCACGCGGCGTCCACAGCCTGAATCTCGGTGATCATCAGGGTGCCCGACAGGCTGCCCGCCGCCGACCCCTTGGTGAGGATCATCCGGTCCCAACCCGCGGCCCCGGGGTTGTAGCTGACCGTCCCGCCGGGGGCGGGCTGGCCGTTGATCGTGAACGAGCCTCCGTCGAGTCCCACCCGGGCGGTGGCCCAGCCCGAGGTCTGCGGGGCGTTCCAGCTGACTGTGACACCGTGCCCCTGGGCGTCGCCCAGGTACAGGGTCAAGGGGAGGCTGGTGGCGGGCCCCAGTTGCTGGTACTGGAAGGTCAGCGTGTGGTAAGCGAAGGGGTCGAGCTGGGGGTTGCTGCCCTGCACCTGCCAGCGGTCCCTGTTGCTCCACGTCACGTTGAGGTTGTGGCCGTTGGTCCTCGAAGGGTCGGCGTATTCGACGGGGTTCACCGAGCCGCTCGTTGACGAGTCGGGCACCACCGACCACGTGGAGCCTTGGAAAATGACGGGCCCGACGAGAAGCGTTTTCGACTGGGGCCCCGACCACCCTCCCTGGGGGGCCACCATGACCAGGCGCCAGCCGTTGGCGTTGGTGAGCCTCTGGCGGTCGGCGGCGCTGAGGTTGACGGTGACCGTCTGCCAGCCCGACGACGAGGTCACGATCTGGTTGGCGGCGGTGGCGGTGACGTCGTAGACGACCAGGGGCGCGTCGAGCCCCGCCGACCCCGAACCGTCGGCGTCGTTGCCCCAGGTGCTGTTCTGGGGAATGGGGAAGTTCTGGGCGTAGCCGCCGGCCTGGTTGTAGAAGGGCAGGGCCGGGTGAGTCGAATACGTGATTGACCTGATGGCCCCAGTGCCGTCGAAGTTCCGGGACAGGTTGCCCGCCTCGAGCAGCAGCTGCACGGGGAGGGTGCCGTTGGCGTCCACCAGGGTCTCGGGCACCCGGAAGGTAACCGAAATGGCGGTGGTCCCCGACAGGTCCAGCGCCTTCCCCTTGTTGAGGAACACCTGCATCCCCGTCCAGTGGCCCGAGGCAAGCACCGCCTCGGCCACCGCCAGCATGTCCGTCCTCTGCCCGTCGCCCATCACGTAGTAGGGCCCCACCCAGCCCCCGGGGGTCCAAGGCTGGTCGCCCACCCCGGGTGCCCCGTAGGCGCCCACCGTGGGGGCGCCCGTCACCGGGTCGGTGGACCAGTAGTCGCGAAAGTAAGTGGGCGCCCGGTTGGCGTTGTTGAGGGTGAAGCTCACCAGCGGGGACAGCTGCGAGTCGGGGGCCGCCGAGGGCCTCAGGGCGTCGCCGTCGAGGGTGGCCTGGTTGCCCGAGTCGCCCTGGCCGTACAGCATGCGCGTGCCCGTGCTGTCGGTGAGCCGCGCCCCGCCGGTGGCCAGGAGCTTCCATTTCCACTCGTCGGCCGCTCCCGTCCAGGCCGTGCTCATCGTGACCTGCCCCGGGGACTGAAGGTTCTCAGTGGTCGAGCTCTGCCGGCTCGTGTTCCACTGGCCCTGGAGCGCCCACTCGAGGTTCTGCTCGTCGGAAAGGTCCCACCGGCCGCCGTGCCATAGGACGAGGTTGGTGGCCGGGTTCCCCGTCTTGGACCGCTCGTAGCTGATCTCCACGAGGTCGGTGTCGTAGATGGGGACGGCGAAGAGCAGGGTGCCCGACCTGGCGTCGAAGGTGAACGCCGTGGTGGGCACGCCGTTGCGGGCAACCACCAGGCTCGAGGCCACCACGTCGGTGCCCAGCGAGTAGGAGGTCGCCTTCGAGATCGCCGGGAGGTGGAAGGACCAGTCAAGGGTGGCCGGCACCGGCGGGGGCGTCCCGGGCGCGGTGGCCAGCGACGAGGGGTAGATGCCGGGGAACTGGTCGAGGAAGGGCGCCTCGTCCCCGCCGCTCACCTCGAACCAGTTTTGCAGGGGCGAGTAGCCGACGGTCCAAGCCGACAGCGGTGTGGGCGCGGCGGCCTTGTCGTCGTAGAGCAGGATGGTTCCCGACGTGCCCGTGGCCAGGGGGTAGCGGCTGCGGATCTCGAAGGGGGACGAGTATCCCGGCTGGGTGAGCACGTACCAGGAACCGCCCGAACCCAGGCTGGCGTCGGTAAACCCCGACGCCCTCAGTTTGAGCAGCGGCGACGTGTAGCTGCTCGGCGCGCCCGCCCAGGTGACGAGGAATTGCTTGGTCGCGGTGGCGGGCAGGTCGATCTCGCCCGTGGCGGGGTTGAACGAAGCCTCCGTCGAAAGCGCCGCCCGGTACCCTCCCGACGACCCCAGGGTGCCCGCCGGGTCGGCCACCAGGATGGTCACCCCCGCCCAGCTCGTCCCCGGAACCCTGAAGAAGCGGCCGCTGATCCACGCCTGCGGGCTTACCCGCGAGTTGGCCAGGTCCACGTAGCCCTGGAAATTGCGGACCTCGCGCAGGCCGTCCTCGTACTTGACCGCCGTCTCCCACGAGGTGGGGCCCGCAGCGAACACCGCGGCCATGGCAGGGTCGCCGCGCCTTCCCGCCGACAGGGTCTGCTCGGCCCGGGTGGGCATGGCAAACGGCGCGTCGCCCACCTTTGCCCACCGAAGGAACTCCCCGGGCTGGCCTACGTAGCCGGCCTCGAAGGTGCGGTCCTCGATCGACCCCGCGAAGTTCACATCGAGGTAGTAGCGCTCCATCAGGCGGAGCGTCAGGGTGAAGTCGGGAATCTGCGTGAACACCGGGCCGTTGTCGTACCCGGGGTACCCCAGCCCCGGCAGGGCGCCCTGGGGAGAGAACCCCGACCCCCAGCCCGCCGCCAGCCGCGTGGTCCACGTGCCGTCGGCCTCGAGGACGACGCCTACGTCTCCCACCTGCGAGTCAAACAGCGAGGCGGGGGCCTCGGCCTGGTCGGAGCCCGGGCCCGCCGCCGGGGGTGTGGCTGTCTGGGCTTGGAGGCCCGCGGCCGCGGCGAGGAAGATCAGGCAAAGGGCGGGACCGAGCCGATCAGTCACGAGGGAAAAGGTAGAGGTCCTTGAGACGGGTCGACGCCGTGGTGTTCACGAAATCGACGAACTCGGGGTCCGCGGTCACCGTGAGCGAGAAGAAGTAGTGGAGGGGCTCGTAGGCCGGGTCGTCGACCCGCAGTTCCAACTCGAGGGTGCGGCTGTGTTCACCGGGGGCCGCGGCCTGGGGATGGGGCCAGAACAGGTACGTGCCCGCGGTGTTGAGCACCAGGCGGTAGGGGTTCTGCCAGTTCGGGTCGATCACCTTCACCAATTCTCCTCCGTGGTAGAGGCCCACCGTCACGTCGTGGACGGGGGCGAAGTTCACACCATTGAACATCCGGCCGATGATGGAGGGGAAGTTGAAGAAGGGCCCCACCTTGTCGGGGCCGTAGGTCCCCTCGGTGCGGTTGCGGCGGTTGCGGCCCACCGATTCCATCCCCTCTTTCACAAGACGGGTGATGTCGGCCAGCTGCTGCACCTTCTGCTGGTAGTCCGAGGTCTCGTGGTGGGCGATGCCCCGGCCCGAGACCGCGTACATGGGAGGGGTGCGGTTCAGCACGTAGCAGATGACGTCGAACTTGCTGCCGGGGTCTTGGTCCAGGGCCAGCGCCTGAAGCTGCGAGGCGTCGGCGTTCCNAC
>JGI26470J50227_1000976_pt1 | contig 10791 bp, 21 predicted proteins | sample FreactTroBogLake_FD_50227 | JGI IMG/M metagenome (IMG submission 50227) | reverse complement strand
CCCCGCTGGATGGCCCCGAACAACTGGTAGAAGGCGTCCGGAATCCGGGCGACGATCCCCGTGAAGATCAAGAGCGAAATCCCGTTCCCGATCCCCCGTTGGTTGATCTGCTCCCCCATCCACATCAGGAACATCGTTCCGGTGGTGACAGTGAGCATGGCAATCAACACGAAGGGCAAGCCCTTCAGCTGTTCGGGGATGGCGTCGGGAATGCTGGCGGCCAGCTGGGTCACGGCGAACGACTGGATCAAACAGACGAAAACCGTCCCGATCCGGGTGTACCGCTGGACCTTCTTCTTGCCGCCATCTTCCTGGGACATCTTCTTCATCGACGGAAAGACGACCACCAGCAGTTGCATGATGATCGACATCGAGATGTAAGGCATGATCCCAAGCATGAAGAGCGAGAAGTTATGGAACGCCCCGCCCGAAAAGAAGTCAAAATAGTCGGTGAGGGACACCCCATTGGACTGTTGCTGGGTGAAATACAGCTTCAGCGCCGTTCCATTGATCCCTGGGATAGGAAGAACCGCACCCAAACGGAACACCAGAAGAACTCCCAACGTGAAGAAAATCCGGTCTCTGAGGTCCTTGATGCGAAAGATGTCGAAGAGGGGAGTGCTGGCCATGGATTACATCCCGTCAGGAGTTTTCGGCGGTGGCCACAACCACCGTGCCGCCCGCTTTTTCCACGGCGGCCTTGGCACCCGACGAAATCTTGTCCACCTGAATGGTCAATTTCTTCGTCAGTGTGCCCTTTCCAAGAATCTTAACCGCCGTTTCCTTGTTCTTAAGGATGCCCTTGGCGACGAGGGTCTGATAACTGACCGTCTCGCCGTTGGCAAAGTACTTCTCCAAAAGAAGCAGATTCACCGCGGTGTATTCCACTTTGAACGGCGCGTTGCTGAACCCGCGGGAAGGCAACCGGCGGAACAAGGGGGTCTGACCGCCCTCGAAACCCAGGCGCACACCGCCACCGGATCGGCTCTTCTGACCCTTGTTACCTCGGGTCGACGTTCCACCGGTCCCGGTCGAGCGACCCCGACCGATGATATGCTTCTTCTTATTGGCCCCCACGGGGGCCCGAAGGATAAAGGAGTTTTCCATTATTTCACTTCCTCCCAAATCACCAAATGGGAGATGGTCTGAACCTGGCCGAGGATGGCGGGGTTAGCCACCTTCTCCACCACCGAGTTCACTTTCCCCAGTCCCAAGGCCTTCACAGTGGCCCGGTGATTGGGTTTGGTGCCGATCGTACTGCGCACCAACGTAATCCGGATCTTCTTGTCTGCTTTCGTTTCCGCTTTCTTTGCCATGATTAACCCCAGAGTTCCTTCAAGGACTTACCGCGGTTGATCGACATCTTCTTGCCATCGAGCATCTCGATGAGACCGCGGAACACGGTCTTGACGACGTTTACCGCATTGCCCGACCCGATGGACTTGCTCAAAACGTCCCGGACGCCCACGGCCTCCATCACGGCGCGCACATGACCACCGGCGATGATACCGGTACCAGGGGCGGCGGGCTTCAGGAGCACCTGAGAACTCTTGAACGTGGTATTGATCTCATGGGGAAGGGTTCCGTTCTTCACAGGCACATTGATCATGGCCCGTTTGGCCCGGTCAACGCTCTTCCGAATGGCTTCCGAAACATCGTTCGCCTTCCCGAAGCCGTAACCCACATTGCCGTTCCGGTCGCCCACGACCACCATCGCCGAGAAGGAGAACCGACGTCCACCCTTCACAACCTTGGCCACGCGGTTCAACCGGATCAGCTTCTCGACGTAATCCTTGCTATCTTTGGACTGGTCCATACTTTCCCCTTAGAACTTCACGCCGGTTTCGCGAATGGCATCCGCAAAACTCTTAATCACGCCGTGATAGCGGAAGCCATTGCGGTCAAACACCGCCAAATCGATCTTCTTTTCTTTCAAGCGCTTTCCGAACTCGAGACCCAAGGCCTTCACACCTTCGACGTTGATCTTGGTACCGGTCAAGGACTTTTCCAGGTCCGACACCGAAGCCAACGTCCGTCCCGTCAGGTCATCGATGGCCTGGCAGTAGAAGTGCTTGTTCGAAGCGAACACGCTCAGGCGCGGCCGCTCCGCCGTTCCCTTGACGATGCTGCGAATCCGGAGTTTTCTCTTTTCCCTTCTCTGGGCCTTTTCAATAAGCTTTTTCATCAAAAACTCCTGCTTACTTCTTCACGCCGGACTTGCCGACCTTTCTGCGGATGGTCTCGTCTTCGTACCGAATCCCCTTGCCCTTGTAGGGCTCGGGGGCCCGAAGGCCGCGAATCTCGCTCGCCACCTGACCAACCTGTTCCTTGCTGATCCCCGACACCGTGATCTTGACGTTCGCTTCCACGGCAATCTGGATCCCGGCAGGGATCATGTACTCAATCTGGTTCGAGTAGCCGAGGTTCATGAGGAGGATATTCCCCTTCACTTCNCCCCGGAAACCGACGCCGTTGATCACCAGGGTCTTCTTGAACCCCGTCGTCACCCCGNTCAACATGTTGTTGAGCAGGTTCCGATAGAGCCCATGCTTGGCCTTGGTGGGCTTCTCTTCATCAGCCCGGGTCACCACGATCACGTCGCCCTTGGTTTCAAAAGCGATCTTCGGATCGTACACTTGGGACAACTTNCCCTTGGGACCTTCGACGTGGAGGAGGGACCCTGAGAAGTTGACTTTCACGCCTTTCGGCAGGTCAATGGGTTGATTTCCAATGCGGGACATACCTCTCTCCTCACCAAACGGAGCAGATCAGCTCGCCACCGACCTTCTTTTCCGCAGCTTTTCGACCCGTCGTCACCCCTTGGGAGGTGGAGACGATCAGGGTTCCGTATCCATTCAGGATCCGGGGCATTTCCTTGTAGCCCGAGTACACCCGGCGACCAGGGGTCGACAGGCTCTTCAGACCGTGGATGACAGCATCGTTCTTGTCATCGTACTTGAGGAAGATCCGAAGGGTGTTGAGACCCTCCTGATTCAATTTCTTAAAGTTCTTAATGAAGCCTTCGTTCTTGAGGATCTTCACGATTTCCAACTTCAGCTTGGAGGTCGTGATGTCAACCTTTTCGAACTTGGCTTCGCTGGCGTTTCGGATTTTCGTCAGCATATCGGCAATAGGATCGGAAACAGACACTTCACNCTCCTCCGCTACCAGCTCGACTTCGTGACACCGGGAATCAAGCCTTGACTGGCGTATTTCCGGAAACACAGACGGCACAACTCAAACTTTCTAATGTAACCACGCGGACGCCCGCAGACCTTGCAGCGGTTGTACCCTCTGGTCGAGAACTTGGGAGTCTTGTTGGCTTTGATGATCAAAGATTTCTTTGCCATAATTNCCTCTTGAAGGGCATGCCGAGCCGCTTCAGCAGGCTACGGGCTTCCTGATCGGTCGGGGCCGTGGTCACGATCGCAACGTTGAGACCACTGATCTTCTCGATCTTGTCGTAGTCAATCTCGGGGAAAATAATCTGCTCGGTCAAACCCAGCGAGTAGTTTCCATGGCCATCGAAGGCGTTCGGGTTCACCCCTCGGAAGTCTTTCACCCGAGGAAGGGCGACGTTCAGCAGCCGATCCAGGAACTCGTACATCCGAGCCCCCCGAAGCGTCACCTTAGCGCCGATTTCCTGACCTTCCCGAACCTTGAAGTTCGCGATCGACAGACGAGCCTTGGTCTTAACGGTCTTCTGACCGGTGATCTGGCCCAATTCCTTGATCGCGGCGTCGAGAAGCTTCTTGTTCACCAACGCCTCTCCCATGCCCATGCTCACCACGACCTTTTCGATCCGGGGGATTTGCATCACGGAGGTATAGGAGAACTCCTGCATCAGGTCCTTGGCGATCTTTTCGCTATACAAAGACTTCAGCCGGGGTACGTACTTAACAGCGGTTTTTTCAGCCATCAGATTGCCTCTCCGGTGGTCTTGGCGATCCGGACCTTCTTGTCACCCTCGAACTTGTAGCCAAGCCGAGTTTCCTTTCCGTCCTTCCCGATGACCATCACATTGGAAATGTGAAGGTACCCTTCGACCTCGATAATGCCGCCCTTCTCTTGCTGGTTCCGGGGGCGAACGGTCTTCTTCTTCATGTTCAGGCCTTCGACGAGAACCTTGCCCTTCACGGGATCGATCTCAAGAATGCGGCCTGACTTTCCTTTGTCCTTCCCGGTGAGGATCTTCACCAGGTCGTTCTTTTTCAGTTTCGTGTTCATGCTCATCCTCTCACAGCACTTCCGGAGCCAAGGACACAATCTTCATAAAATCCTTGTCCCGAAGTTCCCGGGCCACGGGCCCAAAGATGCGCTTCCCAATCGGATTGTACGTGTCGTCGATGATCACGCAGGCGTTGTCGTCGAACCGGATGTAGGTACCATCCGCCCGGCGATACTCCTTGGCGACCCGGACCACCACGGCGGTCTTCACATCACCCTTCTTCACAATGGCCGTCGGGATCGCTTCCTTGATGGTCACGATGATGACGTCACCAATCGAAGCGTACTTGCGGCTCGTACCACCGAGAACCCGGATGCACATGGCTTGCTTGGCACCGGTGTTGTCGGCGACGGTCAAACGGCTTTCTTGCTGTACCATTCTGTTTCCTCCGCCTTACCGGGCCCGCTCGACGATCTCGAGCAGGTTCCAAACTTTGTCTTTGCTCACGGGCCGGCACTCGATGATCTTCACCGTGTCGCCAATCTTCGCTTCGTTCTTCTCATCGTGGGCCTTGAGCTTCTTGCTCTTGCTCACGTACTTCTGATAGATGGGATGCAGAGTCCGGCGCTCAATCAGGACGGTGATGGTCTTTTCCATCTTGTCGCTGACGACCTTGCCCTGGAACACTTTCTTCCCGGTCTTGTTCGTGTCTTCCGCCATAATTACGCCTTCCTGATTCCCTGATCAAACTCTGTGATGATGGTGTTGAGCCGGGAGATCTGGTGCCGAAGCGTCCGCTTTTGCAGCGGATTTTCCACATGACCCAAAACCAACTTGAAGCGGAGATCCATAAACTGCTTCTTCAGCTCAGCCAACTTGGCCACCGCTTCCGCCCGGGAAATTTCCTTGAAACTATTCTTCATAATCCACCCAACTCTCGCCTGGCGACGAACTTGGTCTTAATGGGAAGCTTGGCCGACGCCAACGCCATGGCTTCGGTCGCCAACTCAGGGGTGACACCAGCCATTTCGAACATCACAGTGCCGGGCTTCACCAGGGAAACCCAGGCCTCGACACCACCCTTACCCTTACCCATCCGAACTTCGGCAGGCTTCTTGGTCCAAGGCATATCGGGGAAAATCCGAATCCAAACTTTACCACCACGCTTAATGTGACGAGTCATCGCGATACGAGCCGCCTCGATCTGGCGGTTCGTGATCCACAGAGTCTCAGCAGCCACCAACCCAAACTCGCCAAAAACGATCGTGTTACAGGTGGTCGCCACCCCACGAAAGTGACCCCGCTGCTTTTTTCTGAACTTGAGACGCTTCGGTGCCAACATGACTCAGTTCCCTTCCTTCTTTTCCAGGCTCTTCTTGACCAGCACGCCGGCGTCGTCCTTGGTGTTGCGTTCGAAAATCTCACCATTGAAGACCCAAACCTTGACGCCAATGGCCCCATAGGTGGTGAACGCTTCGGCGAACCCGTAGTCCAAATCGGCCCGCAGGGTCTGGAGGGGGACACGCCCTTCCTTCATTTCCATGGTCCGGGCCATTTCGGCTCCACCCAACCGACCGGAGATCTTGATCTTGATCCCCTGGGCGCCATTCTTCATGGCGTTGGTGATCGACTGCTTCAGAGCCTTGCGGAACGAACCGCGGTTCTTCAGCTGGCGGGCCACGTTCAACGCCACGATCTGAGCGTCGGTGTCGGGCTTCTTGATCTCTTTAATCTTGATCGCGACTTTCTTGTCGATCAACTTCTGAAGCTGCTCACCAATCTTTTCGATGGTGGCACCCTTCGTCCCGATGATCACACCGGGACGAGCGGTGTTGATGATCACGGTCACCCGCTGGGGCTGACGAATGATTTCCAGATCGGCAATGTCCGCACCCTTGGTTTCCGGGAGCTCAAACAACGCCTTGCGGAGCTTCAAGTCCTCATGGAGCGTCTTGGCGTAATCCCGGGGATCCACATACCAGCGGGACTTCCAAGTCTTATTGATGCCCAGACGCAACCCGTAAGGGTGAACTTTCTGACCCATGGCTTACTTCGCTCCCTTTTCTTCAACTTCGACGTAGATGTGACAAGACCGCTTGGTCAGCCGGTCGGCCCGACCCCGGGCCCGGGCCCACACAGTGGTCCGGGACATCCCTTCGTCCACCATCAACTTACTGACGACCAACTGGTCTTCGTCGAGTTGCTTGTTCTGATACAGCGCATTCGCCGCAGCCGACTGGATCACCTTCTTCAGAAAGTAGGCACCCTTGTTCGGCAAAGCTTCCAGCAAAGCCACGACGTCGGTGACCTTCTTCTTTCGCAGATGGTCGGCAATCGGCCGAACCTTCTTGGCCGACATCGGCAGGCTATGAGCAAAAGCAGTAAAACCTTTCTTCGCTTCCATTACTTCTTCCCTGCCTTCTTGTCGGAACCTGCGTGACCCCGGAAGGTTCGGGTGGGCGAAAATTCACCCAACTTGTGACCGACCAGGTCTTCGGAAATGTAAACGGGGATCCAGGTCTTGCCGTTGTAAACCGACACAGTAATCCCCACCATTTCCGGGATAATCGTCGAGGTCCGGGAGTAGGTCTTGATCATCTTGCGATCGTTGACCTTCACCATGTCCACAACTTTTTTATAGAGACTCTTGGCAATGAACGGGCCTTTCTTGACGGATCGGGACATTCTTTACTCCTACTTCCGGCGCTTAATAATGAATCGATCGGACAACTTGTTCTTCTTGCGAGTCTTGTAGCCACGGGTAGGCTGACCCCAAGGAGTCACAGGATGCCGACCGCCGGAGGTCTTGCCCTGACCNCCTCCCAACGGGTGGTCCACAGGGTTCATGGCAACGCCACGGACCGAGGGACGCTTGCCGAGCCAACGATTCCGCCCAGCCTTTCCGATCTTCACGTTCATGGCGTCTTCGTTGCCGACTTCGCCAATCGTCGCGATGCACTTCTTGAACACCAAGCGGGTTTCCCCCGAGGGCAACCGCAGACTGGCGTAGTCGCCGTCGAAGCCAGCCAACTGGGCCGAAGCCCCGGCGGACCGGGCCAACTGAGCGCCCTTCCCGAGCTGCAATTCCACGTTGTGGACCTGTCGGCCCACGGGAATGTTCTCCAAAGGCAGGGCATTGCCGTCGCGAATGGGAGAGGTGGGACCGCTGACCACGGTGTCGCCCACCTTGATCCCCTTCCAGGCCACCACGTACGCCTTCGCCCCGTCCTTGTAGAACAGAAGAGCGAGGTTCGCGCTGCGGTTCGGATCGTATTCGATCTCCTTCACCACGGCGGGCACGCCGTACTTGAGCCGCTTGAAATCCACAAGCCGGAACAGCTGCTTGTGACCGCCGCCCTTGCGCCGGACGGCAATCCGGCCATGGGACCGACCGGCCTTCTGACTCTTCCCCGACACCAGGGACTTTTCAGGAACATTGGTCGTGATGTGATCGTAACTCAGGAGCTGAGTGCCCCGGAGAGTTTTTGTTACTGGTTTAAACGTCTTAATTGCCATGGTTCAATTTCCTCTCAGGCGCCTTCGAAGAGATCAATCTTCTGGTTTTCCGCGAGGGTCACGTAAGCCTTCTTCCAACTGGAAGTCAGCCCGGTAGCCCGACGGCCACCCCGCATCCCCATGGTCTTCTGCTTACCGCGAACGTTGATCACGGCGCACGCCAAAGTTTTCACACCGAAGAGCTTCTCCACCGCGTCGCGGATCTGATTCTTGTTCGCCCGGGCATCGACTTGGAAAGCGTATTGCTTCTTCTTCTCATCCCGGAGGGCGTTGGTCTTTTCGGTCAACAAAGGTTTGACGATAATCTGCAGATGGTCCATCTCAGGCCTCGCTCTTTGCGGCGTAGAAGGAACCCAGGTTCTGGGCAGCCTCCTCCATGATCACGATGTTCTTGGAGTAGAACAGGTCGTGGGCACGAAGCCGGTTAAAGGTCAAAAAGCGCACCCAGGGAATATTCCGGGCCGCTCGCTTCAGGTTGGCGTCATCTTCTTTCAAAATGAGAACAGTCTTCTCTTCCGACGGCACCAGAACCGAAAGAATCTGAACCAGATCCTTCGTCTTCCCCGTTTCAATGGTGAAATTCTCGACCAACTTGAACCCATCCGTCGAAGCCTTGAGGCTCAAAATGGACTTCATGGCCAGTTGCTTCACCTTTCGGGGCAACACATAACTGTAGTCCCGGGGTCGAGGACCGAAGGCGATACCNCCACCGACCCACACCGGACTCTGCTTGCGGCCGGACCGGGCACGGCCAGTTCCCTTCTGCCGCCAAGGCTTGGTCTTGGCACCATGAACCTCGGAACGGGTCTTGGTCGAAGCCGTCCCCACCCGAATGTTGGCCAACTCATTCTTGATCGCGTTGTAAATCGATCCTTCGCTAATTTCGTGGGCGAAGACCTCGTCGCTCAAGGCAACGGTTTTCACCTCTTTGCCCTGAATGGAATAAACTTTCTTATCCATGCCGATTACCTCTTCACCGCTTTGCGGAGGATCACAGAACCATTCCGGGCCCCGGGAATCGCCCCGTGAACCAGAACAACCTGATTCTCAGCATCGACTTTCACAATGCGCAAATTCAAAACCGTCACCTTTTCATTTCCCAAGTGTCCGGGCATCTTGATGCCCTTGAACGACTTGCGAGGAGTGGTGGACTGCCCGGTCGAACCAGGTTCCCGGTGGAACTTCGAACCATGAGTCTCCTCACCACCCTTGAAGTGCCAACGCTTGATGACGCCCTGGAACCCCTTGCCCTTGCTGGTCCCCGACACATCGACGTACTTAGCCTCTTCAAGCAACTCGAGGCCAAGGGTATCCCCGACCTTGCATTCTTTTTCAAAATCCCGAAACTCAACCACGACTCGCTGGGGAGCCACGCCCTCGGGAAATTGACCGCGAACCGGCTTAATGAACGCCTTCTCTTTTCCCGCGACGGAACCGATCACCACGGCTTTGTAGCCATGCTTCTCTTCGCTCCGTTCGGCGATCACGACGTTCGGCTCCACTTTGATGACGGTGACGGGAGTCAGTTTTCCACTGTCGTCGAAAACCTGAGTCATCCCCACCTTTTTACCAATCAGACCGATCATGTTCTAACCTCAAATTTACTGCTTAATATCAACGTCCACACCAGCGGGAAGCTCCAACTTCATCAGAGCATCCATCACGGCGGGAGNGGGCTCGAGAATGTCAATCAACCTCTTGTGGGTTCTCATTTCAAACTGCTCTCGAGACTTCTTGTTAACGTGCGGCGACCTCAAAACGGTAAACTTGTTGATCTTGGTCGGCAGAGGAATGGGGCCGGAAACCTTGGTTCCCACCTTATGAACAGTCTGCACAATCGCCTTGGCGCTCTGGTCAACGAGTTCCACGTCAAACCCGCGCAATCTCACACGAATTCTCTCACTAGCCATCCCTAACTCCCAAAAAAGCAACAACCGGTGTTGGGGACACACGTCACCAACACCAGGTTTTTACGAAAAATCTTACTTGATAACTTCGATGACCTGACCCGAGGCCACAGTGCGTCCACCTTCGCGGATAGCGAAGCGCAGACCCTTGTCCATGGCGATGGGGTGGATCAACTCGACAGCCAACTCAGTGTTGTCGCCGGGCATCACCATCTGCTTGCCTTCGGGCAAGGTAACGGTACCCGTGATGTCCGTGGTCCGGAAGTAGAACTGGGGGCGATAACCGGAGAAGAACGGGTTGTGACGCCCACCCTCTTCCTTGGACAGACAATAAATCGTGGCCTTGAAGTTGGTGTGGGGAGTGATGCTCTTGGGAGCAGCCAAAACCTGACCACGTTCGACCTGATTCTTTTCAATACCCCGGAGCAGAGCACCGATGTTATCACCGGCCTGGCCCGCGTCGAGGAGCTTGTTGAACATTTCCACGCCGGTCACGACGGTGGTCTGGGTCGGCTTGATACCAACAATTTCCACGGTGTCACCAACCTTGACCTTACCCTGGGCAATGGCGCCCGTGACCACGGTACCGCGACCAGAGATCGAGAACACGTCTTCGATGGGCATTAGGAAGGGCTTGTCCAAGGGGCGCTCGGGGATCACAAAGTACTTGTCCATGGTATCCAGGAGCTCATCGAGACACTTGGTGGATTCCGGATCATCGGGCTTGCTCATGGCGGCAAAGGCCGAACCCTTGATGAAGGGGGTCTTTTCACCGTCGAAGCCGTAGAGGTTGAGGAGGTCGCGAACTTCCATCTCGACCAATTCCACCAGCTCGGGGTCGGCAAGGTCCATCTTGTTCATGAACACCACGAGGTTGGCGACACCAACCTGCTTGGCCAAGAGGATGTGCTCCCGGGTTTGGGGCTCGGGACCGGAGTCCGCAGCCACCAACAGAATCGCACCGTCCATCTGAGCCGCACCAGTGATCATGTTCTTCACATAGTCAGCGTGTCCAGGGCAGTCCACGTGGGCATAGTGCCGGGCAGCCGACTCGTATTCGACGTGTCGGGNGTTGATGGTGATACCGCGTTCCTTCTCTTCGGGAGCGTTGTCGATATCCTCGTACTTCATGACCTTGCCGCCGTGCTTCTTCGCACCATACATGGTCAAAGCAGCGGTCAGGGTGGTCTTGCCATGGTC
>JGI26470J50227_1000975_pt1 | contig 10800 bp, 20 predicted proteins | sample FreactTroBogLake_FD_50227 | JGI IMG/M metagenome (IMG submission 50227) | reverse complement strand
TATCCGGCTATCGGCATCCAATGCTACCCATATCCAAGCGTCGCCCATCACTTGCTCGTCGTTCCTACGGCTGTATTGTACGTTATTTTGTTTCGCACCAACAAACGACCAAATCTCGTCTAGCTGAATTCTATGCGCCCTGAGATTAACTACGGTCTCATTGTGAAAATCGATACAGGCTTTGCCGACCTGCTCAAGCACTCTGGTTATGGTGTCGATATGGATATTGGTAATCCTTGATGTGGAGCGGAGACTGTTGCCCTCAACCAATAACCTTAAGATTTGCGCCCGTTCCGGGATACTTAACTTGTTCAATTCTGTTATTCATTATTCCATTCCGTTTATCAAATCCTTCAATTACTTTTCTCACGTATGTATGTCAAGTATTTCAACATTCATGCCAAAAATGTTGGGATAATTGTCATTAACAAACCTTTAATTTCAAAATTATTGGAATTTGGCACGCAAATTGAATGTAATTGTTACAAAAATTGGAAAATGAGAAACGTATTAATACCGAATGTAAAACGGTTAATCCGGCGACCATATGGGGACTACGCCATTGGGATTACTGAAAATCAAAACAAGTTTGACAAGACAAACGGCACAGGTGGAATCGTTGTTATCAATTGCCGCGACGATGAAGCGACAAAGACAGCCTACAACTATTTCGCCGAACAGGGAATGAGGGCATTAAAGCCAATCGGCACGAGGTCGAAGTACCTGTATTTATATCGCTTGGATGGAGAAATAATCAGCATAATCTAAAACATAAAAAGCAATGACACACACAGAAACAATTGAAGAATTTGAAACAAAAACGGACGATGGAGAACTCACGGTGATTCATTTTATCGTAAAGCCGAACACGGGTAAATACACAAAAGAATGGTGGGTACAGGTACAGCCGCGAATCTTTATCCGAGCATGTGGTAGCCGTGAAAGATTAGGGCTGGTGTACGCTCACAATATCCCGATTGCGCCGCAGAAATATTTCTTCAAGAACGAGCATGAGCAGTTGCACTTCACCTTGTTCTTCCCGGCTTTACCGAAAGGAACTACGCATATAGACATCATCGAGAATCAAGGCGGGAGCATGAGAAAATACTTCAATTATTATCGAGTACCGATGAGCAAAATAAATAACGGAACACCACTAAAACACTAAAAAATCATGAGCAAATTCAGCAAGCTAAAAAAGGAGATTGAGAAATTATTTGACCCGAAACTGGACATGCAATTTTGTTGCAGCGCATACCCGATGCGACCCAAGAATGGGTACGCGACACGTTCTATACCGAGGTTCTATGTGAAGATTGGCAAGGAAATTATCTGGGACTTTCCGAAGGATTTTGATGTTGAACCGAGGAGCAGCGAATGGTGCAATCGCAATGGAATTTCGGCATTGGTTCGGGAGTACATAGATACACCCGTTGCAGAACTATTGGGCAAGGAATTTATGGGTGAATTTGAGCATCGTGGGAATTTCGGAACGGGTCGGCAAAAATCATTTGTGATTAGAAAATCGGACATGGAAGTAGTAAAATCTCTGACTGATATTTTCAAGACAGCAGACAGGCGGGTTGGCAAACAAAAGCTATACATATGGGCTGCGAAAAGCGAGACACCACAGGTTGAAATAATTATGGACGCAAGATTTACACCACAAGAATAATAGCCATGAAAGAGAATCCGATAACAAAAAGGTTCTGTGAAGAATCGAAACATTACTCTGAGCCAGAGGAAAAAATAAGAGAGTTGGTAGCCAAGTATGGCTTGCCTGACGACATAATTATGGACGCGATTTACTGCCTGCCAAACTTTTATTATGGCGACGACATGACCACCGCAGCACCGATAGTAAATACGGTAAAGCTATTGTTGGAGCTTGGAGCAAACGCAAAATACATCGACGAATATGGTGAAGATTGTCTTTGGCAAGCCTGCCTGAATTGGAATGTAGAAATAGCGCAATTGCTTTTAGAACATGGTGCTGACCCTGATTGTGTTTGGGAATATGAATCCACCGTAGATTATTATAGTTTTTGTGAATGGTATGACGACATACCCGACGAATTAAAATCCGATGCAAAAAGGACGGTCGAATTACTAAGACAATACAGCAAAAAACATCAAGAACGAGATAACTAAAATGATAAAAATGGAACAGGAAAAATCGCAGGATGAACAGCCGTTCAAGTATTCAGGATTTGAGTTATTACCAACAGTAAGGCGGGTGGTCGTTATTAACCACTCAGGGAAGTTTGGCGATAAAGATTATGGGATAGTTTACGAAAATACAAACGCCAAAAACGTCCACATTTCTTTTCAGGATAACAACGGAACGATGAAAATATTTATCACGTAATTCCCTGTAAGTAATCAAACAAAAAAGGGCGGGATTGATTCCCGCCCTTCTCAATTTTGCAAACTATGATTGCTCATGCTGCACTAGATACACATATTGGTTGCGTGATTGCACAACTAAAAATGTGACTGCGCAAAACACTATTGCAGCAGCTACGCCGGCAGCAACTATATGCCCTGATTTGCCATGAGCCTTTACATTCCCGCTTCTCGATATTGATATATCGTCTCTCATTTTGCTTGTTTTATTTATGAAAATAATTGGTTAGTACGGACATGCGCCCGTAGTGCCGTAAACGGCTTAAATGCGCACCAGACGCGCTATGCAATAGGTTTTTTGTGACGGTTAAATTTAATGGTTAGTGAATAACCGCAGATAATTTTAGGCAAGACTTGCCCGATTGGAGACTAATACGTAAATTTGAGCTGTCTAGTTCTCATATTTACGTATTAGAGGTCGGGGTACAGACCCTTGCTTCCAACGGAAAAGTCGCAAAAACATTTGCGGCTTTTTTTATGTCCCTATGTTAGTTGTTTAGTAAACGTCTCTCCAAATTCGATTCTGATTTAATGGTTAGTCAGTAACCAAATTTACGAAAAGATGCCAGAGGAAAAAAATGATATGGAAAGAATTACAGCGACGATAGCGCAAACACGCTATCTTTTCCTCGCCTTTCAAAGTTCACATTGGCAAGGAAATCACTACCTAGTACAATATCGTAATTAAGCAGGGTTTCGTCAACAACAAAGGCATGTAAACCGATGCCGCCGTTACCCCAAATATCTTGGATGTTGATTCCAACAAGTCCATACTGCTGGTCATTTTTAGAGGTCTTGGGCTTCAATTCTAGTTTGTCGGCAAGCTCCTTTTTTATGTATGTGGCCTGTGCGGTGATGTCAATAAATGCTTCGGCCTCTTCTACGTTTAAGTTGTCGCAAAACTCTCCCTGCTGCGTGAACGCTTTTACTCTTAATGCACATTGACCGTTGGCGGCAATTGTATATTCCTTCCTCATATACTGACTTCAATTTGTGTTTCCGGCACGTTGGTATCAATGCCTCGTTTATAGACCAAATTACTGACAGGATAGCCCCGCAAATAACCGTCCGGCAACGGCTGCATCATTCCAATTATTTCATCCTTACTCATCGGACTAAGCCATTGCTGCCTTTTGTCGCTCGTTATTATCAGCGGCATCCGCTGACCTTCATTGTGGATTCGCTTTAATAATTCATTTGGCGGGGTAGTTATTACGCTGAACGTCCGTATTACTTCAGCCGTTTCTTTGTTCACCCAATCGTTGAAAACGCAGCCCAAAGTGAAAATCTTATCTTCTTCTGAACTAAGATAATACGGGATGGTAACTTTTGCCCTGGGGTGGTTGGGTTCAAAAAATCCGTTGACCCACAGCAAGCCCCTTTTGGTTAGAATATTGTCCTTGTAACTGGCGGTACTGAAAATTTCTTCGCTCCTAGCGTTTAATGTATTCGCAGATTTCTTTGCCGCTTCTAAATCTTTTATCCAAAATGGCAAGAGCTTCCACATTGCTAATCGGGCAATATTCTGGCTATCGTTGCCTGTGAATGGCAGGTAAGGTAGTGCGAAACCATCAGCGTTATAGTACCGCTGAAACGACCCTTCAACAGTAAATACCTGATTCTGTAGGAGTTCTTGTTTGTCGAAATACCCCTGCAATTCGTCGCTGTCCGGTGTTGCTACCCTGTTACACATCAGGCGTTCCGATTTAAGATTAAACTGCTCAAAAGGCTCTCCACATCCTTCATACCTAAATCCTGAACGCTATCCCACACTAATTCGCCCGTATCGGGATTGTATTTCATATAAACTGGCTGCTCCATTTCCTGATATTGAGCGAAATTTTCAGGTTTTACAATGGTTACGGCATAGGATACGACATTGTTTTCGTTGTCCTCGACAACATCAAATATAAATCCACTCTTGCTTAATCTGAACTGGTCTGTAATCATAAAATATCCTGATTAAAGAAATAAAGATACCCACAATTTTCAAAAACCTTTGGAGTAATCCTGTTAAAAAATGAAATTGAAATATGGGCATTGTTACTATCAATAACAGTACGGTAGAGCTTGACTTTTACGGTTATGTTGAGGGCTGTAAATTAACGACTGAATTTGCAACATCGTTGGGTATAGTGGACTGTATAATACGGAGAAAGTTGTACGGCAGGGTAATTGTCATCGAGGCTGATTTGTGGCGAAGTGACCGCGAGAGGGCATTAGCGATAACCTTGTTCAGCACACGAGTTCTTATGGCATGGGACGGGCGACGCTACGTGATTAGTGAGAAAGGGAATCAAACCACCACCTGCTATTTACGCGAACTTGAAAACCTTATTTCGAATGAGATTATCGCGAATGAATAAAAATAAAAACGCCCCTTTTAATCAGGGGCGTTTGTGCTATTGTAGCATCTTATTAGGGATTAAAAATGAAACTGTTCCCGCCGTTCGGGAAGTCGATTTTGGAGAACATTTTTTGCACTCTGCATTGCACGGCTCTTGGACAGACAATTTCAAAAGCATCCTTTTCATCAACACATAGCATGTCTCCATCTCCCCATTCTCTTTTTGTAGTGAACGATTGACTTTTACCGTGTACGAATAGCTGTCCGACATAATTCCCTAAATCAATTCTCTTGCTATTATGTCTTGGAACTATGTACCAGCCAACAGATACCCAACATTTTTGTGAAGGATTATAATAAGCATAGGCTGCATTAACATCATTGTCAGTATTTTTTTCTAAACGCAGAATGTTTTGCGCCATACCTAACATCGGTACGGCAGTCAGCATGATTAATGCTAAAATTGCGTGTTTCATAACGTTCAATTTTAGTTGTTTTTTGGTTGGTTTGATTCGTTAATTACCGCCATCACCTCATTGTAATCTTTCCAGTTGGTTTTTGGATGAGCTAAACGAACAGAGCCGCCAATTGCAACAACCTTAAACGTATTTGTAGCAACAGACGTAAATGTCGAAGTGTTCGACATGTCAATATACAACGTTAACCCACCGACATAAAATGTAAAATTGTAGACGTACGAAAGGGTTGTGTTTGGGTAGTAAGTGAATGGGAGTGCCGTCCAGTCAGTCCCATTTCCTATGAATACCGATACAGTTCCATTTGTTACCACATCAGCAGTAATCTCGCCATAGGTTAGACTTGTACTGTACTCCCAAGCATCACTATTGTACGTCCAAGCACTGCCGGGTATTGTTATAGTATTTGAATGAACATTTGCATTACCATTCGTTCCGTTTGTGCCATTTGTCCCCGGCGCACCAGTGTCGCCTTTGTCTCCCTTTACGCAACTTCCTAAAGTTGCAATTAGCATCAGTAGCGATGCTGCCGTCATTTTCATTGTGTGTTTCATAATTGTGTTTGGTTTTGGTTTTGAAATTGTGAGCAAAAAAATAGCGTAATCAATGTTAATCCGAGTTACAAGGCTCGCCAAAGCCCCGCCAAAACGAATAACACGATTACGCCGTGAGGCGCATCATACTTATTCAATTGCTTTGGTGTCTTGGTAATTTTGGCGATTCTGTTGACTGCAACGAACTTCTATAATACTTATGTCTTCTTTTCCTTTATCTCATTCTCTATAGGTTTTGGTTCTTCAAAAAAAGTCGTTGGTGCAGGCACAAAAAAATAGCGTAACTGTAATTCCTTTGCTACTCCAAGGCTTACGACAGCCCATCCGATACAAAAGACACAGCTACGCCATGCGGCGTATCATTAGTCAATTGCTTAATCGGATGAGTGCTTACTTTTTCAAGGTCGTAATTTGGAGTAGCAGCACTTGTCTATAATACTATATTTTGATTTCTACATAAAGTCGTTTTGGTGAACACGCAATATACAAACAATCCGAAATATTCAGAGCGGGGGAAACACCCATTTTTTCAAGTCATTTTATATCTTTATCGGACATGAATAACCAACAAATGGGTCTGGATAATCACAACAAGGGTGCAGACCTTGAAAGACGATTTTGTGAGTTTATGAAAAATGAATTAGGCTATAAGGAGGCATACACAGGTACGGTTCAACATTCTGTAAACAATCCAAGTGGTATTAAGTTGGATATTATGGCTAAGAAAAATAGCCCATTAGGAAAGCGGCTAAAAACAATCAGCGCAGTGTTTTCGGTTATCCAAGCGAGCATTATAATCTTCTTAATTGGGTTTAGAGTTATTACTAATAAGTTTGCAAGTAATGACTTTGATATTATTGGTATCTCTTCGCTGATTTTGTGCATTATATTTTACAAACTTGCTGACGTTTTCACGACTGAATATGCTTGGGTGGAATGTAAGGATTTGCAGGATAAAGCGGACATTAACCACGTCAATAAGATGCTTTTTGAATTTAATTCCAACAAGAAAAGCAAGGACAGAAAGCAGACGTTCAGGCACAAATATTTCGTATCCGCTAATGGTTTTGTATACAACGCACAACTTTATGCCGAACAGAACGAGATAATTTGCTATATTTGTACTGATAAAGGATTTGAAAAGACGAAGTTGCTCTGAGTGTTTATTGAAAATTAAAATCCCAAAACAAATGAACGATTCAACTACAAATAACAACTGCGCTATAACGCAACAGCAATTTCATACCAATATGATATATACTGCTTCACTATGCCTCGTTGTAGGTGTTGTAGCAGGTATGCTTATTCAATACAAAACAAAGTTCTTCAACGATTAATTCAAGATTTTCATAGTGATAGGGTTTATAGGAGCTGGCCTGTTCTCAGGTTGGCTTTTTTGAGTCCAGTTAATTTCAACTTCTATGGCAAAGACAAATGACATTTTGCATAATCTAAAGTATTCCGACGCTGAGCAGAAGCGGGTGTTTTGTAGTATGCCCAAGGTGGCTGAGAGAAAGCTTCACTCTGTGGAGTATTATTTCGATATAATACACACAGTAAACGATAATCAAATAGAAGACTATCGCAGAAGATTTAATCAGGATGGGTATAATTGCTTGCCGTTCCCGATTGATGATGTAAAAGAGGGCGTAGAGCTATGTAAAGAAATGTGCGCCAATCTGGGTATAGAGTTCACCGCAGACCATGAAAATATTCTTAACAACAAAAACAAGGGCAATGGCAGGATATATCTAACCATAATTGAACGCCCTATATACATTGGCTAATTCGCGACAGTGGAAATAATATGCGTGCCAAACTCTTTCGATTATTGTCGATAACCGCTGTAAATAGCCACAGGTCAAAAGAATATTTTTCATTTTATTTTATTTTGTGTTTACATTCTGGTATATTTGCAAAATCCAATTTGGACAGTGAAGATGGACCCAACACAAAAGTTGATTAACGTGCCTAAAATATAAAATGTGACCGCTACACAAGCACAACTTAAGAATAGAACAGCCCTCCCGCCGATGTGGGAAAAGGTTAAAGAAGACTACTTTACTCACGATGATTTGATTGATGCCTACCTTCAGGGTAAGAGCGACCAGAAGGATGAGAGCAAGAAAATCCTCATGCAGCATTTGAGCGGAAATGTTGATAGAGCCACGAGTATTATCGAAAGCGTCTACCACAAGATAAAAAACGATTTCAAAATAACAGTCAGTTCGGTTAGCTTGAAAATTGACAGTATATCGTACTTCGAGGCATTGATAACTGTTGATAGGAGTAACTTTCTTGCTGATGAATTTATGAAGGTATACGAATTTGCAACGAGCATCAAGAAGCAGAATAACAACGATACATTCTTCATATCGTTTACGTTCATGCCATACTCATCAGAGTTAAACATGGATTGTATTCACTCTGATGGTTTTATTTTGGAGTATGCGAAAAAATGACGCTAGCCTTGCTCACGCCGAGCATAATGAAAAAGCCTTAAAGTATATTGACAAGACTCCTGATTTTTTAGATTGGGTGATAACTATGTGCTTTTATTCGTCCTTGCATTATGCTAGATATAAATTGTTCCCGCTACCTGATGCAACTTCAGACGGGAAAAGTAAGTTTCAGCACAAAACATTCGACGAATATTCTAGGTTTTACAGGGACAAGCCAATTTCAAAACACATGATGTTACATAATCTTTTGGAAGAGCATCATCCTGAAATATCTTCGGAGTACGGGCAGTTAATGGATTTATGTAAAACTGCGAGGTATCACAACTATAAATACACTAGAGAGGAATCTAATCTCGCAAAGAAGTTACAAGTAAAGATTAAAACGTATTGCTCTCCTGCCGTCTCGGTTCCGCCCGCTGTTTAAATTAAATGACAACTTGCGCAAAATCATCCGTCCTTGTTTTTGCGGTCTTTCAGTTTTTTCTTCTTAACTGTATTGGCGGAAATCACCTCTTCCGGCTGTTCTTCTCGTTCACCAGTAGACAATTCCACTAGGTATTTTGCCAGTTGATTAACGTCTTTAGGGCGGTATGGGTGAGCCTTCTTTTTCATAAAAAGCAAAGGTACAATCCCCGTGCCAACCACCTGTTAAAATACTTTAACATTCAAATTAGGACACTACCTGCCAAGAAAATAAGTTAAACTCGGCATAATTATTGCTGCAATTATAACAACAACACAAAAAACAACTACCATGTTCGAAAAACTATTCAAAAAGAAAAACAATGCTGAAGTAACTGTAATGGAACAAAAAGCTCCTGCTTATACAGTTCAAGACATCCACGATGAATTTGATTCAGCGGAAGACCTCCTGCTAAAAGACGCGGAGCGACTACTCGAAGAATTACAGATACCAACAGAATCAAAGTTGGAAGAGAAAGCAAACCTGATTTTGTCGTTGGGCTTCCAAAGAACTGCGGAGGTTAAGCAGTTCAACAAGCTGCAACAAGACAAGGTTGAGGTCGAAAAGAAAAGAGCCTTGAGCAAAGAGCAGGCCGACCTTATCCGTTACTACAAACAAAAGTACCCGTTCCAGAAATTCCTTACTGAAGCGGAGCTTGACAGGATTTGCGAAAAGTACGGACTCATCTACGCCTCTGTAAGTAACTACAAAATGGAAGTCCCTGACAAGAACCTAAATGAGATAGCGGAGGCAAATAAGCACCCGCTGGAAGATGCCTATAAGCCACGGAACGTAGATGTTATAGTGGTAAGCTGTAGAGATAGCTGTCCTAAAGAATTCAAAAAGTTTTTTGCGGAACCGTTTATTGCGGAAGAAGGAGACTATCATTTAGTGGCTGAACTCAGAAGTAGCTACCCCACATACGCGCAGAAAATAGCAAAACTTGGGTATACAGGCGAGATGCCAAAGAAAGGAGACTACGCTATATCTGTAGAGACCTTCAACAAAGGAGGGTTACACATTGCCGCTCCTGACACTCATTTTGATATGGATGAGCTAGAGAAGGTTACAGAGTATGGCTTCCAAAGCAAGACCGCCTGTGTTGTTCCTGATGACCCCATTGTTTTCCGTTTCTGCAAGGGAGGGGTTCAGGTATTGTCTAAATGGGGAGCAGAAGGAGAAGACGAAGCGTTGATGAACGAGAAAATGAATTAAGAACCTGCGGTGACTGCGCATGGTGAGCAAGGAGACCTTGCTACCGCTTACTGAAATGCACCCCATTTCACTCACGAGCGTTTGAAACAAAGTAGTGACCGTATATCATTTTGATAGACCTGCTTTTATTAGCGGGTCTTTTTTGCTTAACTCATATAGTTTCCTTAACTTTGATACACCTAAAACGGTACATGGATATGACAACAGGTAAGGCAATGGGTATAGGAGCGGGGGTATTGGGCTTCGGTATGTTTGTGAGTACGAAGGGCAGCAAGTCTGTATTGTTGAGTGGATTATTATTGATGAGTGTTTGTGTTATTGTTCTTGTGTCTGGTAATACAGGACAGCCAGCGATAGCTTCTTCATCCAGCGCATCTAACTTCAGTGGGGATATAAACTTTACTATAGCGAAGGATGTCAGGGATTGTCAGTACCATGTAATGAGTCCAAACTAAGTTTCAAGACATTTAACCACACAAACGGGTAATACAAATGGAAAGCACAGCACAAGAGGTAAGGGAGATACGCATAAAGGCAGGTCATGAGAGCCTACCCGCTATACTTTTACAATCAGAGGACATGGCGCGATACATACTAGCCTGCCGTGATTCTGGGCATAAAATTAAAAGGGTAATTGCGGATACGGTGGACTTATATGATACATCACAATGGCGTACTTACATAGATGATTACATACGGAATCGGAGATTTGAGATACCACCAAAAGACGGGGATACGGAACCGCAATACCGTTGTAAATTTGATTTCTTTCAATTCACCGATGTTGTTTTAATAATTATAGAGCAATTGGGCTACATGGGTGCGGTTACACAGTCAGACATAGAGGATGTATACGATAAGGTGAAGGTTATCTGTG
>JGI26470J50227_1000974_pt1 | contig 10801 bp, 11 predicted proteins | sample FreactTroBogLake_FD_50227 | JGI IMG/M metagenome (IMG submission 50227) | reverse complement strand
AACCAAAACCGAAACCGAAACCGAAACGGAAATGGTAACGGACAACACTATTATCCCGATTCCGATTGACGATAACGAATTGGATGTGGTGGCCGAATGGCGTCGCAAGCGCGGGCTGGACCTGGGGTGAACCGGGACTCGTCGGTTGGCCTGATTGTTTTGGCTTACCGGAAAATGGGCATAAGCCTTGTGAAATGGGCGCAACGAGAACGGCGTAATGGCAAGACCCTCAAGCTACGTCAAAGCGTTCTACGACTTCGTGAAAGACATCCGTATCACCTCAAAGGAAATGGTGAATGAGGATGGCCGTGGCGCTCCGCTTCAATTGTGGGCATCGCAACGCCGCGCGTTGGAGTTTATCGGCAGGGGCCTGGATGACGACATCCGAACCTTTTACATTTTGAAATCCCGCCAACTTGGCATTACCACCGTCACCCTTGCCATCGACCTTTATTGGGCGGCTTTGAACCCCGGATTGCGCGGGGCCATCGTGACGGAAAACGAAAACAACCGGGAAAAAAACAGGGCGGGTCTGTCTCAATATCTGAACTCGTTTCCCGAAGGATATTTCGGGGATGATTTTTACATCGTCAAAAACAACCGTCAGGTCGTGGAGTTTTCCAACGGGGCCAAGTTTGACCTCAAGGTTGCGGGAACCAAGGCCAAATCCTCAACCGCTTGGGCCGAGGGCGAAGGCTACACCTATTGCCATTTGACCGAAGTGGCGTCCTACGGCGACGAAGACGGTTTGGAATCCCTGGAAGAAGCGTTTGCCCAACAACACCCGGCGCGCTTGTTCATTTACGAATCGACCGCGAAGGGAACCACCGGCCCATGGCGTCAACGATACATGGACGGACTTCAGGATGGCCTGACCAAGCGATCCACGTTCATCGGATGGTGGGCGGGAGACACCAACCGGATTGAAAAGAAAGACCCCCGGTTTTCCATATACGGGGGGTATCCATCTTCGGGCGAAGAACGCGACCTCGTTAAAGCGGTCAAGACCCTTTACGATTGGACCGTCACCCCGGAGCAACTGGCATGGATCAGATGGAAAGACGCCAACCCGTCCTCCAACTCCGACATGCTGGCCCAAAACCAACCATGGACAGCCGACATGGCGTTTGTGGAAACGGGCCACTCGTTCTTTCAATCGCGCATGATTGGGAACCACCTGAAAAACATTGCCGATCACGAAGACGACTTCGGATACATGGCGTATCGTTACGACCTGGGTTCAAGTTTTTTCGACATCAAACTTCACGCTATCCAATCGTCCGACGAATCCCACCTGATTGAATTGAAGGTGTGGGAGGAACCCGTGGATGGCGCGGAATATGTGATCGGTGTTGACCCCGCTTGGGGCCGAACAGACCATAAGGACAAACACGCAATTCAAGTGATGAGGTGTTATGCCGACAAGGTGGTTCAGGTCGCGGAATATGCCACGGCGGATGTGGAAGTTAAGCATTGCGCGTGGGTGCTTGCCCATCTGGCGGGCGCGTACAAGGACTGCATCGTCAACATTGAACTCAACGGGCCTGGACGAGTCATCATGCCTGAGTGGGATAATGTCCGCGCTCTCTTACAGTCGGAATATCTGGTGGACCGCCGCCCTCACAGCGATTGGGAAGCCGCCTTGGACAACGCTAGGTGGTATCTTTATCACCGGCCCGACACGATGGGTTCGGGATATGCGTACAACACCGAAGCGTCGTGGAAGCAGCAGCAAGTGATGATGCACGGGCTTCGCGGGGAGTTTGTGACCAACAACCTTCTCATCCGATCCGTCGCCCTGCTTAAAGAAATGCTGGCCGTTCGCGTTCAAAACGGAAGCATCGGCGCCCCGGAATCCCGCTCGGAAGATTGCAAGGACGACCGCGTGTTTGCCCTGGCCTATGCGGTTCAAGCCTGGATTGATTGGAAACGAGGCCCCTTGATGTCTCAAGGACTGACGTATCAATCCGTAACCGAACGCGAACAAGGCAATCAAACGCCGGACGTAACCCGCATACAGGGGATCGTGTTTAACTTTTTCCGCCGGGCGGAAGAAGTGATCGAAATTGATGAGCGTCCAAAATACCTTGTGGATAGGGGCCTTCTATGACCGACGAATCAACCGTTGAACCAAAGCGCCGTGGAAGAAGGCCAACCGTGGAAATGCTTCCCATGGACGACGCGCCACAGGACGGAAAAGCGGTGTGGCTTTACGACCATGACAACACGCGTGAACAGGCGACGTGGAAGAACACCCGGCGGTTTGACGCGCAAAAGCGACTTTGGGAGCCCGTGGGTTTTTGGGTCAAGCGAAACACCGGCGGCATAAAGATTGAGTTTGAGCCGCTTGGATGGATGCCCGTGCGGGGCTGGGGTGACGAACTATGATTGACGAAGTGGATTATGTTGGGACCGCCCCGCTTCCAACCGAAGGCTACCTTGCGCCTCGCCGTTACCGGGTAACGTGCCGGTGTCTTCGGTGTGAACAGGAATATTTTTGGGAAACGGAAAAACTGACGCGGCGAGACAAGCCTTGCCCCAACCCGGTTTGCAAAGAAGCCATCCGTTTGGAAAAATCAGCCAGGGAAGCCAAAAACTTTCACGGCATTTTGGAAAACGGACCACCGGCTATGATCGGTAACAACAACACCGTGAAAGCCGTTGATTTTACGGCGGAAACGGTAATGAAGTCCTACAACATGACCGATTTGCGGGACGGCATCAGACCGGGCGAATCCATGGCGCCCAAACTCCCCAAGCCCATGCAAGACGCAGCGGACGGGTTTTTTGGAGGGTCAAACGCCAACCCCGCCCAACAAAAACGGTTTCAGGATTTGGGAAGGCGGGCCATCGCCGGTCAATTCCGAAACAACGCCGTCAACCCAAATCAAGCCCTGGGAAGAAAGGCGGGTGAGTCCGCCCTTACCCACGTTGGAACGGAACGGATTTAGTTACCGCTTTTTCCCGCTCGTTAGCTGCTTCTTAGCGGCGTCAGGGTTTTGTTTGGCAAGTTCGGCAAGTTGCGCTTGTTTTTGCGCTTCCCGTCGATGGATCCCCGAAACCAATTCCTCGGGGTTGGGGGCGTCCACCGACTCGATAACGTCTTCCGCCGTCATGCCGCCAATCTTGAACAGATCGAACACCAGCGACTTCGCTTCCGCGAGGAACGCCGGGGATGACGAGTGAGATTGAACGGTAAGCGTGGCGTCTTCGGGAATGTCCGAATATTGAAAGCGAACGGCGGTTGTGTTCGGAGAGGGAGCGATAATCAGCGGGTTAGGGTCGGACTTCTCAAGCCCCGCCTGATCCTGGGGAACCCATGCGGTGATCTTGTCGGCAATGTGCGCCTTGGCAATGTCCAGCATAAGAGACCCAACAGCCTCAACATCCCGCTCAATCAAAAGCGCGCGGTCTTTGAAACGGGGGGAGAACATGCGGATCAGGGTTTCGGCGTGACCCTGCCCGCGAACACCGGCTTCGCCCCGCCCTTTGGCGATGGGGGGAAGCCCGCCGATTTCGTCAAACATCCGCTCGTATTCGTGCAGCGTGGCCCAAAGCGCCTCGGGAATCTGAGGCGGCATGTTTTCAATTTTGGCGTTGGGGTTTTGGTCCACCCAATAGCCACCGGCCTTGCGGAACTTAGCCAGCGTGTTTTGGTTTGGCGTGGTGGCCCCGATAAATTTGGTCGGCGGGTCTTCCTGTTGGCGAAGAAGGCGATTGGTCCCGTTGATGCGGGCATTGATCGCTTCCTGAAGAAGCCAGACATGGAAGATTTCTGATTTCCCCCAAAAATACCCGTCAAGCGGATTGGGGCAAAATTCCACAAACGGGTGCTTTCCCTCAAGGTGGGGGTTGTCGGCCTGTGAATTAGTGTTCCACGATAGCGCGTTGATAATTTGGTATTTTCCCAAAATTAGGATGTTGTCGCCAATGATTTGGAAAGTGGCCCAGTTGTTTCGTTTGTCGTCCCAAATCCACACCTCATCCAACGGCAAAAGGGCTTCTTGCATTTGTGGGGTCAGATAGGGTTCGGGAGCGGCCAGCCAATTAACCGTGTTCATGGCGTTTGGAATGGCGTTGTTGGTTTCCCGGAACGGTTGCATGGCCCCGGTGGTAACTTGCATGTGGGGGCGGCCTTCGGCCCCGGCGTCACCTGACGCTCTCATATACGCGCGAGCGCGCTTTTTAAGAATGTCCTCGTCGGGATGCCCCGCAATCAACCGGCTAAATTCGTAACGGGTGATGTACATGCGGTGGGCAAAGGCATCCATGCCCGCGTCCAGCGAATGATGGTTTTCCCGAAGGACGCCCATGGCTTCGGGTTGCACCAGATCGCCCGAAAAGTTGGAGCCCTTGTATTGGACTTTGACGAACGATTTGCCCTTGACCAGAGACCATGTGACGCCAGCCGACATGAGGGAGTCGATGTCTGATTTTCGCGCCAGATTGCGAAGATGAATTGACGCAGCCTGGTTTTTTGCCTTCTGCAAAACATTAGGCAAATCCGGGTCGCCCAGTTGAAAACGGAGCGACACCGGGGAATACAACAGCGATTCCAAATCGTCGATGTATGTAAACGTCTTGTTGTAAATAGCGGCGTCGTCGCCGTTTTCCGATCCGGTCAAATAATAATTCTTATAGAACTCGCCACGTCGCATCCGAAGGCGTTGAGACTCAAGGCACTCATCCGCGATTTCTCTCACGAAACGCTCAATCTTAGAACTGGGGATTCGCATTGCAACCGTTCCTATATTACCCAAAGTATAATGGTTTTTTGGGTATGTTGACAGGGGTAAATTAAAAACTCTATTCTTTAATCACCGGTTGGCTCTCTCGCCGGGGTTTTGTTCAAACCAATGGAGACTACCATGCGCGCCACGCGTCACAAGGGTCGTAAGGGCCGGAAGTAATTCCGTCTCGCCGCCCTGTTAGCGCAGGGCGGCGGCTCTCCTTAAAGGGTTTTGATTTATGGCTTTGCCGCCAATGCCAATGCCGGGTGGCCCGATAAATGGTCCGCCGCCGATGGGTGGCCCGATGGGTGGACCGATGGGCTCCCCCCCGATGGCAACCGGCCCCGCAAGTGTTCCTGGCCCGATGGCCGGTCAAGCGGCCCAAGGAATGACCGGCGTTAAGCTGGCCCTGGAAGTTTTGCAAAAGGCCCTGCCCGGCCTTCAAATGGGTTCGGAAATCCACAGTTCCGTAATGAAATCCATTACCGACCTGTCAAAGCACGTTGCACAGGGCGCAGACGATCAATCGGGCATCGTTCAGCAGCTTGCGATGCTTGCCCGCTCCGCTCAAACCGATCCCGCCCGCATGGCCGCGATGCGCCAGATGGGCGGGGGCGGACCCCCGATGGGTGGCGCTCCTCCGATGGGTGGACTTCCGCCGCCTCCCGGTCCCTCCGATCTCCCTGCTTAAAGGAATACAATCATGGCTGGAAAGATTCCCCGCGCGTATATCAACGATGTCCCGCAACACGGCGACACCGACCCCAAGATTCACACCACGCACTTTCAGCACCTTGGAATTGGCGCGCGTCCGTCAATCCTGAAGCAGACTTATCACAACGGGATAAGTTCGCTTGAGCATGTTGGTGAGTCGGCCAGCAAGGGTGGAAAGAAGTAACCATGGCCGAAGCCACCGAAGCCCAAATCCGCGCGGAAAAGCTGTTCCTTGCGCTTATGAAGAACCCCAAGGCCAACCCGCTTGTGCGGGAACAGGCGAAGGCGCTCTTTGAAGACGTGGAATTTCCCGAGGATCAGATGGACCCCGTTTTGGAGCCCCTGCGTTCCGAAACCAATTCCATCCGCGAGGAACTGGCCGCGCTTCGCAAGGAGCGTGAAGAAGAGCGCGAAGCCCGCGCCCTGGAATCGCAGAAAACCAACTTGGAACAGGCCCTGAATGGCGCCCGTGCCCGTTACAACCTCACCGATGACGGGTTCGACAAGATGGTTTCCCGAATGAAGGAAACCGGCAACTACACCGACGCGGACGCCGCTGCGGCGTGGGTTGCTCAATCGGCCCCCAAGCCCGCGTCCGCGCGTTCGTCTTACGGCCCGCGCGCCCTGGACCTTTTTGGTTCCGGCAACGAATCGTCCGACGAGCGCACTCGTCTCCTTCACGTCAATCCCGAAAGGTTCTTCGACACCGAAGTCGAGTCGATCCTTTCGGAAATGGCGGCTTAACTGTAGCTGGAGTTAACTGATGGCTTTCCCCACCACCCCGGTTGGCCCCGTTACGGGCAACGGCATTACCCCGTCAGGCGCACTTGGCGCGCAGTTGGCGGCCATTACGCGCCGGGCGTTTATCCCGTCGCTGTATGTGCAGATTTATCAGTCTCACCCGATGCTGAGTCTGCTTTTCAGCAACGCCAAAGCCGCCAAGGGTGGTGTCAGCCAATTTACCATCCCGGTTCAAGGGGCCTCGTTCACGTCGTTTGCGTGGGGTTCGTTCGCGGGCGACTTTGCGATGCCGACCGATCAGGCCGCCATCCAAAACGCGCAGTTCAACCTGAAGCTGGGCATGATTCCGATTGGCTTCTTTGGCATGGAAGCCATCATCCAATCGTCGGAAGTTGTCATTCCGAAGCTGCGGGCCGTGATGAATGATGCGTCCATCGTTCTGAAGCAGGCTTACGCGCAAGCCCTCTACAGCAACAACTATTCCAACGCGAACGCCTGGGACTCGCTGGCGCAAGCCTACGATGACGGCACTTACGTTCCGTCGTATGGCGGCATCACCCGTTCCGGTAACTCGTTCTGGAACGGCCAGCTTATTCAAAACGCCGGGTCGGTTCCGACAACCCGCGTTGGTATGGCTACGCTCCTTACCCGTATTCAAAACGGCGCTGGTGGCGAGGCCCCTGACTTTGCCGTTATGAATCCGGCGAATTGGGCGGCCCTGATGACCGACTTTATGAACCTCGAAATGTTCACCACCCGTCCGCGTTCAATTTACGACAAGGACGATTCCGTGAACGCCGGTTTCCGGGCGATCAAGGTTCTGGACACCCCGATCTTCCCTGACCCCTTCTGCCCGCTCGGCACGATGTATGCGGTCAACTCGCGTTACACCGGCCTCTACATGTCGGAATACGCCCCCATGACCTTCTCCGGGTTTGAATCCCAAATCCCAATGGGTCAGATTTCGGAAATTGGTGTGCTTATTTCCGCCGCCGATCTTGTTTGCGCCAAGCCCTCTTCCGGTGCCCAAGTCACCGGCATCACGGGTGCGGCATGGCCTAACGTCGCGGGCACCACCCCGGCTGTCATCTAAGGAGTAACTAATATGCCTATTCAGTATGGCGGTCCCGGCGTTACCCCCGCTGGTTTTAGCGCCCAACCCTATTCGATCACCCTTCAAGGGGGTAACGCCTTCAACATTCCTTCGGGACGTTGGCTGGTCAACCTTGGCGCTCTGTCGATCCTTCAGGAATACAACCCGATTACGGGTTCGTGGTTCTCAATCACAACCGGCGCTAACGGTGCGGCAACCCTGTCCCAAGGCGCCACCGGCCTTACCGGAACCACGGTGTTTTCGGATGGCTTCAACTACCGGGTTCTGAACCCGACCGGCCTTCCGTTCAAGGCTACGCCGGGCGGCACACTGACGGGCTACACGTCGGGAGCCCCGACCCTTACCGCTTCGGCGGGCGGTGCGGTGCTGAAGGCCATTGTGGGCGGCGCGGTGTCGTCCTTCACCGTTACCAACGGTGGCACCGGCTACGTTTACCCGCCGATTGTCCTGATTGCGACTCCCCCGTCGTTTGGGATTCAGGCCACCGCCTACGCCACGCTGAGTTCGGGCGCTGTTTCGTCGATTACCCTCGGCGCTACGCCGCCTGGCGCAACCACGGGCGGTGGCGCGGGTTACACCGTGGCTCCGACCATCACGCTGATTAACGACCCCCGCGAAGGGCTCAACGGCGTGGCGCAGGGCTCTGGCGCGTCGGCGGTCTGCACCCTCGGGACCGCGACCACCCTTACGGGCGTTGCGATTCTTGATCCGGGTTCGGCGCAGGCTTCCGCCCCAACCGTCACCGTGTCGAGCGGTTCGGCTACCGTAACCCTCGCCAACGGTTCGACGTGGGTTACGGCCTCCAACGACGTTATCACCCTTCTCGCTACCTAATAGCAATTTGGGTTTTGAAATAATGGGGCGGCGGTCTGATGGCCGCCGCCCCTTTTTCGTTTAAGGGTTTAGCATGGCAAATCTTTCCACATACCAGAACGAAACCGCCGCGCTCCTTCACGACCAAACGTATTCGTTTACGTCCCTCAACCAACTGAATTTGTGGATCAACAATGCCCGGTATTCGGCGGCGGAACGGTCGGGGTGCATACGGCGGTTTTTAACGGGACAATCGGCGTGGGGTGCGTCCGCTCAACCGGGATCAATCATTGCGGGCGGTATGCAGCCAGGCGCTTTGCCAAATGCTTTTCCGGTATCAAGCCTTGGCAATCCGTCCGTGGCCGGTGGCTATCCCAATACGTCGGTCAGCAACCTTCAAACCATTCCGGGCGTGGAGCGGTATCCGTTTCAAGGGTTTTTCAACCCATCGCTTCAGCAGGCGTATGCGGGCGTTTTGGGAATCATCGACGTGGTGATGTGTTCGGTGGCGTGGGGCAACGGGGCGTCCAAACCCGCGTTGGATTGGATGCCGTGGGAAGATTTCCAAGCCTATTGCCGTTCCATCAACACGCTGGTGGAAAATTACCCCTCGGTATGGACGGTCTATAACGACGGCGAGTTTGGGGAGTTGTGGATGGCCCCTACGCCGTCTCAGGCATGTGACATTGAATTGGATGTGTTTTGCGTTCCCACGGACCTAAACACAAACGACGATTTTGAAGCCATCCCGCAATCCATGTCCAAAGCGATCAAGTTTGGCGCGGCGTCTTTGGCCTTTATGACCAAGGGGAATTACGCTCAAGCGCAAGTAATGGAAGATATGTTTGCCCAGGCGTTGGGCGTGGCGAGAATTGCCATGGATGGCGGTAAGCAGCCATCGTTCTATTCTGCGTCGAGGTTCTGATGGCGATTGAAAGTTTCCCCGCCGGTTTAGCGTCCAACACCGAAAACACCACGTCTGCCCCGTGGTACACGCAAGTGTCGCGCGGGTTGGTTCCGGGTTGTTCGATAGTCAACATTTACGGATACCAAAACGCCTTACCTAGCGGGTCCAACGTGTTTTATCCCGTTTGGGAAAATACGACCGCGTACACCTACCCGGCGTCGGCCACAACCATGCTCTTGTGGTCATCTTCGGCGTCCGACACCAACGTGTCGGTTCTGATCCAGGGCCTTGATGCGTCTTACAATACGCTTTCCGAAACGTTGGTTTTGACCAACGGAACCACGGGCGTATCCACGGTTAATAGCTATTTGCGAATCAACAGCATCCAGACGACCGGATCGGTAAATGCGGTTGGCACAATCAATCTGGGCAATGCCGGAAAGACAATCCAGTACGCCGAGATCACGGCGGGAAACGGCAAGTCCCAGATGATGGTTTACACCGTGCCGAACGGTTACACGTTCTACCTGATGCGCTCCAATGCGTGGTCCAGTTTGGTCGGCAATGTTGCCGCAAACTACGCCAACTATCGGGTCTATACCGCGACCTCGACGGGGCTTGTGGCGGTGGTTTTGCAAGCCCCCTTCACGTCCAATTACTCCACTATGCGGGTGGCCCCGCGCCCGTATCTTCAAAAGACCGACATCCAATGGCAAGCGGCGGGAAATCCAAATGGCACATTTTCGGTAGGAATTGGTGTTGAAGGCGTTTTGATTGCCAATACGGCGACGTAGGGTGACGCATGGTTACGTTTTACAACCCAAATAGCGGACTGACGCCAAGCCTAACGCCAAAGTCGCCGTTGACGCCAAGCGAATCGCCAAAGTGGCTTCGGGAGTTAGGCCCCACAGCGGTGGAGCCCATGCCGTCTCGTTTTACGGTAGAAACGGGCGAGTCTCGTCGGGCGTTATACAAAGACCTTTTGGATACAAGGAGCGACGAAGAAAAAGCGGGCGGTCGTCATGGGCTGGGCCGTCCTTATGGTCTGAACCAAGTGCCGCTTGATGTGTTTGATTTCCTTGGCGGCGCTCTGTCGGGCGCGGTGCAAGATTATTTGCAAACGCATGGGCCTCTGGCCGACAGAAAAAATGTATATGAGAACGTTCGCCCAGAGATGCGCAAAAATATAGGCGATGCAATTTCCATGTTTGCCTTGCCCGGAGAAAAGGCAAAGGTAGCGGAAGAAGTAGGGGTTGATTTAGCAAAAACAGCGGAAGAAATGGTGCTTCATCAAGCCCATTTTACGCCTCTTGCGGCATCCCTTCCGTCTGGGACGGGAAACGTGTTTATTGAAATCAATGGTCCTCAATCGTTTTTCAAAACCGTGGAAAACAAAGGGCACAATTTTCCCACCATAGGACGGCGGGTTTCCCTGGGCCTTGATACCTCAAAAGCCAGCGGCAGCACGGCGGTGTTTGAAATAGACCCCAACGCCGTTGGTGGGAAATGGGCTGCGGTGTGGGGTCAACAACCTCATTTCCAAATGACTTCGCACTCCCCCGGTTCAATTGTGGGGATGCACCTTGGCCCGAATTTTGACCCGGCGCTTTTTGACAAAATGCGGCTTGACCCCGAAATGGCGGGGNATTTTGATTTTGACAATATGAAAGCGATGTCGGATGGCTATCACATCCCTCGCCGCCCCAAACCGTTGCCGAAACCCGCGCCGCCGGTAAAACCCGCGCCGCCGCCAAAGCCTCCGGTCACGCCCCCAACGCCAAC
>JGI26470J50227_1000973_pt1 | contig 10827 bp, 10 predicted proteins | sample FreactTroBogLake_FD_50227 | JGI IMG/M metagenome (IMG submission 50227) | reverse complement strand
AGACGCCTGTGAACTCGGAAAGTGTCGGATTGCAAAAGATTCCTTGCCGGGTGGGTCGCAGAAGGCACAGGTGGACAAGATTTCGCGTCGTTTTCTCTGTTTATTGACAGTGCTTTTAGACGCTTCTGTCTGGACTACCTATTCCTACCTATTCCACCAATGCCTTAAATTTAATAAAGACCAGACGCTCAGGCACAAACGCGCATCGTGGTATGATCTCAAACTGACACAGGTAGGCACAGGTCAGGTTTAAAAAAACAAACAAGAGCGCGAGATGCGGGCGGACGGCCACTTCGCGTGCCGCTCAGCGGCCGGAATCGTGCGGCGCTGTCGCGCCGAGTGCCGTTAAAAGGTCGCGATGCGACCTGACGAGTGCGTCGCTACGCGGCGGGTGACTTTACGCCCCCTACCACTTCGAGGGTGTAGCGCCTGTGCCGGTTCTTTCCTCGTTTGTCGAAGACGACCTTCTTGCCGTCTTTCGTCAGAAAGACCTTCCCTCCATACTTGCCAAGGATGTTCTTGCCCAAAATCGACTTCGACTTCGACGTAAGCTCGAACTCCAAGTAATCCTCATCGCCATCCTTGTGCCTCACAAGCTTGCCGTCGAGAGCATGCTCAAAGCAGTTCAGCTCCCGGCAAAATTGAACGATGTCGCTGAACTCGAACTCACCGACTTTCGTCACACCCTCTGCCATCCTCGTGATGAGCGCGACCATGTCCTGGTATTCGGTATTGCCGATACCGTCGGTCTGCGACGGCTCGCACGGATCGCCGAGGCCCGCGGCCATCATGATGCCTCCGAAAATCTTCGACCACGGCTGATAGCCCAGCACCTGCCTGCCTTCGTGTTTGCGGCCGCTGTCGCGCCAATGCCGGATCAATGTCCACAGGGCGCTGCAGACCTGCTGATGCACCGCCGGCGTCCGGATCCAGTCCGCATCGATCGGCCGTTCAATTTTCCGGCTCGCAACGTCGGCCTCGGCAGTGAACAGCTCACACGTCAGCGTTCGGCCGGTGATGTCCGGCGTGGTCTCGATGTTGTTGCCCGTGAGGAAAATCACCGGCGTCTTTGCCTCGCTGAATTCCTCCTGTGCATGGAATTTACGTCCGCCCCACGTCGGCGCCGTCATGAACGCGTTCAGGATTCCGCTCCTGACGAAGCTCACATCGAGGTCATCGAGGACCAGGTAGGGCTTCGCCTCACGCACGGCCGTGTCGAGACGATCCCTCAGCTCCTTGCCCGTCTCCGGCATCGCATCGATGGCGGCATAAAGCCACGGGATTGTCAGCGCCAGCTCCACGAGCAGCGTCTTGCCCGACCGCGACGAATTCGCGTTCATCAAAAAGCCCAGGCGCCTCGAACTCAGCGGCTGCAGGAAGTAGCCGAACTGCGCGAGAAACATCGCGATGGCCACCGTGCGTGACCGAGCGTCCTGGAACGGAAATTCCCGCACGAGATCCTCGATGATGCTGACAGCCGCCGTCACATCCATCGTCTCATCGTATTCCCAGGACGGCGGCAGCGTCAGAATGCAGCTCTCCGCGTCATAGCCCGCCGGCAGCAGCTCGATTGCACCACTCGCACGCATGATCGGCAGCCTCACAGGATTCACGCGCAAAAGTTGCGGCTGTTTCAGACAGAAATCCCGCGAGCGCAGGCACGTCTTGGCATCGTCCACCCCCATCGTCTGCTTCACCTTCGTGGCACCGTGTTTGTTGAAAGCCACCTTGTGAGGGGTGCAGAAATGTTCGACCCACGTCCGGAAGTCGTGCGGATCCATCATCGCGATTTCGTAGCGATGTTTCGCCTGGTTCCACTCCACCGTGGCCAGCCCGTCCTTGTATCGGTAGATGAGCGGCGACGGCTGATTCGCCACGATGGCCCCCAGCTCACTGGCAAATGCCCACGCCTGGCGTCCATCCATCGGCAGCAGCACCCATGGCAGTTCGTTGCGAGCGCTTTCGTCGCCGACTTCCTTCGGCACCGCCGTAGCCTGATTCACGAGACCGGCCTCGACCGCCTTTTTGTTCAGCGCGTCAGATTGATCGCTCATACCGGCACGACCTCCACGTATTCCGCCTTCGCGTAGCCGAGCCGCTCCCACTCATTCATGGCAGCCTCAGTGCTCACGTATTGGGTGGCCGTCGCCGGCGACGACTCCCACTCGATGAATGGAACCGTCTTCCGTTTTTTTTCGCTGAAACGACGCACGACCTTCAGGAACGGATAAGGCCCGGCGCTCTGAATCCACTTGATGACACATCGCCTGCTCATTTCGATTCCCTCATTTCCTCGAGCGCGGCCGCACAATCGCTGCTCACGCCGGCGTAATATTCCAGTGCGCGCTCGATCCACTCGCCGCCCGTCTCATCCGAGTCCGCCACCCCAGCGGCCGCGATATCCGTCCAATGTTTCACCACGTCCCGGCGCGCGAACACATCCGTCAGCGGCGCCAGCGGCGCGTGCGGATTGATGTAGAGAAGCTTCTGCAGTTTCGGCCGCGGAAAGCGCTCGTAGAGTTTCTTCCCTGTCTTTTTGCCATCCTCGCCGATTTCCTCGACCATCTTCCCGTGCCGCCAGCATCCGGGAAGACGCGTGAGACGCACCGCACCTGCAGACAGCGTGTTGTTGTCCGCGCCCAGCACCACGAGCGCCGTCCGCATCTTGTCGCGCTCCGCGTCCCATGCCGATTTCGTCGGCGCATCGATCCGCACGAGCGCATGCACCGAGCGGCCGCCGCTCGTGTAGATCGCCGCGATCCTCAGCGGCAGTTGCGCCAGCGCGCCGAGCCATTGCCGCGTGTCGGCCGTGTCCGATTCGATCACCATGTAGCGCCAGTGCGTCACCGCACGCCAGGACCTGCAGCTTGCCGGTTTCACCGGGTCATCATGCGGATGATATTTGCCGTCCACCGGCTGGTTCAGAAACCACACGCCGCACGGCCGCGGTTCATCACGGCCGTCCGGCAAAACGCCCTCGTCCATCCCGGGCGTCCATAGCGTCAATCCCCGTCCATTTTCCGTCGCATACTCATACGTAAAGACAGCCACTTTCTCGCCCTCGCCATAAAGCGTTTTCAGGAAAAGACCCCTGCCCACTGATGCCGGATCCAGTGCCGAACGATTGGCCAGCCACACCAGGTCCACGCGCTTCGCCCAGTCACCGGAAAATTTCGCGAGCTTCTCAGCCTCAAAGACAGGCTTCGGTTTCGCCGGCAAAGTGTGCGTCCCGCGCCAGTCGGCAGACGGCTCCCACTCCGCGCCTTTGGACAGCCACCCGCGACCACGACGCGACGACGCCTTGTCCGCCTGGCTCAGCTTGTGCCTGAGATCCTTTTCCGACCACGGCGGCGCGCAGGTCGCATTGTAGTCGCTCAGCAGCGGGAAAGCCTGCTCCGGCGAAAAGCCGAACCCCTGCACGAGCACGCACGCGACATGAAAGGTCGCATTATGCCCGTTCGATCCGGAGACGGCAGGCGGCAGTTTCGCGACATAGCGTCGGGCGCGTTCGGTGAGATCCATGCAGGGTGGCAGGCAAAGGTGGGCAGAGGTGGAAGGGGTGCGACGAAGTCGCGGTGTCTAAAAGGGCGGCGAGGACACGCACCGACTCACCCCGCGTCCGGACGCGAAACCTCGCGCCACGTGAACCCCATCTCCGCAAGCGCGTTCAACAGCTTCAGCGCAGTTCCCTGCGCGGCTATCATGCCTATGCCATGCTGAGCGCTCAGCAGCCCTGCGACCGCGCCCGTCGCGATACCCTCACGACGGGCTTCATCCGCAGCGGCGATAGCCTCGTTGACGGTCATGGCCAGGGCAACCGCCGGAGCAGCCAGCGCGGTGACCACATAAATGCTATGCGCGCCGGTCCTCACCTTGGTCAACTGACGACCATTGGCAATCCGTCCCGCGTTACGACACAGCATCCGGGCCAATTCGCGCGAATCCACCCCGGCCGGCAAATGCGTGATGATCTGCCGCAGGCGATATCGCCCCGGCGAAAGTGCCGCCATCACTTCGGAAAAAGTCGGAGTGTTCATGGCTAGATTTTGACGGCCTCAGCCGCGTTTTTTTTTTCCGGGCTTCTTTGCCGATTTTGCGGGCGCGACGGCTTTCTCTTTCTTCGCCTTCGGCACAGTTCCGTTGTAACCGCACACCGGAGCGCAGCCGACTCGCGTGAACACACTCTTGTCGCCGAGTCCCGGTTCCACGGCGCCGCACCGCGGACACTTGATCTTGTCGCCTTCCGCGATCCAGCCGGCGGCCGGGTCGAGATTGCTGAGCGCCTGCATTTCCTCGAGGATGGCAGCCAGTTCCGGACCGCGCGCATTGTCGAACGGCTTTTCGGAAAACGGTTTTCCGAGCACGCGAGAGGCCACTTTGTTCAGGCCGTCCGGCGAAAGCTTCCGCGCCTTGCCCATACGCAGAATCTTTTCGCGCACCGGCTCCTCATCACCAGCCTTGCCCTGCTTTTTCGCGGCAAGCTCTTCCTTTACCTTCTGCTCAATGTCCGCCAGCGGCAGATTGCACACCGTCAGCAGACCTCGGAATTCCTCGGTGCCCCCGGGATTCCAGCGCAGCCCCTGGGCGAGCATCAGCTCCACGATGAGTGCGCTTACCGCGGGCGGCTGCAGCGACTTCGCGTGCTCAGTAATGGTCTTTTCCGCATCCGGCTGCTCACCCCATTTGTGCTTGTGCTTGAGCATCGTGAGGCCGCGGCGATTGATGACCCACTTGCGGCCGTCGCTCCCCGCATGACCGATCGCGAGATCAAGCAGGAAGGGCAGCCCTTTCTCCGGCATAGCTCCGCGTGCCGCGAGGTCGTTGACCAGGGCGTCCATCCATGCGGCAGTGGTCGCGCTGGTGAGCTTCTCGGCGGCGAGTTCCTTCGCGCGACGCTCTTTCATCTTTTTCTCATCCGCCGTCAGGATGGCTCCTTTCTGTTTTTCCGCGCCGGCGACAAACAGATCCTTGAACCCATTTTGCTTCGCGCATTCGATCGCATTGCTGCGGTCCACCACTCGGATGGCGCGGCCTTTTTTATCGATGACGGTCGTGATCTCCGGCTTCACTTCACCATCGAGCATCTTCTCCCATTTCGGCGCCTTTTTCGTGCCGATGATTTCGCCCGTCGGCTTTTCGTTCAGCTTCACCTTGCCAGAACCACTCAGCAGATCCCCGTCCCATCCGAGCAACTTCTCCGCAGCCGCGCCGGTCACGACCTTGTCGCCGGCCGCCTCTGCCTTGCGCAGCGCACACTTCACATGCGCATCCACCTTGGCCTGGAAGCAGGCGGGATTCATGCAGCGCGCGACATGGTCGGCCTCGGCAACGTCCTCATCTTTGCGGACCACAGAGTTCAGCGGGCAGTCTGCGCACGCGCCGCCGCAAACACGCTCGCCGGCCTCCTTCTTCACCGGCAGCAGCTCCGCATCCTTGGGATCGAACGGCGCGCCCCGCAGCTCGGTCATGTAGTTGCGGGCAATGTGCAGCTTCGCCGATCGCCACGTGAAAGGCCCGCTGTAATCGCCCTTCACGATCTCCGCCGCGGCTTTCTCGCGCAGCTTGCCATCAGGGATCGCCGCGATGAGATAGCAGATCGCACGGGCCAGCGTCCCGTCCTCAATCTTCGCGTGAAAGCGCGCAGGGACACGGAGAATCCGACGCGTGTTGGAGACATGCTTTTCCGTGCGCCCGATTTTTGCGGCGATGCCGGCGACCGACCACAGCTTTTCGCCGGTCGCCCCGGTGAGCTGCAGCAGCGACTCGACGCCGCGCGCCTCTTCGATGGGATTCAGATCCTCACGCTGCAGATTCTCAATGAGCATCTGTTCGACGATCACGTCATCCGGCACCTGGCGGACGATCACCGGGACGGTCGTGAGACCGGCGATGCGCGCACCATACCAGCGGCGATGCCCCGCGACGATCTCCATGCCGGTCGCCGTCGGACGCACAATGAGCGGCTGCAGGATGCCCCCGCGCGGCGGCAGCATCGTCTTGGCCATGTCAATCAGCGCCTCCACGCGGGGACTGAACATCGGGCGAGCAGCCTCATCGAGCTTGCCCGTGGTGAGCAGTTCGCCCGCCTTCTTGAGTTGCTCGCTTTCGGCATTCGTCAGCAGGCCACGGGGGTTGAATGGCGACTGGCGGAGTTGCGCCAGCGCGATGCGCTGCACCCGGTCCTCCTGGGCGTCCGTCTTCACCGCAGTGGCCGGCGCCGCTACAGTGGACGCTGCAGCGGCCTTCGGGGCGGCGGCGATCGGAGCCTCGGCTTTCGGCATCGGCCGGCGCTCCGGCTTCGCGCCAGGCACGACGGCCCACTCGAATTCGGCGGCACGGTCCTCGATCATCTTCGCGGTCACTTCCGAGCTTTCGAGCATCAGCTCTCCGCGGATTTCAATGCGCGCCATCGCCTGCTCGGTCGAGGGCAGTTGGGTGAACTTGCCGAACGCCTTCTCGGCGGCAGGCTCGGTGGGATTGTCGGTCTTCATGGGTTGTTTGCTTGTTTTCGTTTTTGCCCGGCGGCGTGTTTTTTGCCTCCGAGGCGGTTGCAGTTGCCGCGCTGTGCGGCGGAAAGTTTCGCGGTCACATCCGCACCGCGCTGCCAGGGCATTTTCACGCCCTTCATCCCCTTGGCCTTGGCATAGTCATCGAGCAGCGTGCTGATCCGCCATTCCATCGCCCCGTGCGATTCGCCGAGCAGCTCGCCGAGCTGCCGATAGCCCGCGTCCCAGATCGCCGACGGGCGGTATTTCTTCACCCAGGCATACAGCCGCCTCATCACCACGCCCGGATGCGGCCCCTCGGCAAAAAGGAAATCGAGCAGCCAGAAATGGACCTCGAGCATCAGCCGCACGGCGTCCTCCCCTTCCTTCGCGATCGTGCCTTCCTGTTCGTCCAGCTCCTCGAACGGCGTCAGATGCTCCCCATTCATGCCCGCAAAAAGCGGCAGCGTGCCAGGCTCGCGGACCCCGTCCCGCTCCTCCTTGCGCATCAGCGCATGCGCCGGCGTGTCATGGTCCACCGCCTCGTGGCCTTGCCGCGAGGATGCGCCCGCGGATGCGCCCGCCGGGGGCTCGCCGTGCCGCTTCTCATACTTCGCCTCGATGCGCTGCACCGTGCGATCCATCGCCTTCAGCACTTCCCCCGCGCGGCTCATGATGCTTCCCCCTTGTTGAAAGCGCTTTCACCCGCAAGCCACTCGCGGACCTCCGGATCGTTCAGCAATGCGGTGCCGTGTTTCAGCGCAGCGCACGCACCGACGTGGATTGCGTAGCAAAGGTGCATTGCGAACCGGGCCATCACCACGTCGCTGATGAGCAGCGCCTCACGGCCGGCATCCGCGCCAACCTCAGCCGCGACAGCGCCGAAAAAGGGCTCGATGATTTTCCGCAAACGCAGCGGCATCACAGAGGTCGGGATGGAATCGAGGGGATTTTCTTGCATGTCAGTCGAGGTGCCTCTCTTCGAGCATCGCATAGGATTCCGACGGCGAGACCCGGCGGTGATAGACCTCTTTCCATTTCTCGGCACCGCGCGAAGACGGGCGTTGCGGCGTCGTCGTCGCTGCAGTCACAGCCGCATCAGCCTGAGCCTCACGTGCGATCTTGCGAGTCCTCGCCACCGCCCGGTTCTGTCGCGTCGCCCGCTTGCGCGTCGGCGCATCAGCCGAAATCAGTGCCGCCGGGGAAACGCCCCTCTTTTCAGCCGGAGCAACCGTCTCCGGCTCCGATCCTGAAAGCGCAGTCTGAATTCGGTCCTCTTCTTTCTCGCGCCTCCTGGTCGTATCGGGCTCAACGCACGGAAGCACCCAGATCACGCCTGGCTGCCCGTCTTTGGTTCTCCAGGGATGCGAAGGCACCGCGGCCTCCGCCAGCTCGCGAGTGGCAAACCGGAACGCCGTAGCCTGCAAAGCGCGCCAGGACCATTCCGCCTCCACAAACAACGTCTCATCCCGGTGCAGATATTCCGAGACCGGCAAACCCGAGTCGCAATTGATCCGAGCCAGGAGCGCAGACATTACAGCGCCTCCTTTCCCTCAATGGTCTGTATCGCTCTTAGGACACGCAGCCAATTCGCGGCCACTTCTTTCCTCAACGCCGCCAGCGCCGCCTGATGATCTTCGCCATACGCATAGGCCACGTGCGACGCGTTCCTGATGTAGGCATAAAATCCCCCACATCCGCGCTTCTGAGCGACCGCGCGACCCATCAGCACATCGAGATGATAATCCGAAGGAACCGCGCTCACAGGGAACCTCCAGCGTGAATTTGCCCGAATCTGCTACACCAAATGCTACACTTTCCGTGCTCAGAACCTGCTGTTTTACCTCTGAAAACCGCTCCGCAGTGGTGGATCGTGTCGGACTCGAACCGACAACCTAATGTCATCGGTGATTGGGTTTTGATTGCTGTTGTTTGCATTTCTTCCCTGTTGTTTGCGTTTTTTTGAAGCGCGTTTGCTACACTGTGCTACACGTCCTCGGATGAACCTGAGCTTTTACACCCGCGACCGCAGTCCTTGGGTGTGGGTCGCATGGAGCCTTGGCCCCGGTAAAAAGCGGAAGTGCGAACGCACCAAGCTGCGGGCGGATGATCCAGACCGCGAACATAAAGAGGCGATTCTGAGGCTCGATTGGCAGCGACGCCTCCTCATGTCGGGCAACAAAAAGGAAAAGGACGGCGAGGAATTGCCCGCGCGATTCGGCTGGGCATGGGTGCCCGGATGGCTCTCCACGCGATACCGAGCGCGCGCTCGCACCCTGCACATTTACGAGGTCCACTGGCGCTGGCTGTTCGAGTATCTCTGCGAACGCGAAATCGACGGGCCGGCGGATGTGACCCGCGAGCTGTGCTTTGAATACGTGGACTGGCGAACTAAACAGGTGAAGCAGAAGAGCGGAAGGCATCCGTGCCTGAACACTGCACTGGGCGAGCTGAAGCTTTTGCGCCAAGTGATGAACGAAGCGATGGCCCGCGGCCTCGTGGACGCGAACCCCGCCAGCAAACTCGGCATCGAGCGCGAGGAAGTCGCGCAGAAACCGGACATCAGCGATGAAGAGGTTGAAAAAATCTACGCGGCTCTCGCGGCGGAGCCGGAGTGGATGCAACGCAGCTTTTTCCTCGCTTTCAACACAGGTCTCCGCCTGGCCACGACACGGCTGAATCGCTCGCAGGTGCATTGGAGCGACGGACGCATCATCATCGAGCGACCGAAGGGCGGCCGCAAACGCGAGTTCGCCATTGAGATTTATCCGGCCATCGAGTCGCTGCTGCGTCAATGGTGGACAAGCGGTGAGGAGTGGCTGTGGACGCCTCCAAAGGGACAGGAGAAAATGACGAGCCTGCACTTCACGCGCTTTTTCCGCCGCATCGGATTGCGGCATCTGTGCTTTCACTGCACACGCGTGGCGTTCATTACGCGCGGAGCGATGAACGGCGTTCCCCAGTCGGCGATGATGCAGATGGTCAATCATGCCCAGGGAGAGATTCATCGCATTTACCAGCGGTGGAAGCCGACGCAGTTTCGCGCCTACGCCGCGCAGATTTCCTCGAGTGTGAAGCCGCCGCCTTTTGCTTCTGCGCCCGGTCCCATGCCGCCCGAAAATCGGCATAGAAAAAATAGTAACCCTGGCGCGGAAACTTGAGCTTGGAAATCCACGCGCCGATCGTGTTGATGCCCCGACCGCAGAATACGGCCAGCTCAGCTGAGTTGATCGGTGCGCCGCGTTCGATTTTTGCGGTCACATCTTGCAGGGAGATTTTGGAAGTCCTCTTATCGCTCATGCTGTCCTCCTTGCTGTCGAATGTTGCGCAAATGAAATCGGGATCACGTTTGCCGTTCCATCGAGCGGGCTCTTCACGCGAAGCGTAACTCTGGGCAGGCAGTGCGCGTAAATCTGGGTCGTATTCAAGTCCACGTGACCCAGCAAAGCCTGGACATCGGTAATCGACGTGCCGCTCATCAGCAAAGTCGTGGCGAACGAATGACGCAACGAATGCACAGTCACCCGCTGACTTCCTCCCCATCGCTTCACCGCGACCGATAACGCCTTTCCGAGCGTTGTGTCATGCACATGATGCCGGCGGAAGATGCCTGAACGCGGATCCTTCGACTCGTCGCGGGCGGCCCATACCCAGAACCATTCCCAGTCCTCTCCGTTGAATTTTTCCGAAGGCACCGCCACTGCTGCACGGCACCTCGCGCGGTCCGACTGCCACAGCGCACGCATTTCACGCAAATGTGCAGTGAGCGAAGGAATCACAATGTCCGGCAGAATCGTCACACGGTCCTTCGCTCCCTTTCCGCTGCGGACTGTAATCGTGCGCGAACCGACGTCCACGTCCTTCACACGCAGAGAGGCAAGCTCGTGAGAGCGAAGTCCGCTTCCATACGCGACCTCTGCCATCAGCCTAGGAAGTCCACGCAGATGGCTAATCAATGACATCATGTCGTCATGGGAAAGCCAGACAGGAAGCTGCTCAGGTCGCTTGGCGACAGCCCAGGAGCCCAGCTTCCCGAGAGGGCGCTCTAGGACATGCTTAAAATAGAAAACTAACGCGTTCAGAGCCTGATTCTGAGTGCTCGCAGACCAATCCTTTGCCCCATTCTCCAAGTGCATTCGGACCAGCTCGTCGGAAGACTTATATTTCCAATCGGACAAAGTCGCACAGAAAAGAATGAACCGACGCACACAACCCTCATAGGTGCGCTCAGTATTAAGACTGAGCTTGCGCGTCCTGCATGCAGTCCTAATGGCCTCCAATCGTGTGCCGACCAATTCCGAAATCTTCATATTATTCGGAGTCCTTTCCTGATAATCCTCTG
>JGI26470J50227_1000972_pt1 | contig 10835 bp, 16 predicted proteins | sample FreactTroBogLake_FD_50227 | JGI IMG/M metagenome (IMG submission 50227) | reverse complement strand
TCCTCCCGTGACCCGCCGCACCCCGCAACCTGGAGGAGCAGAATGCTTACTTTTAACCACCAGATCGTCATAGAGTTTGACAAACTTGTAACTGCCAAAATCAAATCCCTGTCCGAAGACGTAGTAGCGGGGATGCTTGACGATTTAGGCAAGTACAAAAGCATCACGGGTCAGATTACGGGTCTCAGAGACGCCCTCGACCTGCTGAATGAAGCAGTCTCCAACGTAGAGAGGAAGTAAGTATGCCGTTTATGACTATGGAGCACGCGCAGGACCCTGTTAAGAGCTTTAAGGAGTCTATAGGAGACCTGGCGGGCATCGAAATCTTCAATAACCAAGTACTTGTGGCGACCTATATTCGTCCGACTAAGACGAAGAGTGGCCTGTATCTGCCCGATCAGATGGTCGACGAGGATAAATTCCAAAGCAAAGTCGGCCTTGTGCTTAAAAAAGGCCCGTCTGCTTTCGTCGAGACCGACGAATCGCAGTGGTTCCATGGAATTACTGTCGAATTAGACGACTGGATCGTATTTCGGCCCTCCGACGGCTGGAATATCACCGTCAACAACGTCACCTGCCGCATCCTGAACGATGTGGCCGTGCGAGGACGCGTCGATCACCCCGATCGCGTGTGGTAAGGAGAGGAAAATGAACGACACCAACGTAGAAACACCCGAACCGGGGGTTCTGACCCCCGAGGAAGGCATCGAAGACCTTAGGCGTAAGCTTGAAGCTGAAACTAAAGCCAAAGACGAAGCCATCAGACGGGCTACGGCTGCCGAGCAGACCGTTAAATCGGCCACGGCTGAAGTCGAGGACGTCAATCTGACGCTCGTCGTCAACGCCATCGACACGGTTAAGCGTGATACCGAGGCTCTTAAGGCCCAGTACCGCGCCGCCCGGGCTAACGGCGACATCGACGCCGAAGTCGACATCCAAGAACGGATGTCGGCTAACGCTGCCCGCCTCCTGCAGCTGGAGAACGGCAAGCAAGCGATGGAGCAGAAGCCGAAGGCCCCCGTGTACAGCGATCCGGTTGAACAGCTCGCTTCGCAATTAACGCCGCGGTCGGCGGATTGGGTCCGCAAGCATCCGGAGTACGTGCGTGATCCGCGGCTCAACCAGAAGATGCTGGCGGCGCATAATCTGGCTATCGCCGACGGTATCCCGGCGGACACGGATGATTACTTCGAGTCCGTCGAGACCACGCTTGGGGTCCGCCAGCCCGCCGCCGAAGGGTCTCTGTCGGAGGCCGCTACACCAACCCAACGTCGCACGCCCCCGCCTGCTGCTCCCGCGAACCGGGGCGCCAACGGCGGGTCTCGCCAGAACGTGATTCGTCTGACCAGCGAAGAGCGTGAGATGGCGTCGATGATGGGCATGACCGATGAGGAATACGGCGCCAACAAGCGGGCGCTCCAACAGGAAGGGAAATTACATTAAATGGCCGACACTGCACCCCTACCCCCCGGCAAGCGACCCCCGCTGCGTGCCGAAATGCGCCCCGAAGATTCTCGTAAAGCCGCCGAACTTCGCGCGGCTGAGATTCTCGGGAATATTGGTGACGTCGATGGTGGCACCGACGAGTTCTTCATCGATTCGGCTATCATACCGGACGGCTGGAGCTACGAGTGGAAGACCCGCACGATCTATGAGAAGGAGAACCCGGCGTACCAGGTTTCTCTCGCTCGTATGGGCTGGCAAGCTGTCCCGGCGTCTCGGCACCCCGAGATGATGCCGATCGACGGCAACTACCAGACGATCGAACGCAAGGGCATGACCCTCATGGAGCGTCCGTCGATGATCACGGAACAGGTGAGAACGATGGACTTGAAGCGAGCCCGCAAACAGGTTCGCGACAAGGAAGCCCAGTTGTCCCACGCGCCAGACGGCCAGTTCGAACGGGACCACGCCAAGGCGCGCCCGAAGGTCTCCAAGTCCTTCGAACCGCTACCCGTGCCAGCGGACTGATCCCCCGTGCTGATTCAATGGATTCACGAGGTTGGTGTCCCGACGTGGGTGCTGTTTGTCATCTTCGTCGGGTACGCTATAGCCAAGGAACTTCGCGTTCTTGAGAAGCCAGCCGAAAAATCAGAGCGCGAGTTACTTTCGGCTGACCAACTCACGTTCCGTAAGTCTCTCATGGAGCAAGTACGGACCTTAACAGGGGACGTAAAGGCGCTACGGGAGGAACACGCGGATTGCGAAAAAAGATCGAGTGACTGCGAGGAGCGATACGAAATACTCGCTGCTAAGTTCAGTTCTGTTATTGCGGAGATCAAATCGGGCGGCCTAGATATTCTTATGAAGCTTGGCCAGATTGAAACAGTACCAGAGATTAGAATTGGCCCGCAGAAACTAACGTCAGGAAAAAAGCTGTGGCCATGACGCCTCGGGCGATTCAGCTTGCAATCTCCCTCATCCAAGGGTTTGAGGGCCTCAGACTGACCGCGTATCAAGACACAGGTGGCGTCTGGACCTGCGGGTACGGCCAGACTGGCCCCGACATAACCGAGTCGACGGTCTGGACCGCAGCGCAGGCATGGGCTCGGCTGTGGGCCTCGGTCCAGGAAGTCGCCAGCCAGGTCGCAGCGTTGGTTACCGTCCCGCTGACCGATCACCAGGCTGCTGCTCTTATCAGCTTTACGTACAACGTGGGGCGCGGTGCGTTCGCCGGGTCAACGCTTCTTCGGGAGCTGAACGCCGGGAATTACGCGGACGTGCCTCACCAGATGACGCGGTGGAACCAGGACGACGGGAAAGTATTGCAGGATCTCGTGGACCGCCGCAACCTGGAGGGCCGGGTGTGGTCGACACCCGTTAGTGACGCAGTGACAGAAACCGTGTAGAGAGGACGACTATGACCGACACATCAGGCGCCGAATCCCCCGCCGTCGAGGCGTGCAAGCGTGACAGGATGAAAGAAATCCTCGCCTACGCCGCTGTCGTTACGCTTCTGGTTCTCATTTTCCTCGTGTTCTTCAAGGGCCTGCCGACAGAACAAGCGGCCCTCCTGACGGTCGGCAGCATGATTACGGCGGTTCTGTTGAACGTGAAAGAGGTCTACGGCTTCGTGTTCGGCAGCTCGCAGGGTTCGCAAGACAAGACCGCGGCCCTGGCTTCCTCCATGCCTGTCCCGCCGACTCCGACAAACCCCTGAAAGGATATCCCCATGTCGTTTTTCTCATCGCTTGAAGCCAAATTTAGTTCCTGGTTCTCGACTACGTCTACTGAGGCCGTCAACTTCCTGCAGCCGATGGCCGCTCAGATCGTCGCCAACGGCGGCGCGTTGCTGATCAACGCCGCGCTGCAGGCTGTATCGACCGCTGAGACGACTGGAGGCAACGGTGCCGCGAAACTCGCTGCCGCCAAGGCCCAGGTGGTATCAACCCTGACTGCGGGCGGCATCGCTATCGCCGAGAATGCCGTGAACTCGGCGATCGAGGCGGCGGTCGCCGCTCTGCCGAAGCAGGTTGAGTCTGTCGCTGCGGCTGTTGCTTCCGCCCCGGCGAGCTAGACCATGTGGTCGGTCGTATCGTCGGCACTGTCCGCTCTCGCCGCTCTCTTTGGCTTCGGCTCGAAAGTTATCGACGCCACTGAGACGGCGGACCAGCAGAAAGCAGGGGCGGTCGCCCAGCAGGAGGCCGACCAAGCAGGAGTATTAAGCGATGTTCAGACGAGTAATAAGGCTGCGGACGCTATTACTGCTGGCGGTCGCCGCGCTGCCGTCAGCGTGCTTCTCCGCGACTCCCGCCCCAACTAACGCGGCGGTGTGCTCGATCCCGAACATGGGACCGATCCATCTGCTGGCGTCGGAGATTCCAGCGCTATCGGATGGCACGGCGCAACAGATCGCCAACCACAACGCGGCGTACGAGAAGTTATGCCCCTAGGGTGGCTAGTCGCCTTCCTCCTCATCTCGAGCTGTACCCCTGGCCAGCTTCTCCCTTCCTGCGGCCTGCGCGACCCCTCCCCGGCTGAGTGCGCTGCGATCAAACGGGGGGTGTACCCGTGCATGTCGCGCGCCCCATATACCTGCCGACGGTCGTGAGGCGGGGTTTCTGCAAACGTACGTTTTGCCCGCCGGCGCTCCCTACGGGCGGCGATAAGAACGCCCCGTCGACTGCCGTTTTCGTCGACACCCGGGAGCAGTACCGGTGCTACGACCGGCTCCCGCAGAATCTACGTCGGCTCGTACAGGAAGCCCCTGTGCCGCTTGATGTAAAACAGGTTCTCAAGACCCATATAAGCAGGGGCGACGGGGCTGAAAGCTTCCTGTCGAGCGTACTTCTATCTGCGTACCCCGGTTGGGTGAGGAGATAACCCGGTGCATTTTATAACTTTGATCGTAGGCGTACTCGTACTGGGCTGGTGGGCTGGTTCTCAGTAGCTATTGACAATCCACCATCGCTGGTAGTAACAGTCGCAATTGTACTTCCCCCGCGATGGGGGAAAGCCTTTTAATCCTGCTCCGATTTACGCGCGATGCGTGATGCCGAGCCCTCTGTAACAGGAGAGCAAGTCGTCATGGCGAATACACTCGCGCCCTTCGGCTTTCGCGAATATCAAGGCGGCTCTGGTGGAGCCCCGACTTTCGCGCAGAGCGAATATAAGATTGCTTCCACCAATGGCACCGCCATTTTCTTTGGTGACGCTGTTTCCCCCGTCGTCAGTTCCGCCACCGGGTACATCACCCAGGCAACGGCAGGATCCACCGGCATCACCGGCATCTTCGTCGGTTGCACTTACATATCGGTCGCCCAGAAGCGCCGTGTTTGGAGCAACTATTGGCCGGGATCCGATGCCAACGGTGACGTCTCGGCCTACGTGATCGACGACCCGAACGCCACCTTCCTCGTCCAGTCTTCTTGGTCAAGCCCGCTCTTTACGAGCCTGACAACCCAGGGCACTAGCCCAGTAGGCCAGTACTGCCAGCTCACCGTTGGGACGGGAACCACCGCCAACGGTCAGTCGGGCATGTATGTCAGCAGCCTCGGGACCACCGTCACTTTCCCGTTTATCGTCCGCTCGGTCATTACCTTCCCCCCGGGTGTCAACGGCAACGATCCGACCACGCAGTACTACAACGTGGTCGTCGGCTTCAATAACGCGCTGCTCCGCACCAATGGTGCTGGGCCGACTGGCATCAGCTAAGGGAGTAGGTAACTATGGCCGTCAATCTTTCCGCCATTAAAGACCTTCTGCTCCCCGGCTTGCGGGGCGTGGAAGGCAAGTACGAGATGATTCCGTCTCAGATAGATAAGATCTTCACGAAGCACGATTCGAAGATGGCTCTCGAGCGTACCGCCGAAATGCGGTATCTCGGCCTCGCCCAGCTGAAAACCGAGGGCGGCCAGACCGCTTTCGACAACAGTGCTGGCGAGCGATACATCTACAACCAGGAACACACGGAAATCGCCCTTGGCTACGCGATCACACGTAAAGCCATCGACGACAACCTGTACAAGACCCAGTTCCACCCGTCGAACCTCGGCCTGATCGAATCCTTTCAGCAGACCAAGGAAATCTACGGCGCCGGTATCCTCAACACCGCGCAGACTTACAACGCTGCGATCGGCGGTGACGGCGTGGCCCTGTGCTCGCCGGCCCATCCGATTGACGGCGGCACCATCGCCAACACGCCGACGGTCCAGGTGGACCTGAACGAAGCCACGCTGTTGAACTCGATGATCGCGGTTCGCACGAATTTCCGTGACCAGGCAGGCCTTAAGGTCTTCGCCCGGGCTAAGAAGATGATCGTGCCGCCGCAGCTCGAGCCGGTTGCGATCCGTCTGACCAAGACCGAGCTGCGCCCAGGCACGGCGGATAACGACGTCAACGCGCTCTTGACGACTTCGGGTGGCCTGCCCGAGGGCTACATGGTCAACGACTTCCTGACGTCGGCGTTTGCTTGGTTCCTGCTCACGAACATCGACGGGCTCTCCTACATGGAGCGCGTTAAGTTCGAGACGGACATGCAGGTCGACTTCGTCACTGACAATTTGCTTGTCAAAGGATATGAACGCTACAGCTTCGGGTATTATAACTGGCGTTCAATTTACGCTAGCTTCCCGACCGCCTAAGGAGGGTCCGCCATGTCCATCACGGCAGTAACCGGACCCCTCGTTGCCTTCGGGCAAGCGACGTTCGACGACTATAACCCCGAGGCAGGGCCGTCGCTCTTCTTCGGGGGTGTCGGTATCCTTGAGCAGCGGGATGTCGCCGCCTACAACCCAGGCCAGAACTTCGGGGCCCAGGTCTCGGGTTGGTACGGCACGACCGGTATCCTGACGACATCTTTCGTGCCGTCGCAGCTGCAGACGAACAACATCGTCGCTGCCGCCCAGGCCGTGAGCGGAACGCCTCTCACCCTCGTCACTTCGACGGCGGCGGGTATCACCGTGGGCGCGTCCGTTATTAACCGCGCCACGGGGTCCAACGTCACCGGGCTACTCCTGATCGATAGCCTGACGGCCTCGTCGGCCAGCAGCACGATTACGGGGAACATCTTTACGACCGGCGGTTCCGTTACCGGTACTTTCACGACTGGCTCGGTTCTGACCGGGACGGGCGTGACCGCGGGCACTGTCATTATCGCGCCGATTACCGGCATCGCGGGCGGTGTCGGCACGTACCTTATAAACAACTCGCAAACCGTGACATCGACGACCATCAGCGGGAACACCGGTACTCTGGGGGTTCCCCGGGTGCCGTTCGGCTCAGCTGGCACAATCCAGTTGTACAACCCGCTGACTTCGATCGCTCGTAACGTCCGTATCACCACCCAGTCGGGTGATGCGGCGGTCTACACGGTTGCGGGCTTCGACCAGTACGGCTTCCCGCAGACGGAGGCTATTACCGGCAATGGGGCGTCTACAGTTTCGGGCAAGAAAGCCTTCAAATATATCCAGAGCATCACACCCGTGGGCACTGTCGGTTCAACGACAGCGGTTGGTACGGGCGATGTTTACGGTTTCGGATTGCTCTCGAGCAACTTTCAAGACGTCAGCATTTCATGGAACGCGACGGCTATTACGGCGTCGACCGGGTACTCGGCGGGGGTCGCTACAACCGCCTCGTCTACTACGGGTGATGTACGCGGCACATATGCAGTCCAGAGCGCCTCGGATGGCACCAAACAACTCGTCATCCGTCAGTCCCCGCTCGTTACTAACGTCGGGACCGTCGCCGGTCTCTTCGGCGTCACTCCAGCTTAAAGGAAGGCCATTATGAAGGGTCATAAAGCAAACCACCATCGTAAGGGTCGTGCCGAAGGCGGGATGGCCGAGGGCAAGCGCGAGTACGAAGAGGACCTGAAGTCCAAGACACCGGATCGTGTTGACGACCCCGAAATCGACAAAGAGGCCGACGAGCGCAAACGCGGCGGCCGCGCCAAGCGCAAACGCGGCGGTGTGGTCCATCACGAAGCGGGTAAGCACCTTGGCCACGCCAAGCACGTCGGGATGGTACACGGCGAGATGGGCGCCCACCACGCGGGCCGCAAGCCCCGTAAGTCGGGCGGTCGCGCCGGTTCGGATCAGGCCCCGATGTCGTCTGCACATAAGGGCATGAATCCCAAGGGGCATCGCGACAACGACATTGACTAACTAAGGCGGGCGGCGGGGGTATATCCCCCCGCCCTTTCCTCAGCCTCCTAACCGAGGCGTACACCGGAGGACCGTATGCTCCCGCGCTCGACACAAGTCGGACCCCTCGTCTCAGCCGTCTCTAATCTTTACGCTACGGCGCAGTCAGGCACGGCTAACACCGCTCTTACTCTTACCGGCAGCGTCCCGGCGGTCGCGCGGCGCCTGATCATCACCTCTGCCGGTAACGACGCCGGTATGACGTTTACTGTCGTCGGCACGCTCAAAGATGGCTCGCCGGTTACCGAAGTCATGAACGGCGCCAACGGCCTCGCGACGAACCTCCAGGGCCAAACGTATTCGATGCTCGACTATGCCACCGTGGTCAGCATCACGCCGTCAGCTAACACCGCCTCCACCGTGACCGCGGGCACCAACGGGGTCGCTTCTAGTACCTGGCTGCGCCTCGATAATTTCGGTTTTGCCCAGACTGCGCTTGAAGCGATCGTCACGGGAACCGTTAACTATACCATTGAAGAGGCCGTGCGAGATCCGAACTCGCTGGTCTACACCCTGACGCCCGCGAACCTCGTCTGGCAGCCCAACGCCGACTTGCAGGCGCTGACGGCGAACAGCTTCGGTAGCTACTCAGCGTCTCCGTCCTGGGTTCGCTGCACTCTTAATTCCGGCACCGGATCCGTGGAGTTCACGGTTACGCAGGCTGGCGCCGTTCCGTTCTAAGGGAGACCGAGATGCGAGCCGTATTTCTAGCCTTGGCCCTCCTGGGGCTAGCGGTTCCCGCCTTGGCGCAGACCAACGCCAGCGTCAGCCGCAACACCGTGGCCGCCCCGACCTCCTCCACGCAGATCGGCAGCGTGGATGGGTTCGGTAACCTACAGGCCGCTAGCTCCGCCAACCCGCTTCCTGTAACAGTTACCGGGACAACGTCGGTAACGACAACGCACGCTCAGTCGGCTGCCCTCGCGGCTAATCTCGTGGTTAAGGCATCCGCGGGGAACCTGTATAGCTTTGAAGTCTCGGCGGACTCTACGTTGAGCGGTGCGGCGTGGTGGCTGATCCTATACGATGCGACCGCCGCTCCCGCCGATGGCGCGATAACACCAGCTAAATGTTACGCGATGGCCAGCGGGGTAACCGCGTTCACGGGGGCGTTTCCTAACCCCGTCGCTTTCACCTCAGGTATAGTTATCGGCGTGAGTACGACCGGGTGTTTTACCAAGACTGCGAGCACGCATGCCTTCATCGCGGGGGACTATAAATGACCCGCCGCGTAGTTTTCCTCGTATTCGCCCTACTGTGCGCGCGGGGTTCCTGGGCGCAACAGACTAACGTCGTACAGCCGCCGAGCTGCGTGCTCACGGTGGGCGGTTGCACGCTTACGGCCCCCCTGAATATCGGGACACCGTCAATCACGGATACTGGGGTGCTGTTGCAAGCGACCTCGAGCGTTGCAGGGTTCAATCAGATTATCTTGCAGAACACCTCGAACGCGACGAATGCCTCTGCGAATTTTGTCGTGAATAACAATCTCGGTACCGCGACGACCTATTCCGGCGAATTTGGAATGAACTCCAGCACCTTCACGGGGACTGGGAGCCTAAATGCAGCGAACAGCGTGTATCTTGATTCGCAGAGTGTCGATCTGGCGATAGGCACCGTCGGGTCGAATGCGATTCATATTGTGGCGAACTCGGGCGCAACGGACGCGATTACGATTAGCTCTGGTAATATACCGACTATTCGTACGCCGACTATTGGCGGTACGTTGACTCTAGCTGACGGTGCAACTTGGGGAACTACCGGATTTGCTGACACAGCAAGTTACTCTGGTTCGACGCCAGCTTTTAACTTCGCCCCTGTAACTTCTTTATCCAGCACATATGCAACTGCCTTTCAGATATCTCCTACAGTTAATTTCTCTGGAACCGGCACCGGGATAGGCAACGCACTTAATGGACTATTCACTCCAACAGGTGCAAGCTTATCTGACTTGCAAGCCTGGCGGGTTGCCCCAACAATCTATAATAACTCAGTTAATGTTAGTAACTTCGAAGCAATGCAGGTTGCGATTAGTAGTTCAAGCTACACCGGAACTATAACCAATGGCGCAGACTTAGAGATCGGAACTATCGGAGGTTTCTCCCCTGCGATTACATCTTCCTATGGAATTAGATTTCTTAATGGAACTACCAACGGGAATGGGATTACTTCTGGTGCTGTAACAAACTCTGGTATCTCGGAAGGCGGGACGTGGTCTAGTGCGGCGGCGGCTGCTGGCGGTACGGTCAATAACTACGGCGCTGTGTTTGGAGTTGCCAACGCATCAGGCGCAGGCACGACTACTAACATCGGCGTCTATATCACAGGCAACGGTGGTAGCGGCGGCGCAGGAACAACTAACAACTGGGCGCTCTATTCGGATAGTACGGCCCTGAGTTCCATCGGCGGACAATTGCGTGTTGGTGCCAACTCAGCTGACTACTTGACCCTAACAGGCGGTGCGTCGAGTGCCACACTTAGCACTAATGGTGGCGCGCTGATACTGACCAGCGGCGGTGGTACGACGCTCTCAATGGGCGATACGGCNCCTGCCATGCCGAATCTTGCTTCGTCTGCTTCGGCTCTTGATGCGATGTGCTGGAACGCAACAGGCGGCGTAATTACCCATAACGGTGCAGGCGCGCTCTGCTCGGCGTCTCTCCGCAAGTTCAAGGACATCCTAGGCCCGATCACCGCGCAGCAAGGTCTCGACTGGACCCTCGCTCTCAAACCCGTGATTGCAAAGTATAAGGACGACCAGACTGGTGTCTCGGACCATCGTCTGCACCCGATGTTCATCGCAGAAGATGTGGAGCAGGTTAGCCCATACCTCGCCACGTACGACAAAGATGGGGCTCTTTACGGCGTTCGCTACATGGAAATGGCTGCGGTCAACACGGCGGCTATCCAGGCCCTTAATACTAAGATCGACGCGCTTCCGCATTTCTCAAGTTGCAAAGAGGGTGTCGATTGTCCACCCTTTCCTTCTACCGTACCCTTCGTTAGTAACACCGTCAGCACAAACACCGTCGATCCCGTCGCTGCGCTGAACAAGCGCCTGGACACGCAGCAGAACGAGATTTACGGGCTGATACTTGCGTTCCTAGCTTTGCTGCGTCTTCACCTGCGACGGCGCAAATGATCCGCCTCGCCCTAGCCCTCGCGCTTGCAGTCGCTCCGGCGCACGCC
>JGI26470J50227_1000970_pt1 | contig 10846 bp, 19 predicted proteins | sample FreactTroBogLake_FD_50227 | JGI IMG/M metagenome (IMG submission 50227) | reverse complement strand
AGATGGCAAGATAGCATCCATGTGCCAAGACTTACGACCTGGACGAGCAAATGTGTAATCGTTTTTGATCACTGATTGAATTTGTTGTTCAAGCAATTCTTTCCAGCTGATTTGAGGTTCAGTCAAATCTTGAATCATACGCTTGACACCACCGGGCAAGTTACCTGCACCTGCTGCCTGGGCAGCCTGCAACACAGCATCCTTGACTTCATCACGAATGGCTTTCTTTTCTTCCTCGCTCAGTTTAGGACGACCTTTACCATCTTTGTTGCCGTCACCATCACTATCACTTTCGCCATCACCATCGCCATCCAAGTGTTCATCAAGGATCTGCTTGAGCATATCGTTAATGTCTTTTTCAGTAGCGTTTTGCATCAAGTGATCGTAGACTTCTTCCATACTCCAGCCCTTGTATTTTTGATCATACAAGCCCACTGGAATCTTTTCACCCAAACGCTGATCAACCAAGTCATTGTTCACGCAGTAGTCTGCGGCAATGTTACTGACTTTGGGATCACGATCAACACGGCGACCCATGTGATCATAGACAACGTGCAACACTTCGTGACCAAACAAGAACTCAATCTGCTTGATCGGCATCTTGTTGATAAATTCTGAGTTGTAATAAAAATGGCGACCGTCAGTGGCAGCAGTACCACACCATTCGTCGGCGTTAACCAACTTCAAACGAGTAGCCAAGTTGCCGAAAAATGGCGCACGGAGTAACAGACCGATACGAGCAGTGACGAGTTTATCACGTGCGGCTGCATCGACTTGGGGGTTAGTTACTGTTGCGGCTTTTGTTTTTTCTGCGAGAGTGTTAGACATTTCTGCTCCTGTTGAGTCTCTATTATAGCATAGAGTTGAAAATTTTGCAAATTCGAAAATGTAATACTCAAGTATTCATCCACTTGAGCGAAAAATATGTTAGTAGTTCATCTTTTAGATAGATGTAGTATTTACGATCATCTTTGTGCCAAGCCCATTTTGGGTTAAAACCATCCAACTTGTCCATAACTTCGTGATACTGTATTGCCCAGAAGGTATCACGATCAATACCCGGACCATAGTTTTCCCAACACCAGTTGCGAATCTGTATATACACAGCAATGTCACTAGTCCCAAGTCTAACACGGTGACTGAAAAAAGTGCTTAGTGCGTGTCTACCGTCAAGTTTTTCTAGTTGCATAGTAAAAAAGGGGACTTACAGATTTCTCTAGCCCCAATGTTCAACCTAAGGAGATAACCGATTACTTACCGCTTGCGGCGATAATGTACTTGCCGAAGCGTTTGTGGAACTCGTCAAAGTGAGCCATCTTACCTGGCACCATTGGCAAGCTGTAAGTTGTCAGAGCAACACGAGCACCCATAACAGTCAACTCTGTGGAGAAGTTGTTCATCATGAATGATAAGAAGTTGTCTGCCTGTTTGTGGAAGTCAGCAATCTTGTCCTTGCCCAACTTTTTGTATTGCTCTTGCAATTCGTAGCACATACTGATAGTCAATGAGTACATAGCACTCACTTCTTTGACTTTCAACTCAGTGACTTTGCCTTGCAACACATCAGAGGGGTTAGGCATTTGACCTGCAACTTTGCGGTGAGCCATAAAGCTCAGAGCAAGACCTTCACCAATAGTACCTGACACCAAGTCACGCAACTCGTCATCACTCATACCGTCTTGTTTCAAGAACTGCGACACGAACGACCAGCTACGAGGAGTAGCAAACGCACGACTTGCACTTTTTGGATCAAAGTCAAACAAACTGTGTTTTGCGAAACCAATGTAACCAACAACGTCTTGGTGAACTTGATTGTTCACAGCCCATTGGAACCAGCTGTCAAAGTCAGGACGAACTTCCAAGTGAACAAAACGATTAGCCAGTGGGCTAGCCATACGATATGTCACACCTTTGTCAGACTCACGGTTACCAGCAGCAACCACAACCACGTTGTCGGGCAACTGATATTTGCCAACACGGCGGTCCAAGACTAGTTGATAAGCAGCAGCCTGCACAGCGGGAGCCGCAGAGTTCATTTCGTCCAAGAACAATACAACGATGGGATACTGAGCACAGGTTTCAGCATCTGGCAAATCGATTGGGGGAGCCCAGTCCATTTTGCCTGTGTCACGATTGAAGTATGGAATACCTTTAATGTCAGTTGGCTCCATTTGTGACAAACGGACGTCATAGCAGACGCCATCAAGTTCTTGTGTCAGACCCTTGATAACGTCAGACTTGCCGACGCCTGGAGGACCCCACAGAAAAACGGGGCGTTTCGTATTGAAACAGGCTTTGATACGATTACGGGCTTCACTCGGGGTGACGGTGCGAGACTCAGTTACTGCCATTTAGATACTCCTTGTTGAATGACATTTTTAACATTGAAACTGTATTATACAGACTTTTTATGATCTGTCTGTAGTTTTTATGCAACAAACAGAAAATATTTTTATGCCGCCTCCAGCATATTAGCTGGAACGCGCCAAGTAAGATGACTCTTGCCATTTTCTGACACGAGAATGAATTTGCGGTTGACTTTTTTCACAGTGCCCAAGACGATTTTGTTATCACGGGTACTAGTAAAACGAACTTGGCTACCGATGACCAAGCTGCCTGTATTTTTATGAACCAGTTGACTGCGGGCAAATTTCAGCGCATTGTAGATGGAATCCAGATCAGTATTAGAAAACTGACCAGAAATGATCGCTGAGTTAACTTCTTGAAGTGTAGTCATTTTGCTTCCTGTTTCGTTTAACAATATATGTATTATACAGCCGTTTTTCAAAATCACCAAACGCAAAAAGAAAAACCGTTGCATTTCTACAACGGCTTAAAAATGAATACTTTTGTTTGTCAGTCTAGTAAATGGTCTATGTTGATGGGCTTCAACTTGTCAGTAGTTGATACAACTACTGGCTCAATGAATCGCTGATCCATCTTTTCAAACATTTTTGGATCTCGCTCAATCAGAATGGCCCTACGATTCAGTGCCTGACAGGCAAGCCCAGCTGACCCACTTCCAGCAAAAGTGTCCAGAATCAAATCACCATCATTGGACAAGAGTTCGATAAAGTAACGCAAAACTTCTTGTGGCTTTTCAGTTGGGTGAATTTTGTTCTTGCCAAGACCGCCGCTGTACGTGATGGTATTTGGAACTACACACTCGATAAGCCCATTGGACTGTTTTCTTGAATTGAACACTGTTTCGTATTCTTTTCTGGCACGTTCAAATACCTCAGTCAAGTTATCAGTTGACTTGCTGTCCTTGATTGCTTTGTACAAGATACTGCTGGCTTTGTCGGCTGAGGCATATCGCTCAACCATACTGTCAATCTTTGCGTTGGCGTGAAATGTACGCTTACCCCCGGGCTTGATACCAAACAACACATACTCACACCCGCTCACAGGATTTACTTGACGATTGAATGGCACGGCAGCTGGCTTCTTCCAAGTCCACACACGCTTGGGTTCAAACCCAACTCGCTCCATTGACTTCCACAGATAAGATACATACTGGTCAGAGATAAAGACTGCAAACGCTCCGCCCTTACGAACTTTTTTGAACCACAGAGCAGACCAGCTGTCAATCTGCTTTAAGAAGTCATTGTGTTCTACTGAATCCCAATCCTGCTCAAAACTTTCGCTGAATCTTTGATTGTGAATAGTAGTTTTATTCTCACCAGTTTCTTTGTCGATCCACACTGGCTTGGCGCCATCTTCACTGATATTATATGGTGGGTCAGTAAGCAACAGGTCAACGCTGTTGTCGGCAATCAACTGATCCTGTTCGAGCATATCGCCCTGTATTCTGGTAATCATTTATTCTCCGTAGTCTGCACTGTCTTCTTGTTCTTGCCTGAATGCCTCTGCTTGTTCAAGCGTATCAAATGGATCACTTTGGAAAGCACACTGACCCCAGGGTCCGTTGAAGTAAACATAATACTTGCGTTCTTGATCATCAAAACGAATTTTCAGTTCATCCATACAATGCTCCTTTAAGTTCAGTATTATACATTAGCACTGATTAAATGTAAAGTAGAAAAAAGTATTAATTATTTTCTTGCAGATTGTCCAAATACGTACCCAAGTTGCCAGCGTGTAGAGCCAGCATTATGGCATCTTGCTCACTGTGTACCCATAATTCTTTTAGGTCTTTGATGTAGTATGGCTGTGTTAACAGTCGCTCTAACTGTAACAACATTTTGGGGGTGATGGGTCTATCAAGACCTACAAGGTGTAAATCGAAGTCTGTTTTCTTTGCTAACCACATAGCGCCAACTTTGCTTAGGCGCATACTTGTGGGCTTGGTGGGATTAAAGAACCACTGATATCTGTCCCAGGTACTGGTCGGCGCATTTGGGATAGTGGCCCATTCTATGACCCATTGGTCTTGTGTCTTATGCTCTGTAGATTGTGTCACCTTGCTTCAACAAGACCACTGTAAATTTATCTGTCTTGAAAGTGTTGTTCATCTTTTTGCACAGATTGATAGCGTGTCCGCTATTGCTAAATGAAACCTTTTTGTATTTAGGTCCCGGATAGTGAACTAGGGTATGGAATGTTTTAAGATTAATAGGTTGGTTGTCGTAGAACACTGCCCATATGCCTTCGCTGGCTAGCACTTGATCGCTCTTATATGTAGTTTTGTTAACGTGTTCTAATAGAACCGTTGGCTTTGGTCTTGACATACTCTTTCCTTGACTATAGTTATTTATATTCAATAACTACGCACATTATTTAAAACTGCCCCCATCCATCCCCATTTGGGCAACCTGCGCAACAGGTTCTGGTTGATCGCTGAGTTCTGCTATATGTGTTAATAAGGCAAAGATATCGTTGTGAAGATTTCTTGCCTCTTGTGCAGACAGTACCAACTGCTTGCTTTGTGTTTGATTCATAACACGCACTTTGTCGTTAAACATACGCACGTGCAAACTTAGTTTATTGATTTCGATCATCTACTTCTCGTTCAGCGGCTTCTTGCGTTGCAAAAGGTCCACAGTATTCGTAACGATTCAACATAATGAGTTTTGGACAGTATTGCAAACTCCAATCATCATCAAGTTTTACTGCGTAGTATCCAGCGCCGAAATAGCTCTTGCTCATACGAGTTTTGGTATAGATTGGCAAGTAACGTTGGACATCAAACAGTGCATTGAAGTGTTTACCGCCTGTGGGGAATCCATAGATGTTATCTTCAACTGTGACTTTCTTGCGTTCGGCTTTGGCAAATACAATGTTGTATTTGGAACTCAGCATTTTGATACTGGGAAAGTATTCCCGCTGATAGTCATGCACATAAGCATATCCACCATCTTCATCAATTGCCTGAATTGTAGCGCATTGCTGTCCATCACGCTCGACAATCCAGAACTTATCTTTAACTATGGGTTTTGCGATGGTGTTCATTTTTGTAGTTGGCTCATTGTAATAATTTTGCCCAACTCTTTATCGAAGTCAGCATCCTCGTGAATCAGATACAGCTTGGGTATTGGGCCAGACTGGATGCTGATGATATAGCCACCGTTGGCATGTGTGATGCGTATTGTAATATCACTGTTGATATAAACGTTGGGTTCTTGTGCGCCTATGCTATATAAACTACTTGCGTTGCCTAGTGCTATGCCCGCACTTGCGTATTGTCCTGCTATTGCCGTCATTGCTTTGTTTTCCTCTTTGTCAAATAAGATGCGTCCACCAGATAACCAGTTGGCCAGACGCAGGCGTGATTTTTTGAACATCATTGTTTCAATAACTCCATGGCAACAATTTGTCCAATGCGATGAGCAATGTCTTGTTCGGTGTCGGGGATCACATAAGTTTTGTTGTTGCTTTCGTCCCGGCGACGATCGTATGTACGCATCTGTACAATGGTTCCGCCCTCGGCCGGCATCACTATGAATCGCATACCGTCAATGTCTGCTTCTTCGCCGACTCGTACTTTACCTGATGCCACTGTTGTAGCGTAGATCTCGTTTTCACGTTTTGGATAGTCTTGGACCCATGCCATAAAGCGGTATAGAGTGCGTCTAATCATTTTTGTTCCTTGGTTTCTTCTTCTAGGGTGAGCGCCTTCATAATCTCAAGACGCTCGTATGCGTCTCTAAGGCCAGGATGTTGGTCCATTCTAGCCTTGAGTTCTAGTTCTTCAGCACGCCGTTGTTTGGCCCAATCTAGCAGACTTTCGGCCTCCTGGCTAAGTCCAACACCAGCATAGCCCATATTCAATGTAACCCAACTAGCTCCATCGTAGACTTCCATATTTTGATTGCCGGTATTGTAGCGCACATTACCTACACCTTGAAGTCCACTGTAGCCATTTACGTAAGTGCTTGCCTGGCCACCTGTGATGTGTATATAACGCCCAATTGGGTTTATATCTCTAATCATTCGCCATCGGACTCCGCAGCCGCCTGGCGCGCCACTTCCTCGTCAATCTTGGCCTGTAGCACTTGTGTTATAAGCTGATTGAGAGTGATGTCTTTTTCATGTGCCATCAGCATGAGTTGATACAGTTCTTCCTTAGGAAGATTGAGTTCAATCTCGCTGTAGCCGTCTAGTGATTCTTCAAAGTCTTCATGTTGTGTAGTCATAGTTTAGTCTCCGGGTAAGGTGCTGCCAAGCAGTCAACATATTGTTGTGGGCTTTCGCTGATTTTCTTCAAGTCATACTTGCCGCAGAACTTCAAGAATTTAGAACCAATTTGTGGCACAGATTTGACCACGCTGCCTTCTGCAATGGTAGTGGCTATTTTGACTTTGACTTCATCTGGCTGAGCAGTGAGGTCAACGAGTGTGACATTGCGGTTGTAGTCATCCAATACTCGATGCTCAACCCCGTTGTGGTCAACCCACTTCTGCAACATAAGATTGTTCCAAGAATATCCTTTGCTATCCCTATCGGCAAAGGCTTCTTCCAGACCCGTCTTATTCTTAGTGCCCTTGGTTCTAACTCCAGGATATGCGGAGAAGACATTATCACTAGCATCTCCACGCATACATTTCTCAAAGAGTATCCACTTGGGCTCGGGAATTTTCTTGGGTTCTTTGGTTTTCTTATCAACGACTTGCTTGCCTTTTTTGTCAAAAATACCTTGCAGAGTGTGCAATTCTTCATTGACGCCATTGTACTGAACAACATTAGTGGCCAGTAACTGATGGAAGTCTGAATCTGTGCTGATGATAACGTGCTCGTCTTGTGGATGTGCCTGAATCCAACCAGCAATCAAATCATCTGCTTCTAAGTTTTCGTGTCGGAGCACTGTACAGTTTGTGCTTTCTTTGAGGAAAGTTTTAAGTGCATCAAATGCTTCCCAAAACAAACGATCCTCTTCTTGTTCTTTTTCAGTCAATGATGCAGTTTTAACTGCACGATTCTTTTTGTATGGCTCATAGAAGTCCTTGCGCCAGCTACGACCTTCTAGGCAGATCACAACGTGGTCTGCTTTGTGATTACGAAACGCACTAGAAATGCTACTCAAGGTAACGTGGATAGCAAATCCAAGTTTGTCCCACATTTCTGCCTGACGATGTGCGCTGTGCCGAGCACGAAAGAATGTGTTTGCAGTATCAACAATTAGGTATTTCATAGTTGATATTATACTAGCAGTTTATTTTTTAGTCAAGTAATATTGCACAATTTGGTCGTACAGATAATCGGCCCAAGCTGCGTGTGCGTCTGCCCCAAAATGATAACTATTTTGTTTTACAGTTTTAAAACCCTGTGCCAAACACCAATTGTAATACGTTAGTTCTCTGTTGTATGGATCAAGATAGCAGTTGTTCCAATCCAAGTGTTCTACATTGGCAAACGGTTCATAGCAGGTAAAGAAGTAGTGATTGATGCCATGCTTTTCCAAGAACTGGTGAAAGTTGTGTATGGCTCTGTGCTCTTTGTTTATGTGTGTTTGATAGTCTAAGTTTACTATCCATTTTCGGTAACGATCTTTGATTTCATCAGGCCAATCTTCACCAACTCCACCTGCATTGACCTGATAGTAGCTGTCCTTGTGGAACCATTCTTCACGCTCCCAAGTTGACCATCCAATCACAATCAAGTCTGGACGAACCTGATTTAATATAAAGTCTTCTGTGGTGCGAACTATGCGTGTGTTACTGGCGGCACTTTCGGCATCACAATGTAGCGTAGCACCTAGTCTGTCTGCTAGTCTTTGTCCCCAGCTTACAGCAAGATTGTCAGGATGTGGCGCACGACCATATGCCCACAACTTGGGATCATCTTGTGCAAAACAATAATCGTTTACTGCTTCGCCTGCGGCAGTATGACTATCACCGTTGACGTATAAAATTGTCATAATTAGTATAAATAAAAGTGCCGATCGCGGATTCCCCAACCCCATCGGCTCTAACAGTTGTAAAGGAACTATCAGCATGAATATTTATTATGTATATGCCTACATCAGAGAAGATGGCACCCCATACTATATTGGAAAAGGTACTGGAAAACGAGCGTGGGTTCATTGCAATAACGATGTTATCCACCCGCCCAAGGACACAATGAGAATTGTAATTCTTGAAAATAATCTAACAAATCTTGGGGCACTTGCCCTTGAGCGTAGAATGATTCGTTGGTATGGTAGAAAAGATTTGGGCACTGGGATTCTACATAACAGGACTGATGGTGGCGAAGGTGGGCAAGGATATAAACCAAAACCATTTACCGAAGAACACAAGAAAAATATGAGCAAGGCATGGGAAAAGAGAAGATTGACTCCTATATCTGAAAAAACTCGTGCCAAATTAAGTGCTAAACGCAAAGGTAGGACCTCTCCAAATAAAGGGTTATTAGTTGGCTACAATAAAGGTAAACGTTTAAAAACATTTAAATGTATACATTGCGAAGTTGAAACTACCAATGGAAATTTGCAACGATGGCACAATGATAATTGCAAGAAGAAAAGTTCATAATTTCAATTGTATAAACGTTGCCATCTTGGGGTCATCGAATCTTACAATGGCTTTGATATCCCTTATAAGCAGGTCTAACATCCCACCCTTCACCGCCTATGCGATTGTGTAGAACGAACTTTCGTGGGCCGACATACTTTTCTAATTGGTCAGCCATCCAGCGAAACCCACAATCAAATTCAACTTCGACCATTTTCTTTTACTAATGCCATAACTACTTGAAGACGCTCAAACACATCTGCTACCGCGGGATGATCGTGATATCTTGCTGCATCGTCCAAAAGAGCCTTTAATGCAGTATACCTAGCAAAGTCACTGATTAGAGGGAACAGATAAGTTTTACCATCGGTCTTGAGTATTGTAGTTTTCTCTGTCGGGGCAGCTACCTTAATGGTAACATGAGATCCTGCTGGCGGAGGAGTAGTAAACATAATAGTGCCCTCACCAGCGACATAGTTAATGCCAGGCACCTGTACTACACCATTTACAAAAACGCTTAACATTCTCTATATGCCGGGTTAGGAAATTCAAGTTCAAACACGAAGAACTTATTTCCATCTGTGTCTCTGAGAGTTTCTAATGTGCGATTCTGTTCCGCTTCACTCTGTGTCAAATAAAATCCTGACCCAATATACGCTGCACCAGCGGCAGCAGCGCCAGTGGTGCTAAAGTTCAGATTTGTCTTTGTTGACATTCTGACTAACTGAAAGACCCGCATGGTCTTGGGTATTGGTAGAGACTCCATTAACTGGCCTCGCTACGTCCGTCACCTAGGTTCTTGCGATCAATGACTCGTGGACGAGCATCATATGGTTGATTAGACTCCCATTGCTCATAGTTTTCCATAGCAATGTTCTTGCAGATAGTTTGGAACCAACGATCAATGATAACATCTTCTGCTTCGTTGGGCTTGCTTTGATAGCCAGCACGAACTAGATTAGTGATGAATTTCTCATTCCAATCTAATTCAAATGCGCCATTACCCACATTGTCTGGATCAAGTTCAATGCTTATGATAGCAACATAGGGTTCACCCGCTTCTGTTGCGATTTCTTTTGCTGTCTTTACAGCTTCTGCTGGTTTCTTAGCAGGTGTTTTCTTTACTGTGGCCATTAGGTTCCCCATTCATTTTTAAATAGCGGCACTTGCAATCGGTCGCTGTAACGCCAACCCTTACGCATTGCCATTTCTGCTACAGCACGATTGTTTAGACCATAGACTGATTCAACGCCGCCGCAGGGCATTAGATAAACGTGCCCTTTAAAGCCCTCTGCACGATATTCAGCTACAGTATCTTCAATCTCTTGTAAGTCAGTGTCGTGTGCTATAACAAACTTTAGATACACTGTACCAACATCTTCGTATTCGCAAACGATTTTGGGTCGGATGGCTTCTTCGTGCTTCTCGCCACTAATACTTAGTTTTGGGCTGACACTGAAAGTAATTTCACGATCTGGTGATTGTGTAGCCCAGCCACGCAAAAAGTTGTAGAAACTTGCGCTGAGTTCCTGTGTGCCATTTGTTTCAAAGGTCAGTTCTTTTAGTTCTGCCATGAAAGGGTGTGTGAGTAAGTCTGGATAACTGCGTTGCCATCCTAGAAGCGGCTCACCGCCTGTGATAACCAAGTGCGCATCCTGCCAAGCCCCTCCAGGCAATATATTCCTACAACGATCGGCAATAGCATCAATTGTAAGCATAGGACTAAGGTCCTTAAAATCAGGGTGCCAACTAGCGTAACTGTCACATCCAGTTTCTGTGAGAGGAAGTTCTTCATATTTTGTGTATAAGTGTTTGACGGTTGCAATATCATCTGCTTCTGTACTTAGTTGACCCTTGGGCATACCAAAGCCGGCGCACTTGAAATTGCAGCCAAATGTTCTAAGAAACACGCTGGGTACGCCCATATAGCGCCCCTC
>JGI26470J50227_1000969_pt1 | contig 10862 bp, 8 predicted proteins | sample FreactTroBogLake_FD_50227 | JGI IMG/M metagenome (IMG submission 50227) | reverse complement strand
TTCATCCACCACATCCCCCCAATGATAGATTCATAGATTTAACCATAGATATTGAGAGAGTTAGGGGGAAACAACACTAGGCCAAAAAATGAACCTAGTTATAACATTAAATTCAGTCCAAAAACTACATTTCAAACAGTGAAAAAAATAAGGTTTTTCCTGAATTTTCACTGTTTTTTTGCAGTTTTTACTCTATTTTTCAGTTTATTTTTTGTTATTAGTTATGAGATATTTATAAATAATATTTTATCTAAAATAATAATATAAAAAATGAATAATCTAGATACAAGTTTTGAAGATGAATTAAAGTTGAAATTAAAGGATAGAAATTTAACTCAAAGTTCAATAAATTTATACATAAAAAATTTAGAAAGATTGAATGGAAATTTATTAATAAAAAATTGGAAATTCTTAAATAATCCTAAGAAATTATTTGAGGGATTAGCTAAAAGATACAAAGAAAATACAATAAGAAATTTCTTAATAAGTATAGTGACTAGTCTAGAAGTTTCTAAGGGCAATGATGAAATATTAAAGAAATTACATAAAAGATATTTTGATACATTATTAAATTTAAATAGACAACTAGCTAAAAAATCAACATTTGAATTAAGCGATAGTCAAAAACAAAATTGGATTACATGGAAAGAAGTAGAAGAAATACATGAAAATTTAAGAAAAGAAGCTTTAGAAATTTCTAAGAAAAAAGTTATTTGTGCTAAAGATTATTATATTACTCTTCAATATATGGTATTGAGTCTTTATTTTTATATTGAACCTAGAAGAAATTTAGATTATCAAGTCATGAATATCATATATAAATTTAGTCCCTCTATGGAAGAAAATGTAAATTATTTAGATTTCACTAATAATAATTTCATTTTTAATGTATATAAAACTAGTAAAAAATATGGTGAAAAAATTGTCAATTTTAATGATAAAATGAAAGATGCAATTGATCTTTATATTAAACATCACCCTAATTTACAAAAAGGTAAAGTCTCTAAATCAACTAATACTAGATTCTTAGTTCATTATGATGGTTCTTCTCTAGATTCTATTAATTCTATTACTTTAATTTTAAATAAAATTTTTGGAAGAAATATTGGTTCATCTTTATTGAGACATATTTATGTTAGTAATATACAGAAAGATAATATACCTGCTATCAAAAATATGAAGGAAATAGCTGATAAAATGGGACATTCTGTTGGTATGTCTATTGATTATATCAAAAATTAATATATTTGAAAATATATATTATAGTTCTATGATTATAAATATACCTATAATTAAATCTAATTCATATATTCCTAAAAAAAGAAGAAGACGTAAGAAAATTATAAAAGATGAAGAACAATATAATAAAGAATTATTGATAAATACTTTAATTTGTGAATGTGGTCAAAATTATTTAATTAATGAAAGTAAAAGTCATTTATTATCAAATTTTCATATTAATTGGATTATTAATAATATGAAAATAACTTTTGATTAAATAATTAATAATTATATAAATAAATACATTAATTTTAATGTTATTGAAAAATAATATAACCATGGTAAATAACTTATTATTTTTACTGTCTCATATATCATTATATTTCTATTATTATATATTATAAATTTATTTTTTATTATTTTTTATTTAATTATTAATAATATATTAATGATTTCCAAATATATCAATTCTAAAATATATAAAATATGTGGTGTCTCTGATAAAATTTATATTGGTTCAACTATTAAACCTTTAAATTTACGTTTCTCTCAACATAAAAATGCTTATAAAGATTTTCTTAAAAATGGTAAAAATTATATAAGTAGTATAGAAATTTTTAAAGAATCTAATATTGATAATTGTAAAATTGAATTATTATTACAATATCCTTGTGAAAATAAATCTGAATTACTTAAAAAAGAAGGCGAATATATTAAACTTTTCAAAAATGTTTGTGTCAATTTCAATATTGCTGGTAGATCTCAACAAGAATGGATTCTTGATAATCCTTTACTCTTAAAAGAAATTAGAAAACGATCCTATCTTAAATGGGGTAAAATTCGTAATATTCGTACTAGAGTATTCTGTTCTTGTGGCGGTCATTATCCTAAAAGAAATATGAAAATTCATCTCAATAGTCAAAAACATCAAAAATATTTATCTCTACTTACTATATAATATAATTTCATAAATTGCCCTATTCTATTGTAAAAGCTTCTGATGGTAAATTTAAAGTATGTAAATTAAATAATCCCTCTGTATGTTTCTCTAAAGTTGGTATTCCCCTAAATCGGGCTAAATCTCAACTCAAAGCTATTGGTATTAATGAATCTAAATCTAAATCTAAAACTAAATCTAAAACTAAATAAAATTAAATATATTTATTTAACAATTAAAAAAGAAATAACTTCATCATAAGATTTTTTATAATGATCTTTTAATTTTTTCAACATAATTTGGAAATCTTTTAAATACATTCTTTTGTCTAATACTGACATAATAAATAATGTTGCAAATCTTCCACAACAATTTATTTCTTTATCTTTTTGTGTTTCTTTTTGAAATTGTATTTTATTATATTTTACATTTTTACCTCTCAATAATTCACTTAAATATGGTTTATATTGTCCTACTGCTGCATTCTGTTCTTGAGTATTCCAAGTCAAGGGATTATCTATATTTTTACCATAAGAATCCATATAAGTATATACACTTTTATTATTTTGATTATCATTATCATTTTTATTTAATGGTTGTCGTGTTAAAGCTACCCAATGTCCATTATTTTTAGTTTGTTCATATAATATCATGACAGCATCAATATATTTAGGTAATAATGATTCTATTGTAGGATATCTACTTAATTCTGAATATTTTATAACTTTTGTATTTGGTAAATAAAATTTTAAATCTAAATCTGACATAGGTTGTTCCTGAATTTCTTCTACCTTTTCCTGTATCTTTTCCTCTAATTTTTCTTTTATCCTTTTCATCTATTCTATTATATTATATTTCTATTATATTATATATATTTTATAAAATTTAAGTTACTGGACTTAGGGCGAATTTAGTTACATTTAGAACTCCGCCTACTGAATTATTTTGTGTTGCTCCTGTTATTGATGCTGATGAATTACATGCATCAAAAATATACATTGCCCCTGTATTATTTGCATAATTATATGCGGGCGCACCATCAGTACAACCTCCCAAATTACAATAATTGCCCAAAAGCATAATTTGTTGATTAGCTGATGCGGGCGCACCACAAAATATTGCACATGAAAAAGGCGATGTTAATGATGTTTTAGTTGTACTATCTGTATAATAAAATTTATTATTACTAAATACTAATGGAACATTATATGATGAAGAATATACAAATACTAAAGGCGCCGCCGTTGATGATACTACATTTGACGCTATGTAATTATTACATACTCCATTATATAAAGTTTGTGAAGATCCTTCAAATGATAACATATATTGATTTAGATATGAATTGAGAACACATTCATTCATATTTAAACTTACACCACCTGACATTGCTACCAATGAATCTGTTCCTCCTGATGATGCTGTTACTATATTACATTCATTCATTATACAATTTCCTGTAAATGATGCTGCCAATGCTTGATTTCCTGTACTAAATGCACAATTGTTAAATACTAAACTATGAACATTAGAAGAAGAATCTGTAATATTAGCACCAGATGATGTTGCACTAGAAAAAGTAATATTATTAAATGAAACTAAATTAGATACATTACTAGTTCCATTAGTTATATTAATATTAAAATCTATACTAAGGCCATTACATGCTATAATAACATCGGCCGGACCATTTACTAAACAACTAGAATCCTGTACTGTTCCAAAATTTAAAAATCCATATGTTATTGTATTACTTTCTGCATAATAGCCTCCTCCATAAAATAATATATTTTGCATCTGCCCATCAACATATGCTGCATTTGCTTCACTTAATGCTTTTCCTATAGTTGCATAAGGCGCACCTAATGATCCATTTCCTGTAGAATCATTGCCCAAAGATGCACTAACATACCAATTACTAGAAGGTCTTAAAGTTGCACTACTAATAGGGGGATTTAATGTTGTATAATTTAAAGTTCCACAAGTCAATTCATTAATATCAGATAAATTATGATTACCACAATCTAAATCTCCAGTTAATGTAGTTGCTTGTAAATTTCCAATATTTATTAAATTAAATCCACCTGCATCCAAATTTGCACCTAAACTTCCTGCTGATAATACTGATATTCCTGATAAATTAAATGTTCCACAATCTAAATTTCCACCTAAACTATTTGCTGTTAATGTCTGTACATCTGATATATTATATCCTCCTGCATCTAAATTCTGTCCTAATTGATTTGCACTTAATATATCTATCCCTGTTATATTATATGAATTCGCATTTATACTACTTCCTAATCCACTAAATGCTATTGTTCCTACATCTGTTATATTTTGTCCATCTCCATCTGCTCCTGATGCTAATACTTGCATCAATGTCGGTGTTGATATTGATGGATTTAATGTTGTATAGTTTAATGTTCCTACTGTTATTTCATTTACATTTGTTAATGAATTATTTCCACAATCTAAATCTGAATTTAAGGGACTAATATATTCAGTACTTATCACTCCCTGTTGCATGATTTCCTGAAAAACTGATGAATAAGATGTCATTCTTGATTATATATTTTATAGAGATATTTAAAATATATAAATAAAATAATATTAAATCTCTTTTATTTATATATTGATGCAAATCTATTGCGGTACTGATGATCTAAAAAAAAATCAAAAAAGAGGGACTATGGCTGAATGTGCTGAAAAAAAACAGATTCGTTTCTATGGTCTCAATAAAGTTGATAAATTACTTGTTGATAGTCATAAATCTAAAAAAGTTGTCAATCCTAGAGATGATATTATGTTGAAATATGTTGCTATAGATGGTAAAATTAATAAAATTAATAGACAAATTAATGGCCTTAGAGGCTCAGATAAAAATAGTGATAAAAAAAATATTCTCTTAGATTCTATCAAAAAACTTACTCTTGATAAATCTAAACTTTTTAATCAACTCAAAGATTTAGATAAGAAAACAAATTCTGATAAAAAAAATTCTGATGAAAAAAAAGTTGTTAAAAAAAAAGTTGTTAAAAAAAAAGTTATTGATAAAAAAGATTCTGATGAAAAGAAATCTGATGAAAAGAAAGTTGTTAAAAAAGTTATTAAAAAAGATATAAAAAAAGTAAAAGGTGCGGGTATATTGAGTGCATCTACAGATTATAATAATGTAAGTAGAAAGACTTTGGAAGAATTTGGTAATTATCCTATAAAAGAATTTAGAATAGCAAGAACTCCTATTATGAAATTTATAAATACTACATTAAATTTTTTAAGTAATAATAGTTGGTCTAATGCTCTTAAAAAATATGGTATTGATAAATTATTTCATCTTTCTATTATTGTGACTTTACAATTGCCTCCTGGTGCGCCTTGGTATGGTTCTACTAAATTTGTAAAAATTGAAAAAAATGAAGTTGTTAATATTACTACTAATTTTTCTTTTGATAAAAAAACTGAATATCTTGAAGTCCCCTTAAATGGTCAAACTTATACATTGAATCAAATACTTAATGATACATTAAATAAAGTTGGTAAAAATAAATTCTTTCTGTACGATGGGCTTAATAATAATTGTCAAAGTTTTATTAGTTACATTTTACAATCTATGAAAAAATATAATTTACAAACTAAAGATTTCTTATATCAAAATTTAGAAGGTGTCAAAGATGAAATCCCCCCTTTTATTGGTAAATTAATGAATGCTGTTACTCATTCTGCTGCTGTTGCTAATAAATTACTTGGGGGCGATCTTGATGATACACAAAAAGCTAGATTACTTTATGAAAAAGAACGTAAAGAAGCTAATAAATCTAATGCTCTTGTTAAAAATAGAACTTTAGTTGATATAGCTAATAAAAAAGAAGCTGAAAAAGTTAATGCTCAACAAATGAATCCTGATAATGATGATTTTTATAATAAACTTAATGAACGAAAAGCTGAAAATAAAAAACAAAAAATTCTTAATCCTAACTATCACACTAATAAAGATTTCCTTAAACTTTCTGATGCTGATAAAGCTCGTTATTTCCGTAATTTACATAAAAGTCAATCTAAATTCTCTAAAGATACTGATGATCGTCTTCTTGCTGAACAAAAAGCTTATGAAGAAGCTGAACGCCTTAAAGAAGAAGAAAATGATCCATGGAATATATTAACTAAAGGGCTAACAAAAGCAGTATCATATATACCAGGAGTTGGATCAATTGTATCAAAAAGTGGGGAAGCAGTACATAAATTATTAAAAGGTCATGGAATGTTAAAATCAAAGATCAAAGGAAAAGGTAAAGTAAATAATAATTTTAAATTACATGCTATAGTCTTAGAGAAAGCTGATTTTGATAAAGATAAAGCTATCAATATGGGTAAAGATATTTTACATATAAAAAAAACACCTTACATTAGAGAAACTGATACTCAATTTAGAATTAGGGCTATACCTAAAACTAAATTCATTAATAAATCTTTTAAAACTAAAAATCTTCAAAATGGCTTCAATCTAATTTTTGGTGTTCTAAAAAATTAATTTATATTATCCATATATAATATAATTATGAATTTCCTTTTTGGTTCTGAAATTGTTGATAATAATAAAATTATTGCTGATCTTCAATGTCAAATCGATAATTTAAAAGACATTAATATGACTAATTCTTCCCTCAAAGAACTTTATGATATAGAATGCTCTAAAAATTTAACTCTCTCTCATGAATTGTCTAAATCTTCCCTAGAATTACAAAATCTTAATTCTATCAATAAATCACTCAAAGATGATCTTAAACATCTCACTAAAAAATTTAATAAAGTTATCAATGATAAATGGTCCTCTTTCAATATTCAAAAATTTAAATTACATAAAATTATGCATAAACAACAACTCATTATTGAAAATCTTATTGAAAATGAAAATGTTCTTGTTCAACGTCTAAAACATTCTACTTTCATTTCTTCACATTCTAATCATGTTCATGATTCTGTTAATGATTCTGATACTGATTCTATTAATGATTCTGATACTGATTCTGATAATGAATTTATTGAAACTTTTGATAATGATAGAACAGATAGTAATATATCTTTCCCTCCTATTAATTCTTCTTTACTTTCTTCTATTTATAATAATGATTCTGATGATATTGATGAACTTTAATTTAGTTATTTATTTATAAAAAATAATGTGCAAATATAGAGTAAAAACTGACAAAAAACAGTGAAAAATCATGAAAAACCTAGTTTTTTTCATAGTTTGAATTGCAGTTTTTTGGTAGAATTTAATATTCTAACTAGGTTCATTTTTTGGCCTAGTGTTGTTTTCCCCTAACTCTCTCAATATCTATGGTTAAATCTATGAATCTATTCATTTGGGGGATGTGATGGATATAATATATATAACTTATAATATAAAAAGTATATATATATATATATATATATATATAATCATACTATATCCCTCCATCGTGTCCATCAAATAAAGAAAAGTCTAACTATTTGGAATCATTTCATGATTCGTTGTATAAACCACTACGTGGTTAGCGCGAGTTATTATTAATTTACTAATCTATGCAATCACTAAACATATGTATTAAACAGACACAATGACTATAGAAATGATGCATCAAAGAGAGGAAATGATGCATCAAAAAATGAAAGGTGATATATAGTAAGAAAAGAAATTAATCATTAATATGATCTTTGTCATTAAATTTAAATTTAAGATTAATAAAATAGTTAAGTTTAGATCTACCCATTTCAGTTACAACTCCTAAATTGTACATATATTTTAGGAAATCTTTGATACCTATTTGTTTTATAGTATTAATATGTTCATTATAGGACTTTAATAAAACAGTTGTTCTAAATACATTAATATTTTTATTAATATTATAATTATTAGTTCTTTCAATATTTTCATTAAACCAATCAATAATAGGATTATTATCATCTGCATATTTTTTATTATTAATTTTTATTTCATTTGGTATAATAATATTTTTGATATGATCATTTTTTGCTGCAATCTCTATCAATAATAATAAAAATTCTGCTATAAATTCTTTATTTTCACAATTCTTTTTTAAATCCTTATCTATTAATTTTTCATGTTTCTCTTTAGGATTATCCACAAATGTAAATGGATAATCAATAACTATTAATCTCTTAAATAACGCTTCATCTAAATTTGATAATGTCGGCAATTCATTACATTCTAATGATAGACTAAATCTACTTTTAAAAGATACTGATTTACTATATAGATCTCTACAAGTTATAATATCATTTCCTGTAATTTTTTTCACAAAAGCAATATTAAGACCCATTCCCTTATTTGGTTCTGTTACATTAATTCTTTTACAACCCTTACAATTAAATAATTCTGAATTTGCTGCTCCTCCTTTATGTTCTGATGTTAAAAATGTATAATCTGGTGAATAAAAATAATCACCTAATGCACTTTTTAGTATTCCATTAAGTAATCCCTTACCATTTCTTCCTGCTCCTGTATATATGTATATATATTCATTTTTATTTGTAAATAATGATAATGCTGTTGTCAATAACCAAAAATCTATTACTATTTTGTTCTCAAATATTGAACTTATTAAATTCATTATTTTATTTCTTTCCTCTATATTACTCTTTTTAGGCGCCTCAAATCCCACTGTTTTTGTTATCATATCTTCCCTTCTTATTTCCCTAAATTTCTTAATTTTCATATCATATAAACAATCTGTAAATGCTAACACTGAATTATCTAAATCTATCTTTTCTTCTACTATCTCATTTCCATATCTATTATATATTAAATTTAATTGATATTCTATTCTCTTCATAAATGATGTCGATCCTATCATTTTTTGAATCATATTCTGATCTATTTTATTTTTATAATTATTATCATTCTTCTTAAATTTTGATTGAGAATAAAAATTTCCAACATAATCAGATATATCTTTGTAAAATTTCTTTAATAATGTAGGGGGCGCATTGTTTCCCCATTTCAATAATATATTATATTCATTAAATTCATACCATTTATTATTATATCCACAATATATATATCTATCTATGTTCATATTGTAAAATAATTTAACCCAATCATGATCAGAATAATTTTGAAAATCAAATAAAAAATAATTTTTATTTGTATAATATGTAATTAATTTTTTGAACAATTTATCATTATCTTCTTTCAAATAGAAAAATAATGTTGATATAGAATAATTTCCTTTCTTTCTTTTTCCTAATAATTTCCTATTTTCTTCCTTATCATATTTATCACTTTTCTTACTCCATTCTTCAAATATATTTTTATCTAAATTCTCATCATCAAATACACAATATATATTATACCAATATTTATACTCATTGCATCTTTTCATATTCATTCCATTTAATATCATCTTTAATTTTTCATCTGTTATTATTATCTTCTTCTTTTTATTTTCTTCCTTAATTTCTTCCTTAGTTTCTTCCTCAGTTTCTTTTTCAATTTCTTTCTTAATTTCTTTCTTAATTTCTTTCTTAATTTCTTTTTCTATTTTTTTAGGTTCAATTAATTTACAATTATCAATTAGACTAATAATTGTATCTTTTATTTCTCCTTTTACTAATTTATTTATTCTATCTGTTTGTTGAGGATGTTTATAAGCATTTACACATCTTATTTTGCTTTCTCCTGTTCTATAAACTCCTGTATCTAGAATTAAAGTATTATTATCAGATTTATCAACATCTAAATGAATTATATTTTTTAATAAATTTTTTAACATAGGTAATTTATCATGTAATACAATATTTAACATATTTTGAATTGTTGCCATTTCATTAACATAAGTCAATCTGTAACTTAATTTCTTTATTATCTTTACCATCTTATTTTTTACCCATTTCTCTGCTCTATAATGTGATGATGTTATTATACTTACATTATCTATTTTATTTAATTCCTTTATTATTTTCTTATCTAATTTCTTGAACATTTCTTCAGTATAAGTTTCATCAACTTGTCCATCTAAATCTATGTATATTCTATTATAATTATCACTATTAATATATTCAAATAAATTTGTTGTCTTATTTAGATCATTCACATCATATAATTTTAATGAATTCTTAGCACATTCTAATTTAGGATAAGCGTAAAATTGTTGCATATATTTAATAGTATATTTAGGATAATTTATTAAATATTTTTAATCTTTATATTATTTTTCTCAATCCTCTCTTATTTGGTTGCATTGTTGCCTTCCTTTGATGCATCATATCTATGGTCATTGTGTCTATTTTATACATAGTTTTAGTTGTTTTGAATGAAATTACATCGCACATATTCACGTAGTGAATTCTACGACGAATCATGAAATGATTCTAAACAGTTAGACTTTTCCTTACTATCATTCATCTATCTTTTTTTGTTGCATCGTTTCCTCTCTTTGATGCATCATTTCTATAGTCATTGTGTCTATTTATTACATATATTTAGTGATTGCATAGATTAGTATATTAATAATAACTCGCCGCTAATCACGGAGTGATTATGTACAACGAATCATGAAATGATTCCAATACAGTTAGACTAAAAAAACTATGAAAGTTACAAAATGACTATTTAGCTATAGTTATTGTTGCTTTCAGACTCAAACTCTTCATTTGGTGGAGTGATGGAGGGATATAGTAACAGTATATATATATATATATA
>JGI26470J50227_1000968_pt1 | contig 10864 bp, 16 predicted proteins | sample FreactTroBogLake_FD_50227 | JGI IMG/M metagenome (IMG submission 50227) | reverse complement strand
GGCGAGCGCGGTCGGATGGCGACAGGGATTTCGTCTTGCGCGATGGCAGGCCCATGCGATGCACCTTGCCGATGACGCCGTTGGGCGTGAGGCCGCCGCCTAGTTCCGCCGCGATGTAGGACGCTGGAAATCCATCCGTCCACAGGGCGCGCAGGCGGTTCGCCCGATCATCCGTCCATCCGCCTTCATGCTCTGGTTGCCCAAATCTCGCGCCCATGTTCAGCCCCCGATGTTGTGGAATTGATGGATCACGCCCGCGCTTCCATGATCGAAATCAGGTTCGACGCGTTGACGGTCTTTTCCAGTGCGGCGATGTTGCGCGCGGCCTGCTGAAAATAGCTCGGCTTCAATTCGAACCCGATCCCGCGCCGGCCCATTTTCACGGCCGAATAGACCTCGGACCCGATGCCCAAGAACGGCGTGATCACAACGTCGTCAGGGTTGGACCACAGATCGATGCATCGTTCGATCACGTCGAGTTGCAGCGGCGAAATGTGCTGTTCGTCCTTTTCCTCGCGCGCCGACCGATATTGCAGCGTGTTGCCTTGATCGATATCCATCCACACCGGCGAAGCGTACCGCTGCCAGACGCGCACGGAGACCCACATATCGAACGGCCACGGTTCGCGGCCGTCCGCACGCGTCCGCGCCGCATGCCGGTCATATTCCTCGCGCGAAATATCTAGACCCGTCCCCGAAAACTGATCGAACATGCCGGCGACCGGCTCGACGTTCTCGCCGGGCTTTCGAAACGTCAGAATATAGTCGGCAAGCCCCTGCCCCGAGATCGTGCTGTCTTTCGTGATTTGCTTATGCAAAAGCCGGATCGACTTCGTGCGCTGCTGGGCGATCACCGGGTCTTTCCAGATGCAGACCTCGGAATGAAAATACCAGCCGGCATCCTCATACGCGCGGACGATTTCGCCTCGGAAATCGCGCATGCCGATGAACCCGTTGCGCGTCTTGCTGGTCGGAAGCTGCATACAATGCACGCTATGAATCCGCCCCGGCATGGTCACGCGGAACAGTTCGGAAATCAGAAATGCGTAGTGCTCCCAGAATTGCGGGCCTTCGTTGTTCGATATGTCCCGGTCGAAGTTCGAGAACTTGTAAAGCCCTTCGAACGGCGGCGAGTGAATGCCGAAGTGGACGCTATCGCCGGGAACGGCGCGGATCAGTTCGCACGCATCCCCCTGGTAGATCGCATAGCGATCGTTCACGACCTGATCGACGGCCTTGATGTGCTCGGATTGTCTCACGCTGCATTCTCCAGCCACGACGGGATGATGATCGGTTGTTTCGGTTCGTAGTCCGGCCGGTCGCGCTCGGACCCGCGTACCGTCGCCGCAGACAGATCGGCCATGTGCATCACCATCGACGCAGCCATGCGTTCGGCGTCGATTTCCTTGCGGCGGATGTTGGCGACGACCGCGCCTTCCGTTTCCGCCGCGATAAAATGCACGTTGACGGGCTTGGTTTGGCCAAACCGCCAGAACCGACGGATGGCCTGATAAATCTGTTCGAAGCTGTCATTGAGGCCGACAAACCCGGTATCGGCGCAATGCTGCCAATTCATGCCAAACCCGCAAATGCTCGGCTTGGTCACGAGCACGCGGAGACGGCCTTCCGTAAAGTCGATTAGCTTTTTCTCTTTCTGGGCGTCAGTGTCCGAACCGCGCACTTCGACAGCGCCTGGGATCGCGCGAACAAGCGCCTCGCTTTCGGCGTTGAGGTTGCACCACCACACGAACGGGCGATCCGATGGCGTCAAAGAAGCGGCTAGTTCGACGCGCTCGGCAACGGTATCGCGCCGCGCCGAGATGCGTTCCTGCATCGTCGTGGCTTCCATCGGAAACAGAAGGCCCGTTTCCATGCTTGGCTCGTAGCGAACGCCAGCGATGTGCTGAACCTGATTGAGCGGCGGCAAGTCGTAACCTTCATCCGGGTAGCCAAGATCGCTCGGCTTGCGGATCATCACCGCCCACGACGCCATCCATCGCCAGAAATCATTCTCGGCGTGCCCCTTGAGCCGCCATTTCTGCGTATCGCCTCCATCGTGAACGAAGAACGTCGCGAGCATGTCTGTGTAGGACATCACCCCAAGAAATTCGGCATGGTTGCCAAGTTCCATGAAATCGTTCGGCGCCGGCGTCGCAGTTGCGGCAAGACGGAACGGAACCGTCGCGCACTCCTCGATCAGCTTCGTGCGATAGTGACCGTCCGTCGATTTCAGGATGCTGGATTCATCCAGAACAATGCCGCCGAATTGCGTAATGTCGAAATGGCCCATCTTCTGATAGTTCGTGACAAACAAGCCGTTCGCGATGTCCTCCTGCGTTTTAGCAGCCGAGGCGATCATGCCGAATTTCTCGGCTTCGCGAAGATGCTGCGCAGACACAGCAAGCGGCGCGAAGGCGAGGACGGGTTTGCCAGTGTGCGAGGCGACGCGCGCGCCCCAAGTCAATTCCATCAGCGTCTTGCCGAGCCCGGTCCCGGCGAATATCGCCGCCCTGCCCCGGCGCAGCGCCCATGACGTAATATCGTGCTGATGCGGCTTCATGATCGACGGCAACGGTTGCCCGATCTCTGCAATGCCGGTCATCGGATCGACTATGCGCTTGCGCGCCAGAAATTGCTTGTAGGAGTCCATCACGCCGCCACCACCGCGATCCGCGCGTCGATCTTCCGCAGCGCATCCTTGACCCGGTTCGCCAGTTGCGAGGATTCCCGCTCCGTCACGCCCGCCATGTGCATCGTCACGAGATCGGTTCGCACCCGGCGCGCGTCGTCGATGGCGTCGATCGCGGCAAAGCCGATCGCATCCCGCTCTTTCTGTTCGATGGCGCGCAGATGCGTTTCGAATGAGGTTGTGGGTTTCATTGTTTCTGCATCCTCGTAATGTCTGGCGCGCCGTATTTTTCCCTTAGCCATGCCCGCGAATTTGGCGGGATGCGGTAGCCGCGGCCCCAAATCGTTTCGATCTCGACATTGAACAACTCGATCTTTTTCCGGATTTTGCAGATGAAAACGTCAACGATTTTCATCTCCGGCTCATCGTCGATACGCCCGGCGTAAACAGCGTGCATGATCTGGTTTTTTGTGGCCTCTTCCCGCTGCATCAAAGCGCCAAACACACGACCCTCCGATTCGGTGAGCCGCCATTCCAAGGGCGGGTGCCAGTCGCCGACAAGCGACGACTCCAGAGCGGCGACCCTTTCTCGAAGGATCGCGTTTTCCTCTTCCACAGCATCAAGCCGCCGCTGAACGTCCACGACGACCCCTCTTGCAGTTGCGGAACAGCACGACGGTTGTCGCGCGCCAGAGTTGCAGGCGGCTTTCGATCGCCAAATGGCTGGCGTCGCGTTCGAGTTGCGGTCCAAGCTCAATCAGCGCAGTCGAAATTTCAGAAGCCGCCACTTGCCCGCGATAGCTTTCGCCAAACAGCAATTCCTCAACAGCCCGAATGACGACTGCGCTGACCGGCGCCATGCGCGCGTTCGCGCAAACCTCCAAAACCTGCCGCGCTCCGATTGCATGCCGGCGATGGACCATCGCCGCAATCGCCGCAGACGCCATCGTGTCGCCCGGTTTAAACCGGCCCATGCCCGGCGAATTTTTGAGAATGGTCACGCCCGCCCGCGCGCACACCTGCGCAACCGTCACAGCATTTTCGTCCCCGGCCGCAACCAGGGAATGGTGCAATTGCGTGGGCGTGACCTGCAGTCGATCGCGATTGTGGCCAACGAAAGCAGCGGCCCGAGCGGCGGCATCGCCTGCAGGCGCAACGATGACCGGAATCTTGGTGATCTGCGGATGCGACGCCGCTGCAATCGCCGTGTGCTGGCCGTCGATGATGTGCAGCGCACCGTCGACACGCACGCAGACCGGCGGCTTGAACTTGCGCCAGTCCCAGCCGCCGACGATCTTGCGAATCAGCGTTACCGATCGTTCGGAAAGATTGCGCTGATAAGCCTCATCGACCAACAGATCGCACGGGCGCACATGCTCGACGATTGGAGGTTCATCGAAAATTTCGGCCGGCACAATGTCCGGCATCTTCATCGCCGCAATTGCGCGCATCGTCGTTTCGGTCATTGCGCCGCCTCCCCGAACAAAACGAATTCACGCGGCGCGGCGCGCGCGATGTGTGCAGTCGCCCAATCGAACCCGGCCAGCGCGTCGGCCCTGTTGTCGTCCGTCACGGCGCGCGGCATATAGCCCAGCACGTGACACCGCTGGACGATCATCGCCTTGGTCGCCGCGCGCGCCTCCGCCTTTTCCTTCGACGTGCGCGTGACGCCCCTGGACCTCGGCATCGCGTAGGCCTTGCCGCAAAAGTGCTTGCGGATCGTCGACGCAGGAACCCGCCTGACCTCGACGCCATAGACCGCGGCAATCGCATCCACCGCGCCGTGCAACAGCAACTGCGTCACGACGACTGCCCCGCTCAATTGCGCCGACGGATCCATGAACTGTTCGGCAACGATGATGTCCGGGCGCTCGCTCGCCAGCTTGAAGAACTGGTCGCGCATCACGACCGCCAGCGTGCGGGCCGCGACGTGGTGATCCGCTCCGGGCTTGGCCAGACGGATCGACCCCGAGCGCGGGACTTCGCCGGCCTCGCCTATGGCAAAGCCCGCCACGCGCGCCAGATCGAGCGAAAGGATGCGCACGCGCCGCCGCCCTCAGTTCACGTATATTCGTAATTGGCTTCGCCTTCGGCATCGGGCAGGCCGCCGCCCTCTTCCGGCGTGTCGTCGATCGGCTTCCGCTTCGCCCATGCCGACATCAGCACCGACTGCCCGGCGTGCCAGCCATCAAGCCAGCGTTGCCCGGCCTCGGACGCGTCGGAATATTTTTCAGGCGTCTTGCAGTCGTCGCCGCGCATGCCGGCCACCTGGCCTTCGCCATAGGCGCGCTCGACCAGCGGCGTGCGATCCTTCGCGACATCGAACAGGTCGAGTTGCCCGCCGATCGGCATGCCGCACCAGCGCGCCACTTCGATGAACCCGCGCTGCTCCGCCTCGACTTCCTCCGGTTCCATCTTGCGCAGCCGAAGCGCGTCGTCGACCTGCGATTTCGTGAAGCCTTCGGCCTTCATGCGCTTGCGCGCGAGCTTGATGGCGGCGTCGAGCGGCCCGACCGCATCGGCCTTTTTCGTCTGGTTCCGTTCGATCTCCGCGACGCCCTGCAGGAACAGCGCCTGCTTCTCTTCGTCCGTCAGATCGGAATTGACCAGCACTGGTTCGGCGCCGGTTTCGCCGTTGGCTGGCGCGACGCCATCGTCAACGTGTTCATCGTCGCGCACGACTTCGAGTTTTGGCTTGCGGCCCATGTCAGTCTCCTTGCGTTGCTGTTTGAGCATTTGCCAGATATTCAGCGGGGCATGGTTTCTTGCGGTCAACGACGGATTTATGGGTTTCAACGCTCACGAAACTCCTCCCAATACCCGCTTAGCCACATCGCTCGCCGGATTCTTTATGGATGCGAGCAACAGCTTCTCAGCCACAACAGAAAACATGGAACTTTTGACTTTCTCCGCGGCCTTCTGTCTGATTTGTAAGACTTGCAATGGAGGCAAGCTCATTTCCTCGCTTATTTCGGAAAGGGGAACCTCGTCTGCGAACGCCATCAAAATTCCGATCTCTTCTCCGGTAAGCGCTTCCATTGCCTTTGCAGCCCTTCGGCTATCGTGGCGGCGCTCAATGTCCTGCGAAGCGTCCGCGCGGGAAGTAACCATGTCCGCCCACGTCAGACCCTCATCATCAGAACCGACCGGCGATTCGAGAGATTTCATCTTTGAGACGGGGAACATGTTTCTGTAGAGAAAGCGCGACGCAGCGCGCCACATCGTTCGCGTGATCGCATAACCAGGTTCGGTCCCGGCTTCGATCGCAACATTGATTTGCGCAGTCTCTTCCATGACGGCAAGAAGCCCCTCTTGCGCGCAATCTTCCGCCATCGAATATTCAACGCCGCTGCGATACGCGAGACGACGACGGATCGCCTTCGTCTTGGTACTCGCTATCGCCAGCATTTCGTTGCGGGTCACGGAAACTCCAATCATCCTATGCGGGCAACCGGCTCAGAGGTTTCGCGAACAGTTTTCAATTCGGAGCATGATCGGCACATCCGATTGCCGCCCGAATAGCTCAGGAACGATTTGCCACAGCGAATGCAATCGCGATGCTTGATTTCGTCGGCGGCGCAGAAAACCGTCTCCGCTTCCTTGATCGCTTCAATGACATAGCGCATCTGTTCGACCCATGAATCCCATGTGATCTTTGCGTCAATGAAACGCATGCGCCAATCGATCAATTCCGCAATGGCGTCGTCAGTAAACGCCGGCAAATTAGGATGGACAATTTCGGACTCGCACTCTCCGATCTGATTGATGACCGTCGCGAACGTGCGCGAAAAATTTTCCCAAATTGGTGCGTAAGGTTCGTATTTCCGACGCCAACCTTGCAGGTCCTCGAATGCGGACTTCATCATCTGCGCAGCGAAGGCGGACTCGCCATGCAGAATTTGGAACGCACGATACTGGCGCGGCTCGCGCGAATAGATTTTGTCGGGTGCATTCTCGATATGGAACGCGCGGGCCTGATGGACGCCGGATTGATCAGCGTATGTAATCTTGACGGATCGCATCATTTCGCGAGCTTGATTCAGGCGAAACAGATCGGCCGCCTTGTGATCGTTCCACTCGAAATAGGGATGGAGCGGAGAATTTTCGGATCGAGCGGAATCGAGAACGTCGCGCGCCGTGACGCCCCCTTGCTCTGCAAGCGACGTGAGAACAGGCCCGACGATCTGCGCGTCTTTGTTGGAAAAGCGCGAGCCCTCGACCGCAAAATATTCTTTAATGGTGATGTTAGACATGGCTTTGCCGGAGTATGCTGCTGTCGGGTATGCGGAACAGAACTCCACATCGCGCAGCTAGGCTATGTGGTCGAAAATGACCTAACGAATCTCGGCTTTGCTTTGGTGACCTGTACCGAGCCGGTGTGCGCTTAGCATTGCTGGGCTGGGCATAGGAGCGGGGAAAATTTCTTAATGAATAGGCGCGGGGAATTTCTCCCCCGACGCCGGTTCGCGTGACTTTGCAAAAAAATGCCGTGCATAGCATAGCAACCACATCACGACGCTGTGCTTTGCTGTGCGGTTTCATTTGGATTTTTCCGTTTTCTTTGCTGTGCGAAGATTGTCTTTGCGCTGATAGTCTCAGCTCGGCTATGAGCCTTTACCCAGCCGCCATAGAGGCTGCTGAATCCGAAAGCGTGAATTGCCCGAACACGCCATTGCATTCAGGGCGCCACGCGCCGAGCCCTACGGCGAACCCGGCAATTTGAAAGAGATTGAGAACCTGTGCCTCGCCGATCATGCTGGCGTTGTAGACGATCGGAATTCGCATCGCCCAAGGCAAAAACATCGGGCGATAGGCAATGCTCGTCACGCCAGTTTGCAGGCGAACCGTATCGCTTCGCATCTTCGGCTCACGATCCGAAATGATCGGTATCATGTCGCCCATCACGTTGATGACCCCGCGAAGGTGGGTCATCTTTTCGTCTGCAAAGCGGCCGCCTGCGACGACAAGAGCCTTCTTGATCCCGACCGCCGGGAACCCGTACTGGCCTTCGCTGATGATGTGGCAGGCGTCCATGAATTCCTCTTCGGGAACGCGCGCCTCCTTGGCGAGTTTCGCCTTTTTCTGCTGCTTGTCCTCGATCTTCTGGCGCGCACGTTCGCCAAAGCGGTTCGTAATGAGTGGCGTCTGGCCCTCGATATGCACGACCATCCGCTTCAGATTCAGCGTCGGGATTTCGATCACTTTCTCAGCCATTGTCGGTTCTCTCCTGTTTCTTGATATGCACCGATCTAACCGCGCCGCTGGCTCATCGCCCACGCCCGCCAATCTTGCTGCGCAGACCCCGCGCCGCTCGCGCCGCCGCATTTCCTGCACCGGACAAGCCACGCGCCAGCTTGTCGAAAATTTCCCCGAGGCCGGCCCAGAAAAGGCCGCTCAAGCCACTGAATTTTGGCACCCCATGCCCCTTCCTATCGACGCCGCGAACGAAACGCCGGCGCCTCGCACGCCTCAGCGCGCGGATAACAATCGGTTCAGTTCGGCTTGATCGTCAGCCATGCGCTTTTCCAGCGCGGCTTGACGTTCGGCGCGCACGGCAACGTTCAGCCACCCAGGCGCGTCCGGCAGCACGGCAGACAAGAACGCAGGCCCATAGGCGCACGTCAGGCGCGCAAAGGCCGACCCATTCGGCGCGCTCGCGCCTTCTAGCCATTTCTCGACCTGCGCAACCGAGCATCCTGTATCAGCCGACACGTTCGCAGCGGTTTTCGCCGGATGGACATCGCGCAGAAATTTTTCGACCGATCGCCCGAAATTTTTCGGACATGTCCCCGATGAATTTCGCATCTCAATCCCCGATGATGCACGTGTCTTAGGCGTGCGAACGGGGAACGAGGACGATGGACGAAAAGCAGACCGGGCCACCAGCGATGCGGTCATGCGGCGCCCCCGGTTGGGGCGTTGTGGATCGGCGGGTAAATCAGGTCCCAGATCGCGCGGGCACGCGGATCATCGGACATGCCGGACACATCAGCGAGAACGTAAATCGTCGCCAGCGCGCCGCGTTCGTAATCGGTCTTCGGAGCGCCGCCCTTGGCCGCGCGCGTCAACGCCTCGTTGAAGTTGCGCATCAGCGCAAACATCGGACGGTCGAAGGTGACGACTTCGCCCATGTCAGGCCGCCTGCGAGGGGTTACGGGGAGACGCCGCAGAGACGCGGCCGCCCGGCACTGCGTTGGAAGCGACGCCCCTCCGATTGGTGAACGGAGCGCGCGTCATGCCGCAGCTCCCGAGCTTGTCGGAGCCGGGCGCTCAATGTCGGCGGGCCATGTCGCGCCATCCGGCCAATTGTCGGCGAACCATTGCAGCGCACTGCCCGCGCGCGCGAGCGTCAGATCAGCCCCCGCATCCTTCATCGCAGCGAATTTCTTGCTGTCCGCAAAGACGCGCGAAGACACCGTGACCAGCGGAACGTCAGCCGCTTCGGCGTAGGCTTCGGCAAGACGGACGAAATCGGCGGAAGTGATCATTTGCGCAATATCGGTAATAATACCGCCCCCGTCAACGGTTATCTTACCTCTCGCTGAAACTTTTTTGATCGGTCATTCTACCGCCATGAATTTGCAAGGCATTTTGCGGCGGGTCGAAGAACGATTGGACGCCGTCGGCCTGTCTGCCAGCGCCGCATCAAAGGCGGCCGGAAAGCCCGAAGCGATCCGAAACCTTCAGCGCGCCGTGCGAGATGGCAAGCGCCAGGGGATCACCACCGCGACGTTGGAGGCGCTGGCGCCCGTGCTGAAAACCTCTGTCGGATGGTTGATGGACGGTGACAATTTTTCCATGTCGCCAAAGGTTTTGTCACATTCATTAACAGGACGTAAGGACTTACACCCCGACGATGGCCTCGATATTCGGGGGGATGTGGCGTGCGGGGTCTGGATGGAAATTGACGCCCACGCAGACGCCGGGGGCTTCGATAAGGCCCCGATCGTCTATTCGCCTGACTGGCCGCGCGAGGCGCAATACGCGCTTCGTGTGCGAGGATCCTCGATCAACCGGCGCGCGATCGACGGCGACCTGTTGCGGTGCATCGACATCGGCCTTTCCGGGATCACGCCCCTCGACGGAGATTTGGTCATTGTGGAGCAGCGGCGCGCGGACGGATTGCGCGAGGTGACTGCAAAGGTCATCAGCCGGGCCGGCGCGATTATCCAGCTCGCCCCCGATTCGACCGACGAAAAATGGAAACCGATCATTCTCGACACAAAACGACCCTCCAGCGGCGTCGAGATCGCGATAATTGCCGTGGTCGATTATATGTTCCGGCCCATGCGCAGGCGGTGAGAATGCAGTCAACCGATTTGAATGTGACCAAATGGGCGAAGATCGCCGCCGCCATCGGCGCGGCGTACAGGGTGTTCTTTCCGCCCCTATCCTGGTTCGATGCTTTCGCGCTGAATTTGGGCGGCGTCTTTGGAGGCGCCGGCGCGGCGGCGTTGATGGCCGCATCGATCTGCGGACTTCACAACTGGATCGGCCGCCGAAAATAACTTCGCGCGCGAGTCTCAGTAACAGAGATTCGGGATAATCAGGCGAGGGCGCTTGCGGCGCCTCGCCAGCAATCTCGCAACACCCTGAATCCCTGTAATTATCTACAATCTATCAATTACAACAGACTCTTACTGTAACTCGCGTGCGCGCGGGCGCTTGCGGATGTGCGCTTCGTCCCCTTCGGGGTTGTAGGGGGCCGAAACCCGACCTGTCAAGAAAAATCGGTAATCATACCGATTTCGCTTGACGCCCGGTATTTCTACCGCTTATGGTGTTTCCATCGAACGACACGCAGTCACCCGATGGAGACCGAGATGGCCAGCGAAAACCGCCCAGCACTGTTGAAGGTTCTGACCTTTATCCAGAACCGCCCGCGCTTCGACAATCAGGACATTTTGACGTTTGCCGGTTTTCTCGACGACGCAGAATTGTCCGCGCACATCCTGCGCTACACGGCGCTGATGTCCGACGACGAAAAGTGCGGCGCAATGGACGTGCTGCGCGCCGCCCGCTTGCAGCGTTCGCTGGACCGGATCAATGCGGCGGAGGTCGCGTGATGGCCCGCCCGACCCTGACCCTTTCCGACCTGCAGCGCGTGCGCGCCGGCGACACGATCATTCAGCACACCGGCGGCCCCGGTTCGATCGGCAACACGCCGGCGCAGACTGCGGAATACGTCGTGACCGAGGTCTATCCGATCCGCCCGAGCGTCGGCGGAACCCACAA
>JGI26470J50227_1000966_pt1 | contig 10867 bp, 9 predicted proteins | sample FreactTroBogLake_FD_50227 | JGI IMG/M metagenome (IMG submission 50227) | reverse complement strand
CGGCCTCGAAGAGGCGCGCGCTGTACACCATTTTGGGCGTGGCGGTGGCGGTGATGCTCCTTTGGCGCTGGACGGGACCGGCGAGTCTGGTCTTGGTCGCCCTCGGCCTTCTGGTCTTCTTGCTCTTCGTTCAGCCCCGGACGGGCAAGGGGAACCAGGCCAAACACGACGCCAGCTCGCCGGGGTCGGCCGTGGAGAACAAAGACCTCTCCACCGACAGCAAGTCGGAATCGAAGACGCCTTCGTCCCCTCCTGGAAAATCGAAGCGGTAAACCGACCGACAGTACAGCAAGTGGTACAAACCGTCCCGGGGGTCGAAGACCACGACCAGCCCCGGTGACACCCCTGACCGCGGGAAGCAATCCAGGAAAACAGGAAAATCGAAGAGCCCCATGCCGCTCACCTGGGGATTCAGGTTGATGTCGAGGTGGACGAAGCGGCGCACCACCGGGTGGTAGAGGTCCTCCAGGAGCTCGCGGACGACCGTCAGCCTTTCGACCATTTCGGCCAGCGGGTCGGGGGCGGGGCCCTCGTGGGGATAGCGGTGCCACTCGCCGGTGCCGAGGTCGAAGTACTCCAGGGTGGCGGCCCCCAGGCCGCGTTTGTATTCAAACCGAGGCTCCCCCGGCGCCAGGTAGCCTGGATAGAAGTATTCAAGACCCTGGTCCCGGCAGAATTCCATTTTCAGGTTGATCAGGTACTTGCCCAGGCTGTGTTTCCGGAACGCCGGGTCGTAGAAGCTGATGATCCCGGCGGCGGCCTTGTCTCCCCTGTCGAAAAAGCCCGCGGCGACCAGAAGCTCTGCGTCAAAGAGTTCTACCACCCACGTGGGAAACAGCGATCTGCCGTCGCCCCCGAACAAGAGGTCGTGGAGCGTAGGAGCCGGTTCGAATTCCAGGGAACGCCGGTAGGTCTGGTACAAGCGTTCCTGTTCCTCCGAAGGTTCCCCGGGACGAGCGGGCCGGAATTCGGCCCGGAACCGTCGGTTGCGCTTCTTCTGCTCGAGGAAGGCCTTGTCGTCCACGAGCCCCGTCAGCCCCACCCTCAGCCAGACGGCGGAATGAAACCGACGCTCGAACTCCAGAAAATGCGTGGTGAACAGGCTCTGTCGCATCCGGAACCAGCCCCCGGCCCAGGCATCGTCCCAATCCACGGGGAAAAAAGCGTTGGGGATGGTCCGCCGGGCAAACGACATACTCTTCTTTTACCACGGTTCATGCGCTATGGTGAAAGGATGGAACCCAATTTACGAAAGGTTCTCGATGTTTCCCGCGACTTCATTACGCTGATCAACCGCAACTACCAATACGAATTTGTGAACGAAGCCTACCTGAAGCAACTGGGACGCTCCCGCAAGGAAGTCGAGGGCAAGACGGTCCAGGAAATCTGGGGAGAACGCCGGTTCATCGACGCGATCCGCAAACCGCTGGACGAGTGCCTGGCCGGCCAGGAATCCCACGACATCGACCGTTTTCAGTTCGGCGATGGGTTCAAGTACATCCAGGTTTCGTACTACCCCTACCGCGAGGGCGACCAGATCACCCACGTCATGGTCTACTCCCACGACCTCACGACCATGAAGGAAATGGAGTCCCGGTTGCAGGACATGGAGTTCAAGGACAGGGCCACGGGCCTGTTCAACCGAAGGTCCTTCGACATCGTCCTGGACATGGAACTCGAAAAGGCCCGAAGGTCACTGACCGACCCCCACCGAGGCCTGTTGTTGTTGAGTCTGGGGAACCTCACCCAGATCAACGCCCGCTACGGGGCCCAGATCGGCGACCTGTTGCTCGAATCGATCGGGGGCCGGATCAAGGAGGCCCTGCGCGCCGCCGACTTCGTGTTCCGGCTGGAAGGACGGGACCTCGCGGTGCTGCTTTCGTCCCTGGACCCCGACACCAACCTTGAGAGGGTCGCCGAGACCGTCCTGGGGTGGGCGACGTTTCCGTTCCAGCACCAAGACGCGGTCATTCAGGTTCGCTGTCACATCGGCATCGCCCGGTTTCCCGACGACGGAAACGACAAGGAAACCCTCTACCGTTGCGCGCTTTCGGCGCTCAGCGAAGCCCGGGACACCGACGAGCCCATCGTCGCCTTCAACCAGGAACTCTACCGGCAGTCCCTTCGCAAGGAACGCCTGAGGTCAGACATCCGCAAGGCGCTCGTCGAAAGCCAGTTCGAGCCGTACTTCCAGCCCATCGTCGACCGCGACGGGAACCTCGTCGGCGCCGAGGCGCTGATCCGCTGGAACCACCCGAAACTGGGTTGGATCTCCCCGACCGAGTTCATCCCGGTGGCCGAAGAATCCGGAGACACCCACATGATCGGCCGCTGGATGCTCTTCCGGGTCTGTGCCGCCTTGAAGAAATGGAAGAAACGGCTGGCGGGGCGCTACCTCTCGGTGAACTTGTCGGCCAAGGAATTCAGCCGCGAATTTCTGGTGGACGACCTCAAGAAGATCCTCGAAACCGAGAAGATCCCCCCTTCGTCGCTCAAGCTGGAAATCACCGAGACCCAGGTCATGACCGATTGGTGCGCCACGATCCAGAAGATCGAGAAGCTCCAAGCCCTCGGTCTGGACATTCTGGTCGACGACTTCGGCTCGGGGTATTCGTCCTTGGCGTACCTGAAGAAGATACCGGCCCAGACGATCAAGATCGACAAGGTGTTCATCGACCATCTGGCAGAGAACAAGGACGACCGGATCTTTCTGGCCGGGATGATCAGTATGATCGCCAGCCGCGACCGGAAGATCATCGTCGAAGGGGTCGAGACCCAAGAGCAGTTTGAAATCCTCAAGGGCTTCGGGGTGCGGTATTTCCAGGGTTTTCTCTTCAGCAAGCCCGTCCCCGCCCCAGAGTTTGAAAAGTTGCTCTAGGACCCGGAGGTCTCGTCGAGACAGGCCTTCAACGCGGAGACGGCGAGGTCGACCTCGTCCTCGGCGATGACCAGCGGAGGCGTGAACCTCAGGATCGTCCCGTGGGTGTCCTTGACCAGAACCCCCCGGGCCTGGAGCGCCTCGGCCACCGGCCGCGCTCGACCCCTGAGCTCGACGCCGATCAACAGGCCCCTCCCCCGGATTTCGACGATCGAGGGGTGATTCAAGGCCTCCAGTTCCCTTCGGAAATAGTCACCCACCGCGCGGGCCCGGTCGGCCAGGTTCTCTTCGACCAGCACGTCGAGGGCCGCCAAGGCGACGGCGCACGCCAAGGGGTTGCCCCCGAACGTCGACCCGTGGTCGCCGGGCCGGAAGACTCCCAAAATCTCGGGGCTCGAAAGGACACAGGACACCGGGTAGAACCCGCCGGAAAGGGCCTTGCCGATCAGCACCATGTCGGGCCGGGCCGCTTCCCATTCCCAGGCGAAGGTCTTGCCCGTCCTGCCCAAGCCGGTCTGGATTTCATCGAGGATCAGAAGCACGTTGTTCTTCCGGCAAATCCGCGCCGCCTCCTTGAGGTAGCCCGTGGGGGGGACGAGGATGCCCGCCTCGGCCTGGATGGGCTCGACCAGAAAGGCCGCGGTGTCGGGGGTGATCGCCCTCTCGAGGGCCTCGAGGTTTCCGTAGGGGATCAGGTCGAACCCTGGGGTAAACGGGCCGAAGTGGCGGCGGTATTGTTCATCGGAGGAAAACGAGACGACGGTGGTGGTCCTACCGTGGAAGTTGCCTTCGGCCACGACGACTCGGGCCCGGCCGTCGGGGATTCCTTTCTTCTCGTAGCCCCATTTCCTGGCGGCCTTGACCCCGGTCTCGACGGCCTCGGCGCCGGAATTCATCAACAGGAACTGCCCGAAGCCTGTCAGTTTTTGGAGCTTGTCGTAGAGCAGCGGCAACCTGTCGTTTCGGAAGGCCCGGCTGGTCAGGGCCAGCCGCCCCGCCTGTTCCACCAGGGCCTCGAGGATCCGCGGGTGGCAGTGCCCCTGGTTCACCGCCGAGTAGCTGGCCAGGCAGTCGAGGTACTTTCGACCCTCGACGTCCCAGACCCAGACGCCTTCGCCCCTGGTCAGCACGACGTCGAGCGGAAGGTAGTTATGGGCTCCGAGCCGCTCTTCGAGGGCGATGAAATCTTGAGAAGTGGGGGTAGTCATAGGCTTGCATTGTACACCCAGGTTAAGAAAATGCGGTTTCCAACATGCCGGGCCCGACCAGCCGCCCCCGGAGGACGGCCCCGTGTTCGAGCCAGGCGATCAGGTACTGCCACAGCGGCTTATTCATGGCCCGGCCGCCGTAGAAAAGCTCGACCCGGGCCTCGAGGTCGGCCGGTTTCAGCTTCAGAATCAGCCTCACGATGTCGGCGTCCACCCTCGGCCGCAACGCGGCGATTTCGAGGGCGGCCGCTTTCACGGTTTCCGGATCCCTCGGACCGTAGGGCCACGACTTGTTCAGAGCGTCGAGTTGAAGCAGCCCGTAGGCGGGAGTCCAAAGCAAGGGAAGCTTCGTCAGCCACAAGCCGTCGTGCAGGAGGGCCTCAAAGGCGCTCTCCACGAGGGCGAGGTCGGGTTCCTTGCCCCAGGACTCGAGGAAGCTCTGATAGAACCGAGCTTGATGGATGGCGAGGGACCGCAGGAGTTCAATCATGGCGAGCATTCTACAACGAATTGAAGTGCATCATCCGGTACCGGGTCCGGGCCCCGGTGGGAGTGGTGCCGAATTGCGCCTTGAACTGCCGAAGAAAATGCCGCAGGGTCCCGAACCCGCACTCGGTGGCCACCGAGGCCAGGGTGTCCTGCGACTGTTGAAGGCGGACCATGGCGAGCTTCAGGCGTTCCTTCAGCACGTAATCCCCCACCGAGAGCCCCATCACTTCCTTGAACCGTCGGCCCGCGTAGTCGAGGTTCAACCCCACGCTCTGGGCGATCGTCTTGATCGAGAGGTTGGGGTCGGTCAGGTTCTCGGCCACCGCGGCCAGGACGCCGTACACGACGCTCGAGGACGACGAGGGGACCTTCGGGGGCTGGTGGGCCCGGATCACCGCTTCGGTGAGGTGGATCAGCAGACACTGGAACAACAACTGGAATTTCCAACCGGTGTAGGTGGGGTTCTCCTGCTGGTTGAGCACGTCGCGGAATTCTTCCCGGAACGGCTCGGGTTCGGGGAGCTCAAACCCGAGGGGGAGGAAGGCGGCGTCCTCCAGGCGGTGGCTGGTCACGCCCTCGCTGCTGAGGATGGTGTCGGATTCCTCCTGGGACAACAGCGAGGGTTCCCCCGGAAGGGTGAAGTGCATCCAATAGTACGAGGCGACTTCGGTCAGGGGAGCCGTCCCCCCGTGGATGACCCCGGCCGGCAGGACGACCACCCTACCGGGGGCGATGTCCACGGTCTCGTCCTCGACGCTGATCCGCACCGTTCCCCGGATTCCGAGGATGAGCACCGACGAAGTCAGGAGTCGCCGGGGGTGGATCCATCCGGGGTTCAGGATGGCCAAGCCCCCGTTGTCCGCATGGACCAGATTGAGCGATGGGACTAGAATGTGGCGCATGGTGATTCCCATTAAGTCGGAATTCGTCACCAAATGACAAGACTGAGACGCTTTCCGAGGCCGAGGAACGGGTCAATGATCACACTGAGGGTTCAGCCCTCAGGAGGAACTATGAAAAAAGGATTCGCGGTCGTGGCCGCCCTGGTGCTCCAGGTCTGCTTCATTGTCGCCGGTTTGTCGGCGGAGAACATCAAACTCAGCTTCATGTTCTGGGGGAGTCCGGCCGAAGACACGGCCATCCGGAAGGCTCTCAAGGATTTTGAGGCCGCCAACCCCGGCATCACGGTGACCCCGCTGTTCGCCACCTACTCGGGTGCCGAATACGATGCCAAGATGAAAGCAATGTCGGAATCCGACACTCTACCCGATGTCGGCTACTTCGGCGGTCAGTTCTACGACTATGCTTCGAACAATTTCTTCCTGGACATGACGCCCTACGTCACCAAGGAAGGGATCAAGAACGACTACCTTCCCCAAACCTGGATCATGTACCAGAACAAGATCGTCGGAGCCTACACGGCCGCCGAAAGCCAGGTCGTCTACTACAACAAAAAGGTTCTGCAAGATGCAGGCGTTCCCCTTCCGCCGACCGACTACGCCAAATCCTGGACCTGGGCCCAGTACGTCGACGTCTGGAAGAAACTGACCATCGACAAGAACAACAAGCACCCCGGGGAAGCCGGCTTCGACCCCAAGAAGGTCGTGCGGTTCGGCGTCAACCACGAGATGTGGAACCAGATGCTCTTGCCCCAGGTTTGGAGTAACGGCGGCGACATCTTCTCGGCCGATGGAAAGCAGATCCTGATCGACAGCCCCGCGACCATCCAGGTCATCCAGGACTTCGCCGACCTGCGCAACAAGTACATGGTCATGTCGTCCCCCGGTCTGACCGAATACAACAGCACCAGCAAGGTCGACCCTAAGGTTCTTCTCCAGAACGGCCAGATCGGCTTCTACGTCTCGGGCCAGTGGGAACTCCTCGACTTCGCCGGGATGGACTTTCCCCTGGGCATCGGCGCCCTCCCCATCCACAAGAACCCCGCCCAGCTCTACGTCAGCGGCATCAACGTCATCTTCAAGGCGACCAAGAACCCCGACGCGGCCTGGAAACTCCAGAAGTGGATGATGACCCCCGACAAGACCCTCGACCTGTACTCCAAGGGCTTGTGGATGCCCACCAAGGCCAGCTGGTACACGAGCAAGGCCGACCTCGACAAGTGGGTTCCCACCAAGGCGCACCCCGAGGGCTTCAAGGCCGCCGTCCTCGACTCGATGAAGATCGCCCGGGTCATGCCCCCGAACGTCCGGAACGCCGACCAGATCTGGAGCGAGTTCATCAACCCTGAACTCGACCTGGTTTGGCTGGGCAAGCAAACGGCCGAACAGGGCATGAAGAAGGCCGCCGACAAGATCCGCAAGTCGGGTCTGCTCACCGGTCTCTGGAACTAAGGAAAGGAGGCGATCCAGATGACGTTTCGCAAAGACTCGCTGTGGGGTTGGCTGTTCTGCCTTCCCCTGGCGCTGGGCCTGACCATCTGGGTCGCCTTTCCCCTGGGGGTCGCCGTGGTGATGAGCCTGTTCCAATGGAACATGATCAGCCCTGCGGTCTTCATCGGCCTGGGCAACTTCGACTTCATGTTCTTCAAGGACCACCTGTTCTGGAACTCGCTTTGGGTCATGTTCTACTACACGCTCCTGAGCGTTCCCCTGCAGTTGGTCACCGCGTTCGGACTGGCGCTGATGCTGAACACCAAGGTGAAGGGGATGGGCGTGTTCCGGACGATCTTTTACCTGCCGTCCCTGATTCCCGTGATCGTGAGCACCGCGTTGTGGATGTGGCTGTTCAACCCGCAGTACGGCCTGTTCAACCTCTTCCTCGACGCCGTCGGGTTGCCGACCCAGGAATGGCTCACCAATCCCGACATGGTCATCCCCAGTCTGGTCCTCATGAGCCTGTGGAGCGTTGGCAACATCGTCATCATCTTCCTCGCCGGTCTCCAAGGCATCCCCAAGGAACTGGAGGAGGCGGTGACCGTCGACGGCGGCGGCGCCTGGCATAGGCTTCGCCACGTGATCCTTCCCTTCATGAGCCCTGTGATTTTCTACAACTTGGTCATGGGGGTCATCGCCGGACTTCAGATCTTCACCCAGCCCTACATCATGACCAACGGCGGGCCGGCGAACGCGTCGCTGACCTACGTGCTCCACCTCTACAAGCAAGCCTTCCAATTTTCGAAGATGGGCTACGCGAACGCGCTGGCCCTCATCCTGCTGATCTTGACCATGGTGCTGTCGCTCATCGTCTTCAAGAGCTCGAACCGCTGGGTCTACTACGAAGGTGACAAGAAATGACAGGACATCGGTTTCGCTGGTCTCGCTTCTGGGCGTACGCCCTGCTGCTCCTGGGCACGGTGTTTTACCTCGGCCCCTTCCTGTGGCAGCTTCGCAGCTCCATCCTTCCGCTGTCGGGGGTGTTCGCCTACCCGGTGGTCTGGTGGCCCGAAGAACCTCAATGGAAGAATTACCTCGACATTTTCGCCATCATTCCCTTCGGCACGTACTATTTCAACACGGTTTTCCTGGTGGTCTGGAACATCGTCGGCACGCTGATCTCGAACGTGTGCATCGCGTTCGCCCTGGCCCGAATCCCCTTCAAGGGACGAAACGTGCTGTTCGCGCTGAGCATCGGCACCCTGATGATCCCCACGGCGGTCACGATGATCCCGACGTACATCGAGTGGAGTTGGCTCGGCGGTCTGAACAGTTTTTGGCCGCTCATCGTCCCCTCGTTCTTCGGGAACGCCTTCTTCATCTTTCTGCTCGTGCAGTTTTTCCGATCGATTCCCCGGGAATACGACGAGGCCGCGTTTGTCGACGGCGCCGGGTATCCCCAGATCCTGCTCAAGCTCATCGTCCCCATGGCCCAACCGGCCATCGCGGTGGTCGTGATCTTCACGTTCCTGAACACCTGGAACGACTTCATGGGTCCGCTGTTCTACCTGAACGACAGCAAACTCTTCACGCTCGCCCTGGGCCTCAAATCGCTTCTGTCGAGCTACAATTCGTACTGGCATTTGCTGATGGCCGGGGCCACCCTCGTGTCCCTACCCCTGATCATCGTGTTCTTCTTCGCCCAGAAGTCTTTCATCGAAGGGCTCACTGCCGGCGGTATCAAAGGATAATCCATGCACCCCACCACCCCCCTTTCCCCCCAATCCGTGCACATCACGGGAGGATTCTGGAAAGCCAAACAAGATCTCGTCCACCATCAGGTGATTCCCTACCAGTGGAAGGCTCTGAACGACGAGATTCCCGGAGCCGAACCCAGCCATTCGGTCGAGAACTTCCGGATCGCGGCTGGCCTCAAGAAGGGCGAATTCTACGGGCTGATCTTTCAGGACAGTGACGTCGGCAAGTGGATCGAGGCCGCCGCCTTCAGCCTCATGAACCGTCCCGACCCGGCGCTGGAGGCGCAGATCGACAGCGTCGTCGAGCTGATCGCCCAGGCCCAGGAACCCGACGGTTACCTCCAGACCTATTTTTCCGTGAAGGCCCCGGGCCAACGGTGGACCGACTTCGCCATGGGCCACGAGATGTACTGCGGCGGGCACCTAATGGAAGGCGCCGTCGCCTACTTCCAGGCCACCGGCAAGACCGCATTCCTCGACGTGATGAAGCGTTACGCCGACCACCTCGTGAAGACCTTCGGCACCGGACCGGGCCAGATCGCCGCCTACGACGGCCACCCCGAGATCGAATTGGCCCTCCACAAACTGGCAGACGTCACCGGCGATCGGCGCTACCGCGACCTCACCCGCTTCTTCGTCGACCAGCGGGGAAAGAACCCCGAGGTGCTCGACCACGGCAAGGTCATCGGCTGGCCGGTGGACCAAAATGCCGTCCGCAACCCGGATTACACCTACTATCAGGCCCACGTTCCCGTCCGCGAGCAACGCAAAGCCGTCGGGCACTCGGTGCGGGCGATGTACCTCTACACCGCCATGGCCGACCAGATGCGCATCGACGCCGACGAAACCCTGGCCCCGGCTCTGGGCGCTCTCTGGGACAACGTCGTCGCGCACCAGATGTACGTGACCGGCGGCCTGGGGTCCCAGGCGAACGGGGAACGGTTCACCCTCGACGACGATCTCCCGTCCGACACGGCGTACACCGAGACCTGTGCCGCCATCGGCCTGGTGATCTGGGCGTGGAGGATGACGTTGGCGAACCCCGAGAGCCGGTTCGCCGACACACTGGAACGGGCGCTATACAACGGTTCGCTCAGCGGCATCTCGCTGGACGGCACCCGGTACTTCTACGTGAACCCCCTGGAAGTGGTCCCGAAGGTGGCAAAATTCCGCAAGGACCTCGAACACGTGAAGACCAGCCGGGTCGAGTGGTTCGGCTGCGCCTGCTGCCCGCCGAACATCGCCCGGACCATCGCGTCGTTCAGCCAATACCAGTACAGCACCTCCGACCGGGGCCTCTGGCTCCACCAATTCGCCCAGGGAACCGCGAAAATCCCCTTCCGGGGAGCCGATCTGGTGGTCGAACAGACCACCGACTACCCCTGGGACGGCACCGTCACCCTGACGTTGAGTTCCGTGCCCGCAGGGGCGGAGCCTTGGTCGCTGCGGATTCGCCTCCCCGGTTGGTGTGCGGCGCCCGAACTTTCGGTGAACGGCCAATCGGTAGCGCTCGCCACCGAGAAGGGCTACGCCGTGGTGAACCGCGCGTGGAGACCCGGCGACGTCGTGAAACTTGTCTTGCCGATGGAGGTGCAGTTTCTCCGGAGCAACCCCCGGATCCGCGAAACCTTCGGCAAGGTGGCCGTTCAGAGGGGACCTCTGGTGTACTGCGCCGAAGAGGTCGACAACGGCCCCGACCTTCACCTGCTTTCGTTGGTACCTTCCCTCGGAGCGGAGCTTGAGGCCGCCCCCGAGCTGGGGGTCGGAGCCCGGCGGTTGCGCATCGCCGCCGTCCGGACGGCCGCTGCGGGGGACGAGCCGTTCTCGAGCTCCGTCCCGCCCGTTGAGAAAGCCACGGTCGTCCTGGTGCCCTACCACCTTTGGGGAAACCGGGGCGAAGGCGAGATGCGGGTTTGGCTGAGAAGTCAGGAATGAAACTCACCCCGATCCCCACCGACCGTGTCCATTTGGGGGAAGGCCCCCTTCGTCCCCGCCAGGAGGCCAACCGGCGGTACATGTTGGGCTTGTCGAGCGAGTTCCTGCTCCTGCCCTACCGGTTCGAGGCGGGACTCTGGACCGACCCTTCGCTACGAACCGACCTCCACGGTGGCTGGGAAGCGCCGACCAGCCAGTTGCGCGGTCACTTTCTCGGCCACTGGCTGGCCGCCGCCGCCCCGATGGCGGCCTCGGGCGACCGGGAAA
>JGI26470J50227_1000965_pt1 | contig 10869 bp, 11 predicted proteins | sample FreactTroBogLake_FD_50227 | JGI IMG/M metagenome (IMG submission 50227) | reverse complement strand
CCGCCACCGGCACGCCCACCGCGATCTCCATGTCGCCGGCCATGTCGATCACGCGAAAGCGCAGGTAGGAAGGGCCCGCCGGGACCCGGTGGTGGCTCGTCAGCCAGGTGGAGAGCTCCTTCCAGAGTTGGTCGGCTTTCTGGAACAGACCCTTCATCGGGGTGGTGATTCGAATTTCGAGGCAGGGCACCGCAGGACGAAACTCGGTTCTTGGTTCTCGGAGGATTAGCATGGCGCGCTCATTTTCCGTAGTTTCCACCCACGACCACCCCGTGGAGTTCGCGGTACGCGTCGGCGTGGGTCTGTGCCTCGTCGCTGAACCTCGGATTGCGGAAGCTCTTGTAGTAATAGTCTCGCATCAGAACCAGGTCTTTCTTGTATTTCTCGACGTCCATGGCGCAGACCCGCATGAACAACAGGCGGTCGAGGGACACCACGAAGACGCTCTCGAATTCGAGGGCGTCCTGGAGGAAGAACTCGTAGTCCAGCAGAGCGATGCTCCTCCAGATCTCGAAGATTCCGATCACCACGCCCAGGTCACCCCAGAGGTCTTTGCGCTTTTCGGGGTGCGCCTGGGCCAGGGCCTGGTAGTCGGCGTCGGCGATGACCAGATCGATGTCGGCACCGGCGGGCCTCATCCCGTAGTGTTCCATGGCCATGCCCCCGATCACGAGGGGCTTTCGGACGAACGTGAGGTGGTTCTGGGTCAGTTGGTCGTCGACTCTCGCGGCGATGGTTGGGGGCATCACTGGATCTCCCGGATGAGGTTGTTGCCGTAGTCGGCCACAAACAGCGCTCCCGGTTTGCTCGGGGTTACGGCGACCCGGTAGGGGAAGCTGAAACCGGCGGCGGTGGAGACGCCGTCGGAAGCGCCGCTGGTCCGGGTGCCGGCCACGGTGGTGACCCTGCCCGTGGCGATGACGATTTGCCGGATCGTGTTTCCCAGGTAGTCGGCGACGTAGACGTAGGTGCCGTCGGTGGCGACGCCGTAGGGACTGCCGAACCGGGCCGCGGACCCGACGCCGTCGGCCGTGCCTTGGGTCGTCGCTCCGGCCAGCGTCGTGACCTGACCGGTGGCTAGGACGATCTGGCGGATCAGGGAGTTCGCGGAATCGGCGACGAAGAGGTTGGTGCCGTCGGTGGCGACGTCGACGGGGAAGTTGAAACTCGCGGCGGTGCCGACCCCGTCGGAGGATCCCGCGGTGTGGAGGGGGGACCCGGCGATGGTGGAGACCAGACCCGAGGCGACGACGATCTTGCGGATGGCGTGGTTGTCTTGGTCGGCGACGTAGACGTTGACGCCGTCGGTGGCCACCCCCGTGGGGATGTAAAAGCTGGCATTCGTCCCGTAGCCGTCGGCCGATCCCCCCAGGAAGGCGCCGGCCAGCGTGGTGACCACCCCGGAGCCGATCACGATCTGGCGGATCAGCCCGTTTCCCGTGTCGGCGACGAAGAGGTTGGTACCGTCGGTGGCGATTCCCGTGGGGCCGTTGAAACTGGCGGCGACCCCGGTTGCGTTGACCGCACCGCTGGTCCCCGAGCCGGCGAGGGTGGTCACGACCCCGGTGCTGATCACGACCTTGCGGATCCGGTGGTTGGTGGTGTCGGCCACGTAGAGGTTCGTACCGTCGGNGGCGACCCCCGTGGGCCGGTAGANCCCCGTCGCGACCAGGGTGGTGACGGCGCCGACGCGGTTCACCTCGACGGTGCACGAGGCCGTGAAGCCGCTGGCCGTGGCGGTGACCACCGCCGTCCCCAGCGCCACCGGGGTCACCAGGCCCCGGCTGTCGACGGTGGCGATGCCCGGGGAGCCCGAGGCCCACGCGACGCTCTGGTTGTCGGCGTTCGACGGGCTGAAGCTGACCGTCAGGGTTCGGGTGACCCCCAAGGGCAGCGGCAGGGTGGACGCGCTCAGGCTGATGGAATCCACCCCGACCACGATGGGATTGGTGGGGTAGGTGGTGGTGCTGGTGTTCGTGGAGGAGGGACTCTGGCACGAGAGGAGGCATAGCAAGAGGGAACCGAGTTGTAAACGCGTGGTGATGGTCATGGGGTCCTTCCTATTCGATCCATTCTACAGCCTGAACGCGGTTTTCCCGCAGAATTGCGTTGCAGTGGCCCACATGGTATTGGAGGTGCCGGATCTGCATCACTACGACGTCGAGATTGGTCAGCGAGGGCTGGACGGCGCTGGCTTCGGTCAGCCAGGCGTCGGTCTTGTCGGCGAAGAACGCCTGGTTCTGTTCCCGGATTTGCGCGGCCCAGGCCCGCATTTCACCCTGGCTGACCCGGTCGACGGGGTCGTGGTCCAGTTCGGGATACACCAGCCTCGGGGCAAAGGGTTCGATGAACTCCTTGCCGAGGGGCCTGGTCCAGTACTGATTCCCGTGGAAGGCGTGCAGGACCTGCTGCCAAAACAAAAAGCCCCCGTGCTTCTGGTTCCACAAGCGATCGGGGCAGGCGTCGATCATCGTTTCGAGCATGTCGAAGGAGAGGAAGAAGTGGGGTTTCAAACGCTGGACGATGTCGTTCATGGTTCCTCGGGGTTGGGCTGTTCATCCCAAACTAATTACTTTGGAGAAAGCACATCGCTATTAAATTTGTTCACTGCTTCAAAGAAATTCTGAGTTGCGGAATTCTCAAAAGAGAAAAAGATAAACTCTGTCACCAGTGAACCTGCAATCAACCCAACGGCGGCCCACCCCTCTGGATTATTTCCGTTCCTATCTTGAGGCTGAGCCTTTGCGTAAGCTTCCAATCCAATTCCGCCAACAAACAGACCCAAAAATGATACTCCCGAAATAAGAGCCGAAGCTTGGCCATTTCGACTTTTCTGAAACAATTCAGTGGCTGGTCGATCGTAAGAAACCTTCTCCATAAATTTGTCGCTATCAAAGAGCCCCCAAGAATAGTCGACCCCTTGAAAATTGAGACTAAGCACCTGCTTCGACGATTTGTACTCAACCTTAATTATTTCCTCATACATATTGACGGAATATATGGGCTGCTCTTCTGCAAACACAGTGGTCCCCAATAGGATTGCTGCAAGTATCATCAAGACTGTCTTCATTGTTACACCTACCTGTTCCCAACGCAACTCATAATTTCACATCTACCATCAGCGCAACGCCGTGGATCAGCCGCTTTTTGCGAGGCAAAATGTCGGCTGAATTCACTCGTTAGGAACACACACGCTTACTGATTTCCGGGTGGTTCTTTCAGGAAGGTGAGAGAAAACCACTTTCCAATGTCCTCAATGTAGTACACGTATGTTGTCCTTATTCTCGGGGGCACGCCGTCTTGTTTTCCCCAGACATCATAGTCACTTCTTATTCGGGCTTGTCCCGGCATAATGTCGTACCGAAAGATTGTCGAAATAACATCGTGCCGCATTATGATTTTGCTCTTGATTTCCTTTTGTGAATTGTCTTGCTGCTTAATCCAAGTATGATCTGAATTGTCGAATCCCTGGATCAACCGAATTGGAGACGGTAGATAGCTTTTATAGGTAATTTCGTAAAACCCGACAATCCGACCGGTTGTGTCAAGACCGGGTGGAAACCTATAGCTAGGTTCAGTTGGCTTGTTTCCAGTATACCTCCAACCAATTTCAGCAACCTTCAACCCGTCAACTTCAATTTCTGTTATCTTCGTCTCCACGGGATTGCCGTCAATGATAAAATCAGTAACATGATCCGGAACTTCCAAAACCGACAGATCAACGGCTTTATTTCCAGTTGTAGCACATGAAATCAGCAAGCATCCTGCAACCAGTATTCCAAAGATCGGTGAGGGCAGACCCCTACCCCGTAGTGCGCCAAGTGGAATATTTCTACTGCTCATTTTTCCTCCATCCTCCCCGAGCGAAGCGTCGTTCTAACGGTGCTTGGGCTGAAACCCCGCTCGCGGTTACCTGTTCCCCAGCCCCCCCGACACCTTACTCCCCCTGGCGTAAACTCGCAACAACAACTTACCAATGGCGAATCTTTCCCCCATCTGCGTTCATCTGCGTCCATCCCTGTTCCTCCCCTCTCTCCTCGAGAAGGATCTCTCGGGCCGGCTCGGGGACGCCGGTGACGCCCCGCCGTGGGAGAGCCTGGAGTACCGTCGACTTTCCCGCACTCCTGGCATCAGCTGTCCAGAACGCCCAGCGCATAGAAGAGCGCATTTGCGTGGAGCGCCTGGCGAATTTCATTCTTCTTCAACATGAGCCTGATCTCTCCCACCGATTTCGATACGATCTCAATCTCTTCGTTTTCGTCCAAGTTCTGCTTCCAGGAGTTCTGAATCCCCGTGGCAAGAAAACTATACGTGATGTTGTTGTGATTCGCGGGGTTGACGTACATCTGGCACAACGGGGCAAATGTACCACCGCCGTATCCCGTTTCTTCCAGAAGTTCTCGTCTCGCCGCCGCTTCAGGATTCGGATCACCAACCTCGATTCCGCCCGAGGGAAGCTCGTACAGAATCTTGCCGACGCCGTGGCGGTACTGGCGAACCAGGACGATTTCGCCCGACGCATTGATCGGGACGATGTTCACCCAATTGGGATATTCGAGGACATAGTAAGGATCGATCACCCTTCCTGAGGAGTTGACGCAACGATCGGCCCGAAGGCTGATCCACCGGTCCTTCACCAGCGTTTTTGATCCTGTCGTTTTCCATTCGGTCATTGGAAACTCCCCATTGAGCAGCACCGCGGTGATGAATCTTGCCACAACAGAATCCGGCGTTCCTCTGAGTGAAGGGTCACTTGAACGCTTGAGATAACCTGCGAGCCGTCAAAAGGCACGACATAGGCGAGACAGGTTGATCGAGTCGTTAGATTTATCGAACTCCTAAACAGTCTCAATGCAACTAATACAAGTAGACAGTATCCCCAAAAATAGAATCTCCCGAGATCGAATAGCTCCTCTGAAGAATACCATCGAGGTAGACCTCAACGGTTATTGGCGATCGCACCGTCGACGTGTCAAACTTGATCGATAAATGCGCAGAAGCAGCCACGGGCTTCAAAGTACCAGGGACCTTGGTAGTGAGGGAACCCGAGCCAGATTCTTGGAATTTACCAATTCTTGAATCACCATTGAGTTGCCCAGCGGTTTGGTCTGACCGCATAGCTAAGAGCCCACCCTTCCCATCCGTAATTGGCATAGACTGCGGAGCGTCCGCCTCCGAGACTTTTCGATCAATGCTGAGCTCCTGATAGTTGATTGTCTGCTCACTTCCAAAGATCCGGAGTTCAAAGTTCTGACTACCACCCCTCGTCAAAACTTTGGACCTAGACCTAAACTTCGCAAGTATTGCAGTCTCATAAGGGGTCCCCGCCAATTTCTTGTTTTTCCTTAGGAGATCACCCGCGGTTTCCCCTGCAGTGTTCTTTTCAAGGACATCCGGGAAGGCATCAAACAACGTTGAAATGACTTCTGGATTCGAGTTGTTCCTGCATGCTAGCATCAGGGCATTCTGGCCGAGGTTATCCTTAGCCGCAATGTCGACATTCTTCTGCATCAGAAACTTGAGCACTCGTAGATCAGAATTGAAGTACGCGGCAACCATCAGCGAAGTCATTTCGGCCTCGTTGCGCTGATATACGTCTGCGCCAGATTCAAGGTGAGACTTTACTGCCTCGAGGGTCCCGGACGCACAAATTGAGAGAAAATTGTCTTCCCCAAATGCATCAAATGAAGTCAGAACAAATAACAAAGACAATGCCAGATATTTCATCTTCGAAACTCCCAATCTCACAATTTGTGAAAAATCACTTCTAGGAACTCTATTCCAACAACCACTATCACTAATGTTTTCCTCTGCCCGAAGGGTCCAGCTAACGCCCTGATAACTTGCAATTTCGAAGAAACTATCAAGTTCATTAGGATGTTAGGTTCGTTTCCCAACTTTTCCACGGTCAGTCCACCATTGTGGGATCTGAGGTCGACGACGAGATTCAGCATCTGTCAGAGGCTCAATTGAAGAATCTTCGGAAGAGATCGTCTTCCTTAGTTTTCCGTTCTTGAAGTAGACCGTATACACTATGTCAAGTCCCTCGGCGGACGCCTGTATCCAGCCAACCCCATAGGTAGAATGCCTCAGCCATTCACCCGTTTTGAACCTCGCAGTCGGTCTTTTGGGAAGCCGCGCAGGATCATATACGCCCTCAAGGTCTTTAACCTCACCGTCCCTAATTGACCGAGAGACTTCTTCACAGCACTGGTCGATCACGCGAACGATCTTGGCGAAGTCCTCACGTACCAATTCCGCAGAAACAACTTTCAACCTTAGTTTGTCAAACGTCCTTTGCTCTACAACATAAGGGAAGTCACACTCTTTCGAATATACCACCTCAAAGGTCCCGTACTTTTCGTAGTTCTTGTCGAGTTCCGTCGCCCTAACCCTTGGGTCCCTGGTGGTAAACCCAACCTTGTGAACTTCTGGGTCTACTTGGTTCTTCATCACGTACACAGTGCCGAACTTGATGGTTGCGTTCACCTGGTCAATTGCCGACCACTTTTCCTCGCGGGATTTCCATCCAGAAAGCCAATTCCCGCGGAGTTCATCCATCTTGTCGAGGTACAATTTCAGTCTCCCAGCAAGACTACTGAACTCGCTCTTGATTACGGACTGTCGTCTGCCAAATTCGATCAGGATTTCTTTTAAGAACGTCGGTAGAACTTCTTGATTGAACTCATTCAGATAGGTCTTCGCTTCCTTGAAACCGGCAACTGGAATTTCTCCTGCTTTCTTTTCTAGATATCGTTGGAGAGTTCTCAAGCTTTCCCAGTAACCACTTCCATAGAGAGATTTGTCAGTTGTTATCGCATTGAGACTGGTGTTCCGTTGAAGTATCTCGTTTTCAAGAGAAACAAGCACCTCGTCTACAATCGAGAAGTTTCTCCTAAGTTCTCTTGAGGCCTCTGTCGAACCAACAAGGATAGCCAGAGTATCAGCCTTTGTCGGAGTCAGCTTACCAAAGTTGGACCTGAAGAACGAAGAATTGATTCGTTGTCTTTGTGACATTGTTCCTCCAGAAAACCACTATACTACCAGCGATCGGGTTGAAGTCGTGTCAGTAACGGTTGATATCTAGCCCCATATTGACAAATCTTGATGCACCTTGTAAGTCCGGAAACAATGTCAAGTGGTTGATATTCATTGTGTTCAAGAACTTAAGAAGATGCTCCTGGTCGTCCTGAGGTACCAACATTTTTATAAGGACAACGTCGCTATCATTCCCAGCACATTCCGACCGGACGTACTCTTCAATTTCTATTCCTTCCGGTTGAAATGTGAAGAGGCCACGTTGGTTGACAAGTCTGGCATTGTCGCCCGTCAACGGCTGAACAATGTCTACTACGTTCTTCTCCCCTCGCGCGATACGGGATTTCTTGATTTTGCTAAGTTCTCCTTTTGATACACTGCAGACGGTCCTAAAACCGGTACCACTTAACTCGGGGCTTTCAAAGGCAAAAAAAAGGGCCACAAACGCTGAATCGGTCCAGTCCAACAGGGGAGTCGCTAGCCCGTGATGTTGCCCTAGAGCCCACCATTCAAAATCACTGTAGGAGTCGATTGAACTTGATGTTCGTCCCCTGGAAGCATATTTGAACTTCTTTAGGTAGCTTGTGTAGAACTGAGGTGTCTCTTTCCTCGCAAGGTCGATTAGTTTTCTGGACAAGCTTGAGCGTAGTTCCCAAGAGGAGTCCCGCTGTCCCCTGAAAATATACGTCTTGTAGTCAAGCATCTCCGTCTGAATGTACTCGAAATATGATCGCGACTGTGCGAAAGTCACGGTCAGCACGCCATCCACGATGCTACTTTCCGTCCATGGTATTCGAATTGCCACTAGAGTGTTCCTTCATTCCAAGCATTTGGCGCTTAACAACCCGCGCAAGTTGATTTGCAATTCGCAAGGGTTTTTCTCGCGTCTACGTGAAAAACTAATGCGCTTTCTCTCCAGTTCTCCTCGGCTCGAAGCGGCCATCCAACAGTGGTTAGGCTGACACCCCGTTAACATCTACCTGTTCCCCGCCCCCCACACCCTACTCCCCCCAGCGTAAACGCGCAACAACAACCCACCAATGGCGAATCTTTCCCCCATCTGCGTTCATGTGCGTGCATCCCTGTTCTTCCCCTCTCTCCTCTTTCCTCGATCCAACTTCTCCTCCCGTCCCCCATCCCTGTTCGGATGACAAAGCCGAAGAGGGTCTCGCACGAAGCACACGAAGGACACGAAGGAAGAGGGGGCCTTCTCTCCTTTTGCGGGTTTTGCGGTCTTGGCGCGAGACCTTCCCGATCGCGCCGTGGCAAAAAAAGGCCCTCGGAGGTGCCAAGGCGGCAGCCTCGAGGGCCTCGATCCGCTGATCCGAGCAAGAAACCGATCGCACGATCCGTCCACCACGGTTCGCGCTGGCACGACCGCGATCTCAGAAAACAATCGGTTCGAGGCCCCTGTGGGGATCGAACGCCTACTGAATGGTCGCCGTAAAGGTTCCTGCCAGGGAGTTCTTCCCATCCGTAGTCTTCACGGCGCTGAACGTGCCAGCGATCTGTTTGGCCGTCGTGTCCACCTTCGTGACGGTGACCGTGCCGCTGTCGAAGGAGGCGTAGCTCGAACCGCCGAGGTAGGCCAAGACCCCGAGTCCGTTGACCCCGAACGTGGTGACGGTGTAGGTCTGCGGCGCCGAGCCCACGGTGAAGGAAACGTTGGGCGTGCTGGAACTTCCCGTCAGCACCACGTCGTACGCGCCGGTGGTCGTCCTGGACGCCACGGCCACGGCAAACACGGTCGTAAAACTCTGGCTGTTGATCGTCCCCTGGACGGGGCCGGAGCTCGTCGCGGCCTGAGCGGCGGTACTGGTGGCCTGCTGGCACCCGGAAAGAACAAGGAGCAAGAACATCGTGCAACTCTAGCCCAGAGATTTCATAGATGGTCCTCGAAGAAAAGATGGGAGGCGCAAATCTTGCATTGCAGCGCTCAGGATCGACCAAGAGAAGGGACTGGCCGAGCCCCCGACACCCTACTCTTATGGGCGTCCGCACGCAACAACAACTTACCAATGGCGAATCTTTCCCCCATCGGCGTTCCTCCGCGGGCATCCCTGGCGGCTCCCCAACCCCGTTTACGTCTCCGAGACCGACCTTTAACCGAAGTTGGCCTAATGGAGAGCCAGCGAGACGTAAGTTTACGCCTCCGAGACCGACCTTTCACTGAAGTTGTCGTAATGGAGGGCCACCGAGACGTAAGTTTACGTCTCCGAGAGTGACGTTTAACTGAAGTTGGCGTAATGGAGAGTCCACGAGAGGTAAAGGGAACCCTCCGAGGGCTAAACGAAGGCCTTCGCCCCCGGAGCGGAATTCAAAAAGGCCCCCGGGACCTTCCTCAAGAGGGTTCCGGGGGCCTTCCTAGAAAAATCCGATCGGAGGAAGGCTAGACCGCTTTCTTCGCGGCCGTATGGGGACTGCGTTTGAAGTACACCCCCAGGGTATCGGCCACCGAGTTCATTCCCGGCAGCTTGTCGCGGTTCAGCCGGGCACAGGCGTAGACGTCGAGGCTCGAGACCAACGCATCGCTCCGGGCGGCGGTCAGGGTGTGACCCAGGGCCTCGGACAGCTCGTTCACGTCGTCCACGATCCGGGCCAGGTCTTCGGCCAGTTGGCAGTCTCTCTCGTACTCCTGGGTGTTGAACCAGCTTGAAAGGATCTCGGGGTGGTTTCGCGCCACCTTTCGGCTTTCGGCCAGGAAGGGGACCAGTTCCTTCCCTGCCTTGAACATCCCCGTCACTTCGCTGGCCTGCAGGTTCAATAAGAACCCCAGCCTCGATCGGATATCGGCGATCGATTTCAAGATCGCGTCCTGAGCCTCGGGCGATATGGTCGCCGAGACAAGGTTTTGTGAAGCCATGATGCACCTCCGCTTGGAACTTCCGGCCCACCAGGGAGCCGGTTACGCTTGGAGATCATTGTGAGGGGAAAGGTCTAAACTGACAATGAAAATGTCAAAAGAGGGGTCGATGGGTGCATTGGAGACAGGGGGTGACTCGATGGTGACCAGGTGCGGCCCGGGGTTCTCCCCCGCGGTCGCCCATCGATCCGAACCCAGGGGTCGGGGAAGTTTCCATTCATAAAGAGTATGACGAAATCGAAGGATCGTCATACGAAAACTACCAATTGGAAGGATGGGGCTCGGTGTGTCCCGTGACTCGTGGTCGGGAGAAGGGGAGACAAGTCGCGGTTCCAGGAGGACTTGCGACCGGGGAGGGGGCCTGCGACCAAAATCGGCACGCATCCTGCATACCAGAGGCATCCCAAGGGAAGGAGCTTCTTCATGAACCGCACTCTGCTTCGGGGCCTTTGCGCCCTCATCCTGGTTTTGACCGCCGGCTGGGCCGGCGCCGAACCTCTGAAAATCGCGTATTCCGACTGGCCGGGCTGGGTGGCCTGGGACGTGGCGGCCCAGAAGGGCTTCTTCAAGGACGCCGGGGTCGACGTCCAGCTGCTGTGGTTCGACTACGGCCCCTCGATGGACGCCTTCAGCGCGGGGAAGGTCGACGCGGTGGCGGTGACCAACGGCGACGCGCTGGTGACGGCGTCTTCGGGGGCGCCCAACGTCGAGATCCTGATCAACGACTACTCCAACGGCAACGACCAGATCATCGCCAAGCCGGGGATCGCCACGGTGAAGGACCTCAAGGGCAAGAAGATCGGCGTGGAGATCGGGCTGGTCGACCACCTGCTCCTGCTCAAGGCGCTCCAGGCCAACGGCTTGAAGGAAGCTGACGTGACGCTGGTGCCCATGCAGACCAGCCAGGCGGCGCAGATCCTGGCCAGCGGCGGGGTCGACGCGGTGGCGGCCTGGGAGCCCAACGCGGG
>JGI26470J50227_1000964_pt1 | contig 10870 bp, 11 predicted proteins | sample FreactTroBogLake_FD_50227 | JGI IMG/M metagenome (IMG submission 50227) | reverse complement strand
GGCTTCTTCTGGAGCATTACGGGCTTGATCTTGGTCCATTTTTAACTTTTTAAGTTGTAGATCAACCATTTTTAATTTCTTGTTTAACTTGGCAGTTTTTGCTGTTAGGGCATGTCCAAGCATACTGCTGGCTACTGCAAATATTTCGCTGGCATATCTTGAATCTACATTCATACCAAGATTCATAAGATCGTCAAAAGTTTCTTGTGCTTTTGCTGCTAAATCATCCATTTCCTGATCACTGGCATCTAATCCACGCACACCCGGCAGTGCCGCATCAATTTTATCAATTGTGGCATCTATTGCCACCATAGCATTGCGAGTTTCTTCTACCGTGGTTGGCTTTTCGGGCTGGGCTGGTTGCTCAAGTTTGTCAAATTCAAAGAGCTCTTCTAATCGCGTAGTCATGCAGATATTTACCGCTTTTTAGACCCACCTTGATGGAAAATATCAGATTCTGTAATTATTCTAAATGTAAGTCCGTTTGCCTTGCACCACTTCTGGGCGGCCGCCCACTTGGCGTAATTAATTGCCACAATTGCACGATCTCTTGAATTCATTTTATCTTCGAGCATGCTTTGTTTTTTGGGTTTAATTTCTATCAGTTCGGCACGAGTAGTGTTGTTAGGGCCACGATAAGTTACAATAAAATCTGGAACATAAGTGGTCATTTTGCCAGTTAGTGGATGACGATAAGGAATGCGTACTGGCTCTGATGCCCACTGGATTATGTTTTCGTTGTTGTCGCAAAATTGCATAAACGCCCATTCCCAACTGCTACGATAGCGAGGAACACCGCGGCCTACATATTTTTGACCATTTAAGACAGTGTAAGGACCTTGTGCAAAGTTTGCCACGGATCATATCCTGACATTGTGTGCAACATAGTAATTTGGTTGTGTCGGAACATTTATGCCTAACAGCGTACTTGCACTACGAATAGTGTTTAAGTAGTAGGCCATAGTAATTGTAATTTCAGGTTTTGATTTTCCATAAAATTGTTGTAGTACATTCATTACTGGAGTGTTTGATAGTTGTGCCACCCTAAAAACAGATACTGTAAAATTCCTGGCTGCTTCTCCAGAAAGTTGATCGCCAAACACTGATTTGAAATAACTTAGTACAGCATCATACTCGTCTACCGGAACACTTTGTTGATAGCCGTAAAACTTATCAACTATTTGTACTGTTTGATCAATTTTATTATTAACTACGTTAACTGATCCCATTATGCACTCCATCCTGCAGATGGATCATACCCAGGGGCGTATCCTGTGCCATCGTTGTATAAATCGGCTGTCTTAGGATCGTCTGGTTGTGGTGGTGCCACTGGATTTGGAGGATTTGATACTCCGGGTGCAGTTGGAAAAAATACGCCACCAGCTGCAGTTTGAACTTGTTGTGCCGCTTCAAAAGTGCTACCAGCAAGTGCAGGAGCAAAACTAGATAATAAATTTTGTGCTGCTGATCCCGGGTTAATCACTCCACCAAGCGCAGTACCCAATAATCCGGCTGCACCAGGAACTAATCCTTGGCCAACTGCGCCAAGTACATTTTGTAAAGTATTTTTGCCAACAGCCAGTGCTTGTAGATCTTGTTTCATACCATTTGGCACAGATACCAATGAGCCACCTTGTACTACTAGATTGGTACTGCCGGGTGATGCAATTGGGCTCTTTGTAGTGTCATAGTGTGCTGGGTCAGCAAATCCTGGTACAGTACTACTAGGTGTTGCTCCGCCAATGTCGCCCGAATAATATTTTACAGCTTCGTATCTAATAGTCATAGTGTTAGTCATTACCTGATTACCTTGACTATAATCATAGGTATCGTGGGTCCAACTAGTAATCAACGGATTAAGCATGGTGTACTGGGCAAATGTTTTTTGACTCAGACCATAAATTGTTATGTCATTAAAGAACGGTGCTTGACCGCTAGCAGGGCCGGTTAATAACGAACTACCGAGGCTTGATAGAGTAGGATTAGTATAGCCTTGGCCACTAAGTCCCCAATGCTGAACTGGTCTATTAGGCGCATATAAATCACTTACATTATAATTGCCACCAATAACAGGTATTGGTGTACTTAAAACACCAAGTGTTCCAGACTGTGCAGGAGTGTCACCATATTGGTAAGTAGGATCGCTATAATAATATTGATAGTATTGATACCACATATTACGAATCAAATCACTATTGTCATCATTGAATACAATCTGTGATGGCTGATAATTAATTTTTGTCTGCACCAGGCGTTTACGATTATATTGATTTAATGTCTGGACATCTATCTCGTAGCTAGGCAACTGTGCTGTCTTAACTAGATAACCTACAGTGGATAATGGTGAGCTGCCAGAAAATAGATTTTTTAATGCTGGTATATTTAAATTGACATTAAAATACACATAGAATAAAAACTTAAAGCGTGGGAGAAGATTATAGTTACCGCTAACAAAAGTGTTTGAAGCGTGAGTATAATCTCGTAATCCTTGGCCCTGTGGAAACGGCTGTAAAGGTGCTTGGACTGACATGGGCTAAAATCTTAGCCGGTAGATATTGGCTGGCCTGCTGCGCCTTGTCCAGGAACACTAGCGGTAGAAGTTGTACCAACACCCAGACCAGTAGCAAGAACTTGTTCTGCATTATCGTATCTGATTGTCATAGTAATTGTCATTACCTCATTACTACCATAGTTAGCAGCATCGTAGTTTACTGCTGAAAGGTAAGCACCGTAGAGAGACCATGTTTCTAATACAGTAGGAGCATTAGTACCATTGCCACCATCGAGCACTTCAAAGGAAGCATTAAATTTATAATTAATACCAGCAGTAGACGAACTTTGTTCTTGGAAGTCTAATTGTTTTTGTAGTTGGCCAGCAACTAATGTGGATGCTGTACCAGATGCATCGTCACGAAGTTTGCAGGTAATATCTTCCCACTTATGTTTGCCGGCTATTTTAACTGTACTATTATAGATAGGGAGATCAATTGCTTCAAAACTTAAATTAGGACGTGCAAATTCCATAACCTGCTGAGTTATTGGGCCTGTATTTGGATCAATACCAAAATTTGTAAATGTAACTCTAAAGCGATACTGCAGCTTGGGCATTAATAACCCAACTGGTGGTGTATCTACTCCGACCGGAACACTCATTCTTGTTAATGATGCTGTTGCCATTTCTTTAATCTCCTAATATACTTTATTTATGGTAATTGATCCGGACAAAAATTTGAAGGTTTTTGTCCGGGAATCGATTATGCTGATCCTTGCGCTGCTATACTACCAGTGTTTTGAATACGCATTGGTATGTAGATGAACTCAACTGCTTTCACTGGTTCAATTGCAATATCAACAAATAATTCATTAGCATCAATGGTTGCTGGCGTATTATTTGACAAATCACAAACAACCAAGTAGTCATAAATTCCGCGCTGGCTAACCAGTGCGTTCATCAACGAGGTAATTTGGGCTCCAATTGCACTACGGGTAATTGTATCATTTGGTTCAAATAGATACTGGTTACCAATTACTTCCAATTGACCACGCAAATATGCTACCAATCGTGCTACGTTGATACGATCTAATGCTGTGGCTTGACCTTGTAATGTGTGATTACCAAAGTTAGTAATGCCCGATCCTGGAATAAATGTAATTGGATTTACATCATTCATGTATAGTACATCACGCAGACCTTGATTTATACTTGTTGGAGTAAACTCGCCTGTGGGTGCATCAATATATCCAAGTTGTATAGCATTATCCACTACACCGCGGCGTAGACCGGCTGGGGCAAACCATGGATAGCTAACCGCATCACTACGAATAATTGTACGAATCATCATGTGACTTGGTGCTGTTACTACCAAATTGCCACTTAAATCTGTGGTTTTACAGCTAGGGTAGAATGCAGCCGCGTATGCTTGACCAACTGCTAAGTTACCGTCGCCTGTTATTGTTCCTAGACCATTGTTATTAGTTGCCCATGTAACTACATCAGCAGGTGATAAACGCAACGGTGTGTCAACAACAATAAATCCAGTATCGCCGCGATCGTTGTTAAGAACAACCATGTCTGGTGCTATTTCTGGATATTGTGGGCATGCAAGCAAATTAAATTGTGTCTGAGTTTCACGAGTCTGAGTATTAGTTTCAATACCGGCTCTGAGTGCTTTAACAATCAATGCTCTTTGAGCTTGGCGACCCATGTTTGGACTTCCGTCTTCGCGCAATCCACTGACGCTTAACCAGGTATTTGTTTGACTTGGCAACACATCTGGGTAAGGGTATGAAGTTGCATTAAAATAGTTATATTCAAATGACTTAACATTAAATCCTGAACGACGAGTATTCCATAACAACATACCTTGTGGATATAGTAAAGGATTTGGAGCATCAAGATCTAAATAATCACTTACCAACAAACTAGTAATTGATGGAATTGGATCAGTTACCGGATTGGTTGTGCCGTTTGGTGCCCAACGAGCATCTGCAAACAATACACCGTTAATTGTAGTTTGATCAGCATTACTAATTGCCACCCACTGATCTTGACCATTAACAGTTTCCCAACGATTGATCAAAGGATACAGTTCTAAATCACTTGTATCAATCCACAAATCACCGTAAACCAACGGGCTCAATGCGGTATTTGTTTGTGTTGTTGGTGCTGTAGCACTAAAGATTGGTCCTGTAGCATTAGTTTGACTTAAATTGTAACCACGAACATCGTTGGTTACAGTTTGATAGCCTACCCATGCTCCGTTATTTTGGATCATAATGTCAGCTGTGGTTGCATCACTATAGTACCAATATGTTCCTGATATTGGATCAATTTCTGGAGGAGATGCATTTGAAATATAGCTAAATGTTGGAGATGTAACCCAATTGCTAAGTTGATATCCGGCTGTAGGGTTAACTAAGTTTACATATGTTACACCTATACTATAAAGAGTTGATGGGGAAGTATATACATCAAATCCAGCAATATTAATTGGTGAATGTAATCCGTCAACCAAGATAATATCTCCGCCACTTGCATGTGTAAACACAATTGCACCACTACTGTTAACAGTTGCACTAACATTTTCTACACCAGCAGCACTAACTGCCGCTACAAAATCAGCAGATGTAGCTCCTACAATAACAGCAGTTACCGGAGTAGTATATGTACCTGTTTCCGGTTCAGTAGCTGAAATTGTAAATGTTGAATATGTTGCCGGGGAACCAATTGTTCCACCAGAAACATAGGTAGCTGTGACAGCAGAGGCCCACGATACACTGCTTGTAGTGCATGCTGTTACTGTTTGAGTTCCATTGTATGCGCTACCTGTACTAGTAAGTCCAGTTACAACAATTGACGAGCCTATTGCAAATAATGCTGATGTCTGTGTTGCAAAAGTTAAAGTAGCAGTAGAGCCAGTACCGCTTGCTCCAGTTACAGCAATAGTTTCTGGAAATGTTGGGTTCAATGCAGTACCAGTAACTACTGTTGGTCCAGCGGCCAACCTTTCAAGAATTTGCAATCCAGCTGTTGAATTGTTATATGGGTTAACTTGAGCATAGGTAGTACCGGGAGGAATACTTTGGCCACCGTTAACTGGATCTAATGCATAACTGGCTTGAGCATTGTTTGGATATACCGGGCAAAGCTGTGATACATATGTTCCAAGTGTACTATTGTATTTTTTAACAATTAGTGTAGTGCCTTGATTAACACTATTAGTCTGTTGGAATAACGATCCAGTAGGTTCTGGAACAACATCACTGGCACGCCATCTCGGTGCTTGATAATTTGCGCCGGCAAAATAAGCAGGTGATGCATAAGTTCCAGCAGTAATTCCTAATATCGACAACGGGGTTCCTGTGCCATTTTCAACAAAAATAGTACCAGGTTGTGTAATTGTTCCGCCGCTGGTATAACCGGCGGTGGCTGTACTAGCATATGATACACTAGTATTGCTGCAGGCTGTTACTTTGTAAGTTCCATTGTATTCTGATCCTGTGCCACTATCAAGAACGCTAGCTACTGTAATTGATGAGCCAACTGTAAATGGTGCAACTGAGGTTGCGGCAAAAGTTAATGTAGCAACTGAATTAGCAACCGATGCGCCGGTTACTGAAACATCTGCACCAAGCGCGGTGCTATCAGCATATAAATTTAATGATCCGCCAATATTAGCGGCAAATACGCCATAGTTATTAAGGCCACTATTAATTTGCCCAGCTAGATATTGTACTGTATTATTAGGACCAGATGAAATGGTAACAGTATGGTTATTAATTACTATCGTGTTACCAACGGGTAAACTAGACGGTGCTGTGGTTCCTTGAACTGTTGCCCATCCTGTTTTCCACTCATCGCTGCCAACTAATACCCAGGTATTATAAAGTTCGTCTGCGCTATAACTATCTTGCAACCAACCAGGAGCTTGGGCTGTTGTTGGGCCGCCGCGTTTGTAGTAAGTTGGATTTATAGTGTTAGTTGCAACCACAGCGTAATTACCGATGCTGCCATAACTTTGCAATGGCACTGTAGAACTAGGTTCTAAATATACAGTATCCGTAATAACTGATGGTTTTTGATTTGTAAATGCAGAAGTTGTCTGATTCCATTGGTTAATTCCCCATGAAGAATTTGTGGTATCTAACCAATAAGTGCCATTAGCAGGTGCGCCAAATGGGCGATTTAGTGTAGCTGTTAGCGCCGAAAGGTCGATGTCTACACGCTGAACATAGGCCAGATTTGTTACGCCCAATGCTGAATAGGCGGCCAATAAGCCGTATTCATTAAGTTCATATCCGTTAATAGGAGTACCAGCTGTGGTGTTATAGAAAAACGGAACACCGTATGTTGATAACAAATCTCGTTGGCTTGACATCAAATATAACTTATTAGCATTAACAGCTAGGGTGCCTGGAGCAATTCCAGTACCTGCACCAGAAATTTTATTCTGAGCCGTAGCTATTAAAAAATATGGTATTGAGCCGGCAGCGGCTGGTGTGTAATTACTTTGGTCGATTACACTAACTTGTACACCTGGGGATAGTAAGGCCATATCAAATTCCTTTTTATTAATATAGATATTTATCGGTTGCGGCAAAAAGAGTGCCGGATCACGTCCCTACTTCGTAGGTTTACTATCGAAAATATGCTAAATATTGGTATGAGACCTATATGTTTAGCCTGTAATCAACGATTTAGAGCTGTAGCCTATCACAAAGATGATAAAATTCAATATCGCAGGCTATGTGAGTATTGTATTAAGCGCAGAAAAAAACTCAAAACTCCCGATCCTAAATGGCAACTAAATGGATATAAGAAAAAACCCACATGTGATCGATGTGGGTTTAGGGCAAAGTATGCTGCACAGTTACTGGTATATCATGCAGACGGTAACATGAATAATAGTGCTGTGCGTAATTTAAAAACTGTTTGTCAAAATTGTGTAGTGGAAGTCACCAAGTCTACTCTGCCGTGGAAGGCCGGAGATTTAGCACCAGATCTTTGATTTGTCGGTACAAGTTGTCTAATCCTTCTTGATTATTGTCTAATACAGTGTCAAACTCTGTACCAACCCACGCCCATTCGCTAGGGTGTATATTGTATTCTGCAAGACGATCTTTGCTTAGGCGCCATTCAACATTCTTCTTGTGTCCACGATTTACGTTAACAGCTAGATCATACCATGCAGGTTCAGGACCGCGGACCACACGAACAACAACCCCGCCAGCATTACGAACTGCCTGTATTTCGTTAGGAAAGCGTACATCTGTAATAACAATATCATTATGTGCCTTTGACAGTTTATTTTCAAGGCTGGCAATCCAAGTGTCGTCGTGAAATGCTCGACGGGCAACTTCTGTACCCCAGAGTTGTAATACTAATCTAGGAGTAAGATTGGGCATGTTCAAGCGGTTAGCCCACCATGGATCTACTTGTTCTCTCCATGCTCTAGATTCTGTGGTACGGCCTTCTAGTAGTTCACGGTCCCACAAAAATACTGCGGCTACTGCATCTTTAAGGGTGGCTGCAAAACTATCACGTTTAAATCCATAAATATTTTGCAAGTAGTCAGCAATGGTATCTTTACCCGATCCTTGGAATCCACAGCAACCAATTATCATCTTATTTTTTCNTTACAGTTATTTTCGTGATATCTTACAATCATGTGTTTAGCGGCCTTGATGCCACAATATGAGCAAGTATATTTTGTTCTTGGTTTTATTTTAATACAGTTATTGCCGTGATACCTAACAAAATTTGCCGCATCTACAGTAGTTTGGCAATAAACGCATGATATTTTTATTTGTGACGGGTGAGTTCCTTTTGCTACACGGGCTAAATTTTGAACAGGTCCAAGTAAGTGATAGGTGCCTGCTTTTATTTTAGCATGGACGTGATTATTTGCCCCTAGGAAGTTGTGTGTACCATCTGCTAAGGTTCTAGCATTTACTTTAGTTGCGTTCTTGCGCGATAACTCTGATAATACTTCTTGCGATAGTTTTAACTTAGCCGCAATGCGAACGCAGGCGGCCCAATCTCCTTGTGCGTAATGTATAGCGTAATGATCTTGTATCGAGATGGCTACTAGATTGCTAATCTCGTTATTCTCAGGATTACCGTCTACATGATGGACTTCGTAAGGTCGTCCATCGTTGCCTACGGGTATTGTTCCGTAGTGTTTAAGATAGATTTTTCTAGCATTTACTTTCCTCATCTAATCGCGGTGATTCCTAGGTGCTTAAATGTTGCTTGTAGCATATCTATCTGGCGACGACAATCGTGGAGAGCATGATGTTCTGTTGGAGGCTTTGGTAACTCTGGCCACAGGCTATAAACAGTACGAGCATCACGCACATTGTAAAACTGCCACGGCAAGGGTTTATTATAGCTCTTATAGGCATGTTCAAGTATATTCATGTCATAAGTGGGCCCATTTGCAAAAATAAGTTTATGTTGCCAAATTAATTTGCCTAGGCTATCTAACGCCTGGTCTAGGTCAATTCGACCTTCTTCCATGAATGCTTCGGCTTGTGCTTCGGGTTGAGTTGCCCACCAATCGATAGTATCTTGTTGTATGCTACGATTCTCTTGACTTTCAAGAGTAATTCGGGCATAGTATTGGCGGTCATAATAGCCTGTGCCAAATGGATCAAAACTTTGGGCAGCAATGGTTAAAATGGTCGCATCTGGACCGGTTCCTAAACCTTCAATATCTACCATCAGTGATGTGCTCATGCTATGATTATAGCAGAAATTTATTTAAATTACAAGATTAAATGGTAAATTTTTCTATAGTTTCTAAGAGTTGTTCTTTGGTATAGTATGACTTTGAGTTTTTTGATTGATTTTCACTTGATGTTAGCATTTTTAAATTTGCTGGATGTGCTATTAGTTCTGGTGCTACACCTTCATTAAACCCGCCCATTTTACTCATAATATGGTCAAGTTGGAATGTTCCGCGAGTTCTCCCTCTTATAAGATTGTTTGGATTAATAAGTTCTTTATATTTTTTATAATTTTGATTTGTTAACCGGTCTACTTCCTGTTCATATCGTTGCCATTCGGTTTTTAACGCAGGGTCTAAATCATATCCTCTTTCAATACGAGTTTCTTTTCTCTTTTTATTAGCAGACAAACTATTTGCTTCCTTAGGAAATGGATAATAATTATTTTTAGATCTGCGATCTGCTACTAAGTTTTCGACTACTTCTTTAATTGCCATTGGGTTTTTAACTCCATACCGTGTTTTTAAAGTGGTTTGACATTGTTTTCTTAGCTCAGACCCTGTAGCAAATAATATCGAATTAATCTCACTTATAGCTTTTCGAACTTCAGGGCGACGAGAAGGATTTTTATCACCTGTAGTTTTAGATCGTTTAGCAGGACAGGAATTTGGACTTGGTGCACAGGACCATTTTCCATTAGGAACTTTTGGACTTGGAGTTTTAAAATGTGTAGCAGGTTGGCCACAGCCGTATTCGCATAAATGTGTCATACATTTATTTATGCCTTGCGGCCCAGCAATAGTATTATTTATCCAATAACCCAGGTCAAGGGTTGTGAATTATCAACATAGTTTTTGAGGTCTTCGATGCCTTGTTGCATAATGGCCAGGCCTTCGGCCTTCATTGCTGTGCCGTTTAGGGTGCCGCCTCCTTGTGGACCGGCGATCTGCCCAAATTTTTCACGAGCTTCACCGATTATAAGTTTGCAGTTGCCCACCATATAATTACGGATCCATTGTGTGATCTGTGGATCACTTAGTAAATTGAATTCTGGTTTGTAATTGTAGGTCCAAAGTAATACGCTTTCGCCTGTACCTTTTGGATCACGCATTAGTTGTAGTTTTTTGGTGGTTGGGTTAAATGTATAAACCATGTAAGCACCAAACATACGTCCAGCAAGCTCTACATATTGACTATAGAAATCGTAGGTGGCGAGTCCACCAGCCACATTAAAATTCATTAGGTAAACATTCAAACTGGCCTGACTGAACGGATCAAAATTTGACGCAAACGGGCCGGTGCTGTCACCAAATGTTCTGCGGAAGATCTGACGAACTGATTGTACTTCCTGGGGCAATGTATAGATGTTAACATTGGTAACCAGTTCCATGAAAGTATAACTTTCTTCGTAGGCATTTTCTGCCCGCTGGCGGTAGGTACCAATGGTGTTTCTGTAGGCTGCTTCAAAGTGTTCGGCATCTAACTCAAGATCAATGATCTGGGCGCCAAGTTGAAGGCTTACATATTTAAATAAATCTTGTTTTAGTGTGTCTAAGCTGTTTTCGGATTCTATACCCATTAGGAACTCCAGTTCCTATTATTTAGCAGTTTACCAAGCTCGCAGGATGATCAAATTAGGGTT
>JGI26470J50227_1000962_pt1 | contig 10896 bp, 27 predicted proteins | sample FreactTroBogLake_FD_50227 | JGI IMG/M metagenome (IMG submission 50227) | reverse complement strand
GCACAAAGAACTCTAATTGTTTTTTTAACACCTATTACAAGCAAAGCCCTGGCATATCCCCAAGATTTTCCAGACCCTCGCCCACCATAGGCCACTTTAAAACGTGATGGCTCGAATAGAAACTGTAGCTTGATCGGAAAATCAACTGCACTAACAGCCTGGCGAATTTCTGGTGTGATTTCACTCACTTGGCTTTACAAACCTGACTTCAATAGCTTGTAGCAATGAATTGCCTTCTGCATCTTCAAATGTGGTTGCTTGGACTGCTTTGCCATCAACTCTGTCCATGACTTCTTTAACAGCCCAAGGTTCACCTTCAATCGCTGCTTCAACTAGCTTTTCAGCTATCTGACGTAGCTTTAACGCATCTTCTTGAACAAGTGCTTTACGCAACTGACCATAGAAAAGCTTTCCCTTTGAAGCGTTGGTATTACCCATCATCTTCTCTGATCTAGATTTGTCTGCTTCAGTCATTATGTTCTTGATTTTGTTGTTTTTTTACAACACTATGATAGTGATGTATCAGGCTCTTTTACTTCTTCAGACTGTTGTTTTTTTGCAACATTCTCTGCCATTTGTTGTTGAGCAATCTGATTGATACCATCAATTAATGGTTTGCTATATACATAAGGGATATTGCCTAATGCTTGTAGCAATTCGTTTACTTGTTGGATAGTAAAACTGATCATTTTTTAGCCTTTGCTGGTTTCTTAGCAGCAGCACGTTTCTCAGCGTAGGCGATAGCCACAGCTTGTTTAACTGGCTTACCTGCTTTTACTTCAGTTTTGATGTTCTCTTTGAACGCTTTTGGGCTTGCAGATTTCTTGAGTGGCACTTGCTTCTCCTTGATAATGGTTTTTACTGTCTTACTGTTTAATTTCTCTAGCTTTTTAGGAAATGTTCTGCGTTTCTTTATTTCTGGCGCAGGAAATGGCCAAGGTGCTGTTTCTTGCTTAAAACGCACAATACGATCTATTTCACTTTGTGTTAAATCTTCTCCAACAAAATCTTCCATCCACTTCCAAATGGCTTTTAATTTAGCTTTAATGTAATTCATATTACCCCCTTAACAATTCCAGTTTTTCAATGATGCCTTGGCTCGTTCTGCTGGGCCTTTGGCTTTTTTTACTACGCCTTCCATTCTTGCACAAAATGATTTCTTACGACCCTCATCCTTTTTAGTCTTAGGATTAGGAGCTGGTGCTTTGAGATTGCTGCCGTTCTTAGCGTTGTATTCAGCTCTACCCTTAGCTGTCATGCCTGCACCCTTTTCTGTAGGGTTGTAGGTCTTACCTTTGCCTGTAGTCTTGTGTGGGATAGGTTTGTCGTGTTTAGTAGCCATTATTTTTTCTTTGCGGTTTTAGCAGAGTCAATAAATGCTTGCTTTGTAGGTGCGCCCTTTGTGCCAGGTTTACGCATTTTCTTTACAGGTTTGCCCTCTGCCTTTTCTTTGGCAATACGAGCCTGTTTTTTGTGGATATTGGCATATAAGCCAGGTTTGGTTGCCATAATTGCCTATTCTGCCCAGCAAACGTCTTGCCAGCTCATTATTAAACATTTTTCGCCATTGTGAACTACTGGCGTGAACTTTAAATATTCCTCTTTGGGGTCATCATTCATAGTGCCAAAGCGAACTCTAGTGCCAACTTCAATAGGCATAGGCTCTCTGCGATTTGCGGATAGCTTTTTGCCAGGGCCTATTGCTACTACTGTTCCCATGTTCTCAGCTTCTTTATTGTTGACAATAATCACTTCGCTTAAAACACGAACATCTGGCTTGACAATTATCTTATCAGCCAGAGGTTTATATATTACAATTTCATCAGCCATTTCAATATTACCCTATTGTTGTGGTTATACAGCCTGTAGCCCTTTACCGAGGACTATGGGCTGTAGTTTTATTAACGGTATCCGTCTTTTTTGTGCTCGTAGCAGATGCCTTCGGTGCGACCTGTGTTAAACAGTTTGTCGCTACCAATCATATCTTCTTTGCCCATTGCTACACCACCACGCATAGATTTAGCTTTGCGCTCACCTGTGCGATCAGAAGAAGTTGCGCCTTTTGGCTCTTTTTCGCCAGTTGCGCCTTTAGTGCCCTTCATTGAATCCATTTTGCCCATGATTTTTCCTTTAAGATGGGGTTAATACACTACGAATAATAATACTATTTTACGAGTTTTCAAGTGTTTTTACTAGATTTATTACCACCAACTTGATCAATTTCTGCGAACTCGCCAATGATAAATTTTTCAGCATCTTCCTTGGTTCTTAGAATAAAAACAGGGCCACCTTTCCAATCATCGGCAAATTTTTGCTGTGATTTACTAAGCCCTTTTTTGCCATAAGCTGTGTTGGGGTTCTTGATTTCTACAAAATGCCATGCTTCCATGTGCCAGACCAGCAGATCAGGGAATCCTTGCATTAATTTTGATGTATCTTTAACCACCATTCCCCCTTTTTCTAATATTTCTACCAATTCATTATGATTGGCATCTTTTCTAGCGTTATGTCGCAAAGCCTCATTCCCTTCAACATCCCTACAAGCCATTGAACAATATTTTCTTGTTTTGTTGTAGTTTTTATATTCTTTATTACAAACCTTACATATTCTAATGCCTGCATTTGAAAAATTAGGGTTATTAGCCCCTAAAAGCTCTACCTTGTATGCAATAGACATACATGATTTGCTGCAATATGTTTGCCGTTTTAAATGTGCTGTAGCAACCTTTTGAACTTTGCATACTTTGCAAGTCCAAATTTCTACAGTTCTTTTCACATAAGTCATTGATTATTTATAATTAATCGTTAAGATATGCTAACTTTACATCAAAAAGGGCGCAAATGGCTGGTTATTATTTAACAGACGAGCAGTTCATTGAAGAATGGAAAAAGATAGGATCACCTTTAACATTTGCAAAAGTTCACGCATTGTCAGAAAGAGCTGTTTATAACCGCAGACGTTCTATTGAAACTAGGTTAAATATCAAGCTTGACAGCTTTAATGATCGCAGAGTTACTGATTATAAAAAGACTGAACAAACTGTAGGCAATACTCGTAGGGGTTTAAATATTGAAAAAGGGCGAGTAATCGTGTTTAGCGATGCTCACTTTTGGCCTGATCAAACAACAACAGCGTTTAAAGCATTACTAGAAACAATTAAAGAATTCAAGCCTACTGCCATAGTCTGCAATGGAGATGCGCTTGATGGTGCTTCTATTAGCCGTCATCCAAGACAAGATTGGTCAAAGCTGCCTACCGTTCAAGAAGAATTAGAAGCTGTGCAATATTACTTAGGTGAGATTGAATCAGTCGCTAAAGGTGCAAAGCTTTACTGGCCATTGGGTAATCACGATGCTCGCTGGGAAATGCGAATCATTGAGAATCTGCCAGCTTTTGAAGGTGTTGTAGGCACTACGTTAAAAGAACACTTCCCTGCCTGGCTACCTTGCTGGTCATTTTGGGTTAATGAAGATACTTGCATCAAGCATCGTTGGAAAGGTGGCTTTAGTGCAGGTCGAGCCAATGCCTTAAATTCTGGCGTAAATATGATTACAGGGCATACGCACCATTTATCGGTTATGCCAGTTGGGGATTTTAATGGAACTCGGTGGGGGGTTCAGACAGGCACATTAGCTGATCTACATGGGCAACAATTTGCTTATACTGAAGATACGCCTAAAGATTGGAATAGTGGCTTTGTAATGCTGTCATTTGAGCGTAGTAAGCTATTACAGCCTGAAATGATTAGAGTATGGGGCGAGGATGAGGTAGAGTTTAGAGGCAAAATACACGGAGTCTAAAGTGAAACTAACACCAGCAATAATCCGTAATTTATATTCAGCAATTTATTGCATGAAGCCTTTTGATCGCTGGGATATGCCTTTGCCTGACGAGATTAAGTTTGTTGTAGATAAAGACCCACAAACAATGGGAACTTATCTATACGACACAGGCGAGGAATACGAACATACGATTACTATTTCTGCTGCTCGTTGTGGTCATCTTGATACTGTAATGCGTGTTTTGTGCCACGAATGTATCCACATGAGCCGTCACAAGACGAACAAGTGGACTCACCACGATAAGGAGTTTCGTAATAGAGCGCACCGTATCTCGTTTGAATTGGGCTTTGATCCTCTTGAGCTTTAACTCTGTCTTCCGTAGTAAATGTTGTCATTCGCTAGTTCCCTTTCCAAGTTTCTGATTGACTCGTTCCAACAGCTCCTCTTCGGTAATGCCCCATTTATTTGCAAAACCTTTGTGACCCAACCCGTGAACTCCACTATTTCCCCGATGGTGTTCTGGGCAAAGTGGGATGACAGGGGATGTAGCCCGTTTAGTTCCATACCTGCGTAGGTGATGGAGTTCTGCCGGCGTGCCTTCAAACCCAAGGACTTCGGAACATAAAATACATCCGAGTTCTGCAATCTTACGGAGAGCGTTCTTTTCACTTTTAGTGGACACTATGCTTACTCGCCCAATCTTCCAACTCCTGAGCTGTTTCTGTGATCTGACAAGCGATTAAATACGCTTCTGTCTTACGCTGCTTTAATACTGCATTAAGAAAATGTTTTGTAAGTCTGTTAATTTTTAATAAGTTATCAGCGTAATCTGTCATGTTGTCATTTTCTCTAGTTGTCTGTTGTTAGCTTGTTCTGTGCGCCAAGCTTCAAAACGCATTTTTGCTGCTTCAAGTTGCCATTTTAACTTCTCTGCTTGCTCTGTTGCTGTGCCTATAGCCTTACATAGCTCTTGGTATTCAGGGCTACGGTATGCTTCCATTTCTTTAGCTGCAATGGATGCCCCATCCGCTTGCGCCATCTTAATTGCCTTAAGGCTATGTTTAAAGGCTTCGAGTTGCGCCAGTTCGCCCTTAGCTTTCGCATAGTCAGGAGCTTTTTGATAGATAAATTCAATCGAATCATGTGGATTAAATTCTTTCATTGATCTTCTCACAAATTTTAGTCATAAATTTAATTAGGCCGTCTGGTGTGTATTCACGTTCATATTGCGTGCATCTGCGACCAGGTTGGCCAGTAATGCCACAAATAGTTTTCCACGGCTGCCCCCCCCTAATTGGTATTTCAGGTAAATCTTTTGGATCAATTCCTACAATGTAAAGATGTGTCCACTTACGAGCTACATGACCAAAATGATATTGATCAATTAGAACAGTAAAACCACCATATTCATCAGGAAACTCGCCTGGTAATGGCAATGGTGCTTCTTTCCATAATCTACTGCCTTTTGGATGTTCCAATATGCCACCGTTTTTACGCACTTTATCTAAAGCAAACCAAGCTAAATCTTTTTCGTCTGGCCTGGGATTTGCCATGTGGCTTAACCGACCCCAAGCTCTGCAAGGTGGATGGGCAATAACAGGACAATCACCATCAAATTTACGAGCATCACGATCAATGTCATAAACATCATAGCCTTGTAAATCTTTGTATCGGCTATCTGTTCTTGCAAATAGCACAGCAATCATTTGAGGGCCATCCATAAACCAATTTGAGCAAAGCTATACCCAAACCAAATAAACGCATTAGGTATAGATTGTTTTCTTAACTGCTCAATTCCTACAATCAAATACCCAATCCCTGTTGCTGCGATGATGATTCTATCCATGTTCCCCACTCCCCCTTGTTTCCATGTTTGTATTGCTCAAAAAAATCGTTTAATACCACTTTACTAAAGTTTTTATTGCTAATGTAGTTTCTAAACCAACTTAATCCTTTTTTGTGGCGCAGATGACACAAATAGCGAATAGCGCATCTATGCCTGTGCTTTTGATCGTAATTCCCTTTGTTTAATGACATATTCTCGCATTTCGTAATAGCTTCCAAAACGAGCTAGTTTTGGGTCTTTACCACATTCCACCCTGTAAGCTTCTTCAATCTGTTCGTTTGTAGCAAGAGGTAACTGTTTCTGTTTAATGGCTTCTTCTTTGACCCATTCAGCTTTAAATCCAACCCAACCCCTTTCGCAGCACATTTGCATTACTTCTGAAAGAGTCATTTTAGCTTTATCAGCCTCTCTTTGTAATCCTTTGTAAGCTGTTTCTGTCCACTTGGCTTTCTTGCCTTTGCGAACTTCTAAATAATCTTTAAACAAAGATTCAGAAACACCTTCAGGTGTATTTATATTTGGTTTATGGTTATTGGTTATTGGTTGTTGGTTATTGGTTGGTTGAACGGTCGTTGAACGGGCGTTGATCGCTCGTTTAGCAGCCGATGCTTTTCCTGCCTTTGAAGCTGTTTCTATCTGGGCGTGATAATGAGCTATCTCTTGATCGCATCTAGAATGATGCCAACCGTCATCAGATTCGGTAAAAAACATATTCAACATAGAAACAACAGCCCACTCATTTTGTCTTGAATTAACTTTTATAGCTAAAACAGAATAATCTTTAGGCAACGGTTGTTCGGTATCGTAATAAAGCCAAATTAACTTGAGGTATATACCAACTTCTTCGTTGGTAAGGTAAGAGGTGTCTTTTATAAAGTCACCAATGTGATGCTGGTAGTAGTGCATATATCCTCTGTCAAAGGTAGTCAAATGGGTGGACTTGGCAGAGAAGTGACTAAGTTCCTTTTCGGGTCAAGTAATGAGCTTTTCCCTAGCCTGTCCATAGATTTTACTACAACTATTGTAATTCAGGCCAAATAATATGCCAGGACTGGGGAAATATATCTTTACGAGTCACTAGACCATGCGACTCACGCTCAAGCGTGGCAGCCAATATTACAAACTTTTCATGAGGAATGTTATTTTTACGCCACATTGATACGGCATTAGGCGTAACCCCTGCAAGTTTAGCGACTTTTGTTGATCCCCCCAGCAAATCAATTATTGCTGAATCTGATAGTTTTAGCTTCATGTAAGCAATCTTACACCTTATGTTGTTAATTTGCAAATAGTTGTTGACACCTATGTAAATATGCTTACAATCAATAGTGTAGCAATTTCGCTATATTTTTCGGGGGAACGAAATGGGTGAATTACACCAACTGATGTTAGAGCATGAAGAACAACTTGAAGAAGCATTAGATGCGATGGAGTGTGGCTGGCCTACACAAGATCAAATCGACATCATTCGTCATGCCTGTGGTAAGCCACGCAATGCTCATGTGCATCCAATTTTGCGTGATGTTATTAATGATTTTGGGAATGTATTTGGGGGTGCAAAATGAATCAATCAGAATCAATTGCTAAATTAGCAACAGCTTTGTCAATCGTTCAGGGGAAGTTAAGCCATGCAAAAAAAGATTCAGCAAATCCGTTCTTCAAGTCTAAGTATGCTGACTTGGAGTCTGTGTGGGATGCTTGTCGTGATCTTTTGGCTGAAAACGGCCTTTCAGTTATGCAGTTTCCTGGCGAATATATTGACGGCACAATGTCAATGACCACAATCCTAGCTCACAGCTCTGGTGAGTGGATTGGTCAAGAAATGTCAGTCCCAGTAAGTAAGCCCGACAGTCAAGGATGCGGAAGCTGTCTTTCTTACATGAGGCGTTATTCTTTGGCAGCCGTGGTAGGGGTGGTTCAGGCTGACGATGATGGAAACGCTGCATCAAACCCAGTTCAAAGTAAGTCTAGTAGTGCAATGAAGTCAATCGCCAAAGATATTTTATAAAGGAAAGAAAATGGCATATACACCAAAAGAAGGCTCAGGGAGTTTATTTAAAAATGACCGTAAAACGACTGATAACCATCCTGACTATACAGGCACAATTATGGTTAATGGTAAAGAGCATTGGCTTTCGGGTTGGGTTAAAGAAGGCAAAAAGGGCAAGTTTTTCAGTATTTCAATCGGCAAAGAAAAAATCCCAAAAGGATTTAGAGAAGCAGGGTCTGACGAATTACCCAAGAAAGACCCATTTGTAGATGACGTTCCGTTCTAAAGGAGAACACTATGCAGAACTTAATTAAAGACATCATTGAAACTAAATACACGGAAAAAGTATGGCAAGGGGTTGGAGTTGACGAAGAACAACAACTCATTAGCTTTACACCAGAAGATTTGGCAGCAGTCATTAAAGCGGTTCTGCTAGTTGCATCAGACTTATGCGTGTTCCAAGAGGACAGTATGAGAATCACTAATTACTCTAAAGGCATCTAATGACTTGCAAATCTTGTAAGTTTTTTGTATTTAATCAAAATGATATGATGGGAGCTTGTAAGCTCAATCCTGTGGTTGTTAATAAAATGCCCTCGGATTGGTGTGGTCAGGAAATTCCAGCGCAATATGAAGTAGAAATTGTGCCAGCAGCACCTGCAGTAGAAGTTGTATATGACATCAACACGGATGAAGTAAAACCAAAAAGGGGAAGAAAAAGTGCTAATAAAGGATCAGACAAGTGAAAGTGGGCATTGGTATGACGAAATGGGCAATCCAGCCTACGAAATCATCGGTGCGAATGGCAAACAAAGGAACACAACCTTACGAGATGCTAAAAAACTCGGTTTATTGCCCTCAGTTACAACAGTCTTGGGAGTCGCAGCCAAGCCAGGCCTTGACAGATGGAAGCAAGAACAAGCCATCCTTGCTGCGCTTACATTACCTCGCTTAGATGGCGAAGAAGAATCCGAGTGGCTTAGTCGAGTATTAAGCGACAGTAAAGCCCAAGGCAAACAAGCAGCCGAGCGTGGTAGTGCCATTCACGCCATCATAGAGAGCTTTTTTGACGGTATTTTGCTTGAGTCAGTCCCTACCTATTGCCGTAACATAGAAAAAGCCCTACAAGCTGCGTATGGGGCTAGATTATGGATTCCAGAGCAGAGTGCCAGCCATACAGAGCTAAAGTTTGGTGGCAAGGTGGATTTACACGCCAAAGCAGATAAAGTTAAGGGCATACCAGGCGTGGTTGTAGATTTTAAGACAAAAGAAACCCCTTTGGAAAAGGTCGTTCCATACGATGATCATATCATGCAGATGGCAGCTTACCGTGAGTTGTTGGGCTTAGAAGGTGCTAGATGTGGGATTATGTTTGTCAATGGCCTAACTAACGAAGTAAAGCTGTGCGAAATAGAAGAAGCAGACCTACAAAAGGGTTTGAAGTGCTTTTTCCACCTTTTGCGTTTTTATCAGTTAAAATCTGGTCTATAGAATTTTATGGGGCTGGCTTGGTTTCCCCCGACCATTACATCCTTCCGTGAGGAGTCAGCCCCACCCTGTTGTAAAAAAACAACACTCAAAATATTTTTAGTTTTCTTGATCTAGATCAATTATTTTTTGCAAAAACGCTCATAAACTGGTATCACTCAATAACGAGTTAACTTAGTCGGGGGATTAAAAATGCAAGTTACAGAAATCTACAAACAAGAAGCACGTTACAACCCACGCATCAAAGCTACTGTTGGTGGTGCTTGGATTGCTGTATTGGCAAATGGCGATGAGTTCCCAGTTTGCCGTGACTATGAAGCAAAAAATGAAGCAGAAGTTCGTGTTATTTTAGATAATTATTAACTTTACGACAGGTCATTGATACAGTTCAAATGAGCCGTGTGAGCAGAATTTAACATGACCTTGACCTGTCATTTTTATTTAGGGGGATTTATGAAAATTACATTACTTGATTGGATTGGCGTAATACTGCTGGGCGTATTACTTGGCTCAATGTTTGCATGGGGGTTCTAATGATAGACAAGTCTGCTTTCAAAATAGAATTTATGAGGTCTTATTCTGGCAAGCAATTATTTAAGAACAGGGCTTGCTTGGCTTTGTTATTAAAGCGCAGGGGGAGTTCTTTAGAAGCAAAACGCAAAATTGTAATGATGGCTAATTCACCATTGTTTTACGCATTTGGATACGAATACAACGCAAAAGAAGGATTAAATTATGGTTATGGATACTGAATACGCAGTTCCTGAAACAAAAGCTTACAAGTGCTACAAAGTAGGCAATATTTTGTATGTGCCTCATTACACCAATCCTGGTGTTTATGTAGGGCCAAGCATTAGACAAGAAACAGGCTTTGTCAAAGCTAAATATGTAGCTAGATTCTTTTATAAAAACGAATTAATCAAGATGGGCGCATCAGAAATTATTGAGCAGCTCTGGTCAACATCAGCAAGGGATCAAAAATGAGCTTATGGGATGAAGCAAGTGAATTAGAAAAGATTTCAAGCCAGTTAAGCTGCCTTGGCAACGTGCTTGAACTTGTAGCTGAGAAGATTTCAAGCGATGCTGAAAGTGGCACTTTATGGCTTTGTCGTGATGTTTGTGAAAGCTTGCACGATAGGTTACAGCTTAGGGTAGAGTCTTTGCTTGCAATGCACGTTGAGAAAAAAGGCAAGAAAAGTGAACAATGAACCAGTAGCGTGGATGTTGTTAGGGTTGGAAGACCGAAAGCCAAAGTTAATTAACTTACAGGTGATTGAGCATCTTGAAGGCACATGGATTCCACTCTACACCCATCCAATAAAGACACTAACAGATGAGGAAATACTACAAGAGGCTTGGTATATATTGGCTACCCAATGGCAAAGAAAGGCGCAAGAGAAATGAACGCAAATGAACTAGCTGAAATACAAGCATTTAAAACTGAAGAACTAACTATGTGGGAACGAAACCATACAGCCACTATGCTACGACAGCAACAAGCTGAATACTATTCTTTACTTGTTAATCACGACAAACTTTATGCAAAAGTAGTAGAGCAACAAGCTGAAATAGAAATGTTGAAAACAAAGACACTAACAGATGAGGAAATAAAAGAATTATCTGAAGAACATTTAGACATGGATTGGCAAACAGGAGTAATTGATTTTGCTAGAGCAATACTAAGAAAGGCACAAAACAAATGAACGCAAAACAAATAGCTGATGAATTAGAAAACATTTATTGGATACAGGGCGATGGAAAAGGCAAACCATTTCAGCAATATGCAGAC
>JGI26470J50227_1000961_pt1 | contig 10899 bp, 13 predicted proteins | sample FreactTroBogLake_FD_50227 | JGI IMG/M metagenome (IMG submission 50227) | reverse complement strand
TCGTCTGCGTGGTCAAAGAACCCTGAACCGTATTCATCATCCGACACTTTTGCTTTCAAAGCCTCCAGTTTCAGAGCACGGTCAATTATTTTGGTTTTGTCAGTTAGTGAAGCAGTTGGGTCAAGCATGGTAGAGGTTAGCAAGTCCGCAATGGCCTTCTCTAGTGCTGGGCTTATACCCTTGTCTTTCTTCTTGCTCATCTGCAACCCCATCTACGTCTAGCTGCCTCTTCCCTGACCTGACGTGCTTGCTCAATGTCAGAAAAAACTCCAAGATAAATTTCTTTGTTGTTGATTTTTATCCTGGCTCTCCATTTGTTTGATGCTTTATGAAAACTGACACCATTACAAGCTCTTTCAGTATTCCATTGATTTTCTGATTGCGTTGCAGCCCTAAGATTCTCAATCTTGTTGTTTAAAGGATTCCTGTCAATGTGGTCTATTTGCTCTGGCAATTCTTTGCCATGCCATAACCAAATTAACCTATGCAAACGGTAAACTTTCTGGTTAAGTTTAAGTTGCATATAGCCTTTTGTGTCTCTGCTACCCGCAATAGTTCCTTTTTTTGAACGTCCTTTATTGACTTTCCAAATCAAGTTTCCATTGGAATAATCAAATAAACTTTGCAATGTTTCAGTGTTTACCGACATCCCCATCTCCTACGAGCTGCTTTTCCACGTTCTCCAGACCAGCTCTTAGACCTGGCGCAAAAGGATTTGTGGCGTGGGCCAGATTTCTGGGGCGCTTTCAAATTGCTTCCTGTGGCACGGTTGTACTTAGCTCTGCCTTTAGCGGTGAGTCCACCACCAGCAGCAACAGATTGTTTCTCACCCCTGCCAACAGATAAATTAGGTTTTTTGTCGCTCATCTTTTAGCCTTTCTTTTGGCTGATTTTTTGGGCTTACGAGCCGTTGACAAAGCGATAGCAATAATTTGCTTCCTGGGGCGACCGCCCTCTTTTGTGAGTTTGCTAATGTTTTCTGAAATGACTTCACGGCTTTTACCTTTCTTAAGGGGCATAATCTTTCTCCAGTTGCTTGACTTCAGATTGAATAAATCTAGGAGGTATTTCTCCAAAATAACCTACTAAAGCGTTTCTCATTAGCTTTTGAGCCATTGTTGCTTTTAACTTTTGGTCAACAGGAGTCACTAAAACTTCTTGTAACTTGGCAGCCAACTTTGCAGAATCTTCTGCTTTTAATAAACCGTTTTCAACAAGTCTGTCACCGATGTATTTGAAATCGTTAATGACTGCATTGAGGTTTGCCCCTGTTGTGCCAATCTTGTCAGCAATAACCTGACTTAGAGCATTTGCAAACTTCTCTTGACCTTCAGGAGTTGATTGAATAATCTTAGCAACCTCTCCCAATTCTTTAGTGTTCTTAGAATTAACCAAGTCTTTAATACGGTCTGGACCAGATGTGTCACCAGCTGTAATGAGTTGTGCAGTCTTTTGAGATTCTGAGCGAATACCTTTTGCCTGTTCTAACAATGGCTTTTCTGCTTCTTTAGCTTGTTGTTCAGCCGTTTTGATTTGTTCACCCGCCAACTTTTTCTGACCTTTCAAACCTTTGGCTTGAGCTTTAATTCTTTCAGAAGAAACCTTTTCAGCCTCTTTCGCAGCTTGGTCTTTAAGTCTTTTCGCTAATGTTTCAGCAGTGGTTGTTACGCCACTAATCTCAGATATAGCTTTACCCGCAGCCTTTTCTCTAGCGCCCCCAAAACCTTCTGCACGAGACATGGTTCTAGCAGCTTGCTCAAGTTGTTGTTTTAACTGAGGGAATTGTGTTAACCAGTCTCTGTTAGTCTCACTCTTTAAAAAGTTTTCCACATCTTTTGCAGAAGCATTTTCTAACTTACTTGCTATGTAACCACGAGCAATGTTTTCTGCCTTTGTTGCGTCACCACCTAAAAGAGTTACAAGGTCTTTAACACCTGTCTCTGATTTAAAGAACTTGCTACCCAGTGTTGCAGGGTCGTGAGCAAATCTTCCCATGTCAAATTCTTCTTTACCAACAATAGCTTCACCGAGCTTAGTCTTAAACAAGTTAAGCGGTTGTGAGTCTTGTCTGTATTGTTCTAAGAATTTAGAAAACTTAGGCGAAAATTCTTTCTGAATGTTCTCAACAGCATCCGCTAACTTACCAGCTTGTTGTTGACTAATAGCATCAAAACCTTCTGCGGGTAAACCATAAGCTCTATCCCGCAAGAATCTACGCAACTTTTCTAAACCTTCAAAACTAATATCAGGCTCGTTAGCATTATCTAATTTAGGGTTTAGAGCTTGTCTAACCTTCATTAGTTGATTGCGAATGGTATCTACAGGGGCATTAGACAAACCTGTTTGAGGGTTGTTTAAAGCCTCAATTATTTGAGTTTCTGCTTGTTGAAATGCTTTTGTATTCTTAACTCGCTTGCCTTCTGCCTCAGCTTTTAAAGCATCACCAAAAGCCTCACCCTTATTCTTTTCTGCATTTGTCGCTCTTGTTTCTTTTAACTTTTCAAAAGCAGGAGCAACAGATTCACGAATAGAAGTTCCTGTTTGTGTGGGCGTTTGAGCAGCTCCAACCGCAGTTAATTCTTTACGGGCTTCATCTTTGGCTTGTTGACTTCTTGTTGTCAACTTACCAGCCTTTTGCCTTAAATCTAATGCTTTTTGTTTAGACTCAGCTAACACTCTATTAGCTTCATCTTGACCTCTTTGCAACGCTGATTGAGCATCTGCTTCAGCAATCTGACGAATGGCAGGGCTTTGAGATAAAGCGCTTTGACGAATACGTTGAGCTTTCTCTTGAGCTTGTTTAATAAGATTTTCAGATTGTAACCTTGCCTGGTCTTCTAATTGTTTAGCTTGTTGCTCACCAGTCAATTCAACTTTTGCTGCTCCAGTTTTAAGCATATCTGCTATTTCTTTTTGAGCATCTAAACTAGATTTGCCACCACGAATGTCATTTACTTTTTGAGCAATAAAATCTTTTTGAGCTTGAGTTAAATTTTCTGGTTTTACATTTTGTTCTGCTAATAGTTCTCCAACAGTCTTTGCTGTTCCCATTCCAGGAACGCCAATACGACCCAATAAAGAACCAACAACTCTACCCGTTTTTGTTCCTAAATATTCAATAGGAACAGGACCTAAAGTAGCTCCTAAAAGTCTAGCTGTTTCAGCAGTAACACCTGGTCCGTATTTAGCTTCTACAGCTTGTCCTGCTCCTTCTCCTGCTGCTCCGCTAATTAAACCTCCTACAGCTCCAGGAAGCCTAGCTCCTTCCATTGCTTCTCCACCAGCCATTAAAGCGCCACCAATCAATGACGCCCCCCTGCCTACAGGCCCTGGGAAACCGCCTCCAACAGACTCCAAAGCGCCTCCCGTAGCCATCATCATTTCAGGAGCAAATATACCGTATATTCCTCCTGTCAAAGATTCTTTTCCTACAGAGCCAAGACGTTCTCCAACAGTGGGTTTTTTTTCAAATGTGTCGGTTTTTTGAAAATCAAAAGGTTTAGCCGTTGATGGGTCAAAACCTCCTTTTAAAGAAGTTTCTTCTATTGGCTTGGCTGTTGTAGGGTCAAAAGGCATTATTTAACCTCCTCATATTCTTTTGGATTTTTAGGGTTTACATAAGCCTTGTTTCCATTAGCATCTGTGTGCAAAACCCATCCTTTTGAATTTGTTTTTTCAACAGAATCTTTAGTCCCACTAATTGCTTTTTGAACATCATCAACAGTAAATGGAACAACTTTGCGAACACTTTCCATTGCTTTATTTGCTTTTTCTCTCATTTCTGGAGTAGCTCCTGGATAAGTTTGTAAGTTGTCCGTAAGAATTTCAAACTCTTGTCTAACCCTAGCTAAAAATATTGTTGCATTTTTAGGGTCATCACCAGATTGCGGAACTTGTTCTTTATATCTATCAATAGCTGCTTTTGCAGAACTATTTGCATAACCACCGCCCAAAGCTCTAGCCATATTAAAATCAAGACCACTAATAAGCTGTTGATAAGCCCTTGCATCAACGTCTGTAACATTTCTTGCAAAAGTATTTGTCAATGAAGAATACAAAGAATCACCAGACTTACCAGTCATTCCCGCAAACGTTCCTAACATTGTATTTGGATTGTTGTTTGCCACATTAACAATATCTGCTGCAGCCTGAGTCATGCCTTCAATTTGATTTGCTGCATATCTAGCGTTAATACTTCCTGCACTGGCAGCTTTAGGCTGAACTCCTGGCGTTAAAAGTTTTGACATATCAATACCTTCAGGAGCAGCAACAACTTGAATGTCATTTGGATTGTGCGGGTTAATAAATACAACGTGCTTACCATCTGGGGTAACAGTTGCTTTATAGTTTGTCTTCAACATTCGGTCTAAAACCGCCTGTCTTTCCCTAGAATCTAAAACTTCACCTTGGTGTGTTTCTACGGCTTTATTGTGTCTTTCCGCTTCAGCAGCTTTTGTTTTCTCAATTTCTAATTTTTGTTTTTCAATAGCAAATTGATTAAGTTTTATTTGTAACTCTGCGTTTTTAGATTGCATATTTTCTAATGATTTTGCATACTCAACGCTTTTCGGTATTCCAAATTTATGAATGTATTCTTTAAATGCTTGACCGCCATATTTCAATGCAGCTTCTTCTGCTTGATTAATAGCTAATTCTTTGTTAACAGAAGCAGTTTTTTCCGCTTGAGTTAATTCATATTTAAGACCTTCTACAGCTTTTGCCAAGGCTTTTTGGTTTTCTTCAAAAATGTCTTTTTGCTGTTTATAAACATCCATATTGCCTTTTTGATAGCCTTCTAGCATACCATTTTGGGCAGATAAAGCAGCCTGAGCAGAACCTTTAGCGCCACCACCAATAGCAAATCCAATAATATTTGTTAAAGCAAAAATAGTTCCTAAATCACCAGCCGTTTGTTGAGTGGGAATAAATGGTTTTGCTTCTTCTTTGACGTATTCATCAAATTTATTTTTTAATTCAGTAGGCTCTCTTTCTTGAGCGTATTGTTGAATTGCTTTTGTTTTTCCTTCAGAAAGCATTGATTCTTGGTCACGCTTAACACTTTCTTGATATTGTTTAAATGCTTCTTGCTCTTGTTCTGCTTGCAATACGCCTTTTTGAGGGCTAGTAAGTCCTTTGACTTCAGGAGTTAAAACATCTGTTGGTTTTTCAATAAGTGGATTTGAAGCTAATACGTCAGCCATGTCTACTCCTTCGGTGTTGTTACAGTAACTGTAGGCTGTTGCTGAGGCAATCCAGCAGCTCCTGCAACCGTTCTAGCGATGTTCTGAGCATAGCTAGAAGTAAGTTGATTGATATATTGGTCAGCTTGGATGCCAGTTTGAATAGCGCCTTGAGCAATCTTGTCGCCAACGCCTTGCAACTGAATACCCATGTTCATCTGGTTAGCCAACAAACTGTTAGTTAATGTAGCAATCTGGTTCGCTGCCTGAGCTGCGCCTACACCACCTCTAGCCTCAGCACCTTGTGCTAACTGTGCACGTGCAGCCTGTAGAGTCTGCTGGTTAGCAGGAGTGAGCTGACCTTGGTTAGCCAACTGTTGTAATTGTTGACCTTGTTGTTGATAAGGTGCAGCCATAGCTTGCAACTGTTGTTTAGCTTGAGCTGCATCATTTTGAGCTTTTCTAACTGCGTTAGCGCCTAGCAAAGATTGAACACCACCAATACCTAATGCAGCAGAAGTCTTTGGGTCTAATCCTGTTACAGCCGATTTAGCCTTTTCAAACAAAGACTGTTCAGGCGCTTGAGGCTGAGGAGCGGGAGTTTCTGTAGCAGGACCTTGGAAGATGTTGGGGACACCAGCCGATTGAGCTGCTAGGTTTTCTTGAGCAATTTCAGATTTTCTGAAGTCTGCTTGAGGAGTTTTAGACGCATCAATAGATGGAGTAATTCCTTGTTGCTGAACAGGAGCATTTAAATAAACATCTCCAGCCGTTGTAGCAGGAGGCAGTTCTGTTGGCGTTCCAGACGAAGGTGTAGAAACAGGAGAAGAAACTGCCTCAGAAGTGATAGGAGCTGGTTCGGTAGCAGGAGATGCCCCAGATATTTGTAAACTATCTTCTAGCTCGTAAGACGGAATACCCTCTGGAGTAATACGCCCAGAACCACCTTTGCGTTTAAGTAACGCAGCTTCTTCTTCATTGATGAAGGCAAGTTTGTGCCCAGGAGGAGCTTTTGCTTGAAGCAATTTAGCAATCTGGCGAACATCTCCGCCCATGCCTGTCATTTTTCTAATTGCACTCATACGTTTAAGCCTTCCTTCAATGATGTATATTTATCGCCCCATGCCAACTCTGGTGCTTTACCCGTGCTAGGGTCTAGCTCAGTACCGCCAGGTGAACCTCCTGTTGTAGAAGACGTTGTACCTGTCGTACCTCCAGATGCGCCTACTCCAGTTGTGCTTGCGCTTATAGAACCTAAGCCTGTTGACTTAGGAGATAATGCTGTTCCTAATCCAAATCCAAAAACAGATTGCAAAGCAGATTGAGTTTCCTTGGACAGTCCTGGAGTTGTTTGTGGCTCAGACAAGAGTGTATCTGTTGGCTTGGCTTGAGTAAACCCGTAATCAATGCCCCCAGGCGTAAACACTTCGGGTGACAAAGTGTACTGTATACCTGTGTTTAAAGGGACAAACTCTCCCGTTGTTGGGTTTGTGTAGCCTCCGCTGTATTCTTGACCGCCATATCCTGCCAACTGGTCTAGGGTTGTAATACCTCCAGGCAATTTTAAAGACTGATTACCCGCAATAGGCTGTGAAGGAGTATCTAAAGAGTTGACAGCAGGAAGATTTGATGTGGGTTCTGTTAAGCTCGTGTTTGCCATTGGACCAGGAGACAACGCAGAAGATATGCCTTGTGCTCCAGCAGTAGCTCCTCCCGATATCACTCCCCCTGTTAAAGCAGCTTTACCAACATCTTGTCCTGTTAAAGCAGCTTGCGTAGCTCCTCCCGCAGCTCCTCCTGCAGCAGCAGCAATAGGATTTACGCTTCCAGGGGCAGCTCCAGATATTGGTGTTGGTCCAACTTCAGGAGCAACTAAACTTGTAACTTCAGCCCCAACCCCTGCACTGGCAGCAGCCGTTGCTATCTGGTTTACATTTCCACCGTTAGCGGCTTCTACCGCAGCAGAAGATATAGCAGCAGTTGCAGGAGCGCCAATAGTTGTTGATAAAGCAGCCCCTTCTGGTCCAAGTGCGTAGGTTAGCGCTACTGTTTCTATGACTGGCAAAGGGTTGTTGATAATAGCTTGACCAATGTCGCCCACAGCATTGACTGCTTTTGTTACGTCATTAGCAGCACTTTGAACAGCGTTACTCATTAGACCTCCACCACAACAGACATTTGACCACCAGGCATAGGTTGTAATTTGTATTGCAATCCCGCCATCTTGAGAACCCTCTCTATTTGCGGGTTAGCCATGTGAAATCTTCCTTGATGAAACTTAGAAATTTTCATGGCTTTTGCAAAATCTTTTACATCTTTTACTAGCTCTTGTGGAGTAGCAGCCGTATCCATAGCAACGTCAGCAACACCGTTACCTTTGTTGTAATAAGAAAACAAAGTATTTCCAGACCTCATAACTCTAAATTTAGGGTCTGTTTGGACAAGATGAGCCATTGCTCCATGAACTTTTTTAGGGTCTTGACCGCTTCGAGCCAGGCTCTTTGCCAAAATATCTTGTGTGCTCATCTTAGCCATTACACAACTCCTAATGCTTGCGCTATCTGTTGATGAATGTCTTGGTGTACACCTAGCCAATCATAAAAATCATCTTCAACGTTAAAGTCAGCATCTAACAACTGAAACGGGTTATCCAGGCTAAGAATAGTCGCTAAAGACTCGTGCATTTGATTGTGTAGAAGTAGCCAGTCATCAATGTTAGACGGGTCTATGTCTCCAATAGGGTAGAAAGGTGTAGCAACTCCTCTGCTATTGAGTGTTTCAAAAAATAACTGGTGTTGCAAATAGTTTTCAAACGAGAACCTACCGAGACCTTGGACATCCCCAAATTCTACGTAGGCTAAGTCGTCTTGATTGATAGATTTACCCTGCCTTATCTGCTTTGTTATCTAATTTGTTAAAAATCTGTTTACAAATATCTTTAATCTCGTCAATATCTCTGTGATAGTCTTCTTTTGTAACATAATCTTTTGGCATATCACGAACATCTGCGTCCAAACGTTCTATAGCTTTGGTTATGTTGTTTAGTACCCATCCAGAAAGAAATCCTGCAATCGTTACGACAATATCAAATAGTTGTTGTAATTCCATGTTAGACAGCGTAGTAAGGTATTTTGACGTTTGTACCGTTGTTGTTAATGATGAGATAACCTAACGGCACAAGAGGAATACTTGCGGTTGACATGGTTGCATTTGCATTTGTAGACTGGTTTAACGCATTTATGGTCACTGTGTTATTAGCGTTAATGGTCATGGCATCTGATGTAGATGAACTTCCATTTGCTATAAAGTGAACTGCGTTGTTTGTGTACGAACCAAATACTGCATCTCCACCATGCGAATACCAGTAAGCGTTCTTAGCTGCGTTAAAAGCATTGTTAGGAGAGCCAACAAAATTGTTGTTGTTTATACCAAAGTTGGCATAAGCAGAGTAATCGTTAGTAGCAATCGTATATGTTGAATATGCTCCAGTACCTGTATTGGTATTTTGCTGAAACATATAAGTGTAGCTATTAGCGCTACCTATAAATGTTCCTACAAGACCTGTATCTGGACCACCAGACATATTGCCACCTACGGCAATAGGACCTGTGCTAGAACTAGCCCCGTTGTAGGGCAAAGCAATAGTTGTAAATGTAGCCGTACCACTGTTAATAGTTACGTTGCTATACGTTACCGCATTTTCTGTGCCACCATTGATAATGACGTTAGCAAGTGTCAAATTACCGACACTAGATGATGTACTGCCTAAAGTAAGAGTTGTATTACCTAGTGTAGTTGTTGAATTTGCTAAGTAACTATTAGGAAACGTAGACGCAACAGACGTTATGTTTGCGTTACCAAGTGTCAGATTACCTACGCTAGACGTAGAACTACCTAGTGTTAAGGTAGAGTTGCCAAGCGTTGTAGAGCTGTTAGATAAGAAACTATTAGGGAAAGTTGCAGATACAGACGTAATATTAGCGTTGACTACAGTAGCGTTACTGATAGTTACGTTAGCAATATTACCGCTGAGTACGTTAACGTTACTGAAAGATACGTTGTTCTCAGTAGTACCGTTAATAATAACGTTGTTAAGAGTCAGGTTAGATAAAGTCGTAGTAGTGCTACTAGCGGTAATAACAGTATTACCTAGTGTGATTGGAAACCCACTACTGCCAGATGAACTACTTACGGTCTTTAACATTGTAATCCTTTAGTATCAATCCCCGTCGCCAGGCGTTATGTATATCGTTGCATTTGCAGTTGTTGCATTTGCAGTAAAGTAAGCATTAGGCACAAACGTAATAATCTCGTCTGTACCTGGCAATAGTGGCAAGCAATTAGACTGCGTACTTGTCGGTACAACAGCACCAGAAGACGCTAACGCAGAAGTCTGACCATATCCCAAAATAACGGTTACAGAACCGCTATTGATAATACGGTACTGGTTACCGCCTAGTGTTGCAGACGGTACTTGTACAGGAGCAGGAGCAGTTGTAGTAGCCGTGATGACTACCGTGTTACCGCAAGGGGAGAATGGCGCAGATACTGACATTATGCTACCTTCACAATAATGGTTGTTACGTTGCCAACAACAGATATGACTTTACCAACTGATTGCATATATTGTTGTAGTGTCATTGCAGATTCTGATATTGCCTGACCACCAATAGAACCGTCTTGATTTGCAATTGGAATAATGTATTGTCCTGCTGTTGCTCCTGTTACATTGACTGGAACTTGACCAGCAAAAGCAATTCGATCAACCATTTGTCTTGCCGACTCTAAAGCGGTTGCAAGTTCAGTTTTGTATGCAGACAAAGCTGTTTGATAATTTGCTTGAGCAGTTTCCCAATCTGCATCTGATTCTCCGCTAGACCTTGTTGGTTCTTTAGGAGCAGTTAAACCTAGAGCTTCTTCACTTCCCCATGCGTCTCCACCCACAAGCCCGGGATTTGTTGACTTAACAACAAAACTTATAGCATTTGCAAATACATTTGTTAACTTACCGTTTGCATCAATACCGCAAATATCACCTTTGTTAATGGTGAAATTACCTGACTTAGTCATGTATTCAGCATAGTCAGCACCGTTTTGATTTACAGTACCCGCACAATTTATTGATCTACCATTTGAAACTTTTTGAACAACAAGAACAGTTTGAGTAGCACTTGCACCGCCATTTGACGCTGCGTATGCAATAATATCGCCATCGAAATTTATATATTGACTTGATGATCCACCAGTAGTTAAAATATTAAACCTAGCACTAGCTGCCGTTGTACCACCCATCACCAAATTACCACTATTATCTAGTGCTAATACAGATGCGTTTGCTGTAGCTGTATTGCTACTGTTGATGTACACAACGCCGTTAGCGCCACCTCCAGACAATCCGTTAATAGTGACGTTAGAAACAGTCAAGTTACCAACAGTAGTCGTTGTATTGCCAAGACCTACAGACGCATTACCAAGCGTTGCATTTGTTGCAAAGTTAACATCTAACTGCGACAAAGGAATAGATGTTGTTGCGTTACCGAAAGTATAGGGTACACCAGACATATTAGAACCTCACTCTTAATTCGTGTTCAAACTCAAACGTATTTACTACAAAACCCGCATTATTGGAAGTCATGGTGAGTCCCAAATACTTACCGTACTGCGAGGCATCCGATTTATACAAGTAATACCCTGTGGATAACAGCCACTGTATAACAGC
>JGI26470J50227_1000960_pt1 | contig 10912 bp, 10 predicted proteins | sample FreactTroBogLake_FD_50227 | JGI IMG/M metagenome (IMG submission 50227) | reverse complement strand
TCATCCGGCCCGCCTCGGACGAACTGGCCTACCGGCTGGCGTTCAACAAGGGGTATCTGCTGTATCAGCGGGGCCAATACGACCAGGCGTGCCAGGAATTCCGGACCGCGCTTCTGATGAAACCCTCGAGCCTCGACGCCAAACGCAACCTCGAGATCTGCCTCCTCAAGACCCAGAATTTCGGCACGGCCCTGCCGGCCCGGACCAGAAATACCGACCGTACCGACCCTGGGGAGACCCAGAAGGCACTGCTTGACTACATCAACCGCCTGGAGGGAACCCGATGGAAAGCCAACAACCGGCCCGATTCCACCGTATCCTCTTCGGACTGGTGATGCTGGTGTCGGCCTGGACGGTCGACGCCGCCCCCACCCCCGAGGCCCGGATCGTCCTGAACTCCGACCGCTACGTCGTCGGTTCCCGATGGACGATCGACATCCTGGTCGACACGCCCGATCCGCTCTCGGTTCGGGTGCCGGTGCCGGCCTTGCCGCCGTCCCTGACCCTGTCGGACGGTCCCTACATCCGGGAAACCTCCTGGGAGAAGGTTCCCGGAACCCTCAGCCGGGCGACCAAGGTGTCGTTGACCCTCAGGACGTTGGCACCGGGGATCGTCGAAGTCGGTCCCTTCGAAGTGAAAGTGGGTTCCCTCGTCCAAACCCTGGCGCCGGTGACCGTCTATCTGCTGGCCGCCGACGAAGCGAAGCGACGGTTTCCTGTGGAGTTGCGGTGGGTGAAACCCGAAGGGCCGTTCTACGAGGGGCAGGCGATTTCGTTGATGCTCCAGGCCCGTAACCTCGACGTTCTGGCGCAGCCGCAGGATCCAGGGCTCGGGGCTCCTCCGGGCTCGCTTTGGGAAAAGGCGGTGGGGTTGGGTGAGATCGAGATCAACAGCATCGGGGAAGATCGGCTCATGAACGTCCCTTGGGGAAGCTGGATGCTCATCCCCACGAAACCGGGAACCCTGACCGTTGCCCCGTTCAAAGCCTCGGTATCGGGTCTCGACCGCGTGGTTCCGGCCCTGGTCCTCGAAGTTCTGCCCCTGCCACCCGAGGCGTCGGAGGGAAGGGCCGTGGGGGACTTTTCCTACACCGTCGAGGCCAAGGAAGGGGCCTCTGCCTCCGGTGGACAGCTGATCGTCACCCAGGAGATCTCGGGTCGTGGCAACTTCCCCTACCTCAAGTTGCCGGAAATCACGATCCCGGACCTGACCCTGACCTCCCGTCAGGAAGGAACCCGCTACCGGGCCGCCAAGGGAGGGTACGAAGGCAGCCTCGTGGTGACTTGGAGGTTCTCCACCGATCAAGCCCGGACCGTCACCTTCACCCTTCCTGGATTCCGGGCCTTCCAACCCAAGACCGGCCGGATCGACACCTGGGACGCCAAGGCGGCTTCGGTTTCGTTGCACCTGCCGACCACCGTTCCAGAAAAGCCGGCCGCCGCCAAACTCCTGGATTGGGCCGGTGTGCAGGCCGTGCGGCCCTGGGGTGTCGCCCGGGGCTTCCTGGCGTTCCTGCTCTTCCTTCCCGGACCGCTGTTCCTGGTCTCCACATTCTTCTTCAGCAAGAAGGGGCGCGGACTTCTGGTGCTGCTGGTCCTGGGGACCTTCCTGGTATCGGCCGGTGAAGCTCCTCCCGACGGCTTCGACGCCGCCCTCAAGGCCCAGGGGTTCGAGGCGGCCGACCAGTGGGGCGCCCTGGCCCGAGCCCACCCGGAAGAACCGGGTTTCTGGTACAACAAGGCGCTGGCCAGCCGGGACGCTGGGCGGACCGCCGAGTCCGTCCACGCGTTCCGGATGGCCCTCCGGGCCGGCTTCCAGGGAGACCTGGCGGCGAAGGGACTCTTGGCCCTCGAGGAGAAGGAGTTGCTCACCGACCAATTCCTTCCCTGGACAGGGTGGCCGACCAACATTCTGTTTCTTTCGCTGTGCGTGCTGTTGAACCTGGCGTTCGTCTTCTGGGGCGTTCAGCGGCTGACAGGGTCGAGCTCGTGGCTCCCCCCGATGGCGTTGGCCATTCTGGCGTCGGCGGCCCTGGGGGTCATGGTGGTCGGTTCTGAGACCGCCCGGTTCGAACCCGACGCGGTGGTGGGACTCTCCGATGGACCGATCCGGAAGGTTCCCGGCGATCTTGCCGAAACCTGGATGACCCTCAAGGCGGGAACCGTGGTCAGGGTCCAGGGGGCCTCCGACCGGTGGGTCCTGGTCCAGACCGGTTACGGGTTGGAAGGCTGGGTCGAGGCTTCGGGCGTGATTCCCCTGACCGGAGGGCGTTGATGGATTTCTCCCAGATCCTGGAAAGCTGGGAAAACCGGGGGAACCGCCGGGACCAGGAACCCTTCGACAAGGATTTGGTCCCCAGCACGCCGACGCCCCTCCCCACCCGGGCCGAGATCGAACGGATGGCTCCGGATGACGAGCTTGACCTCCATGGGATGCTCCAGGAGGAAGCGGTGGCCGCCCTTCGGTATTTTCTCAGGGAAAGCCGGATGGAAGGTTACCGCAAGGTGTTGGTGATCCACGGAAAGGGATTGCATTCCGAAAATCGGAAGGGAATCCTCAAAGAAGCGGTCCAGCAAGTGTTGATGAAGGACCGGAACGTCGCGGTTTGGGGGGAAGCGGGGCGGAAGGAAGGCGGCACAGGAGCGAGCTGGGTCTGGCTCAGCGTTTCTAGCGCTCGCGGAAAATGATCCGTCCGCGGGTCAAGTCGTAGGGAGAGAGTTCGACCTTCACCCGGTCACCGGGCACAATGCGGATGTAGTTCTTTCGCATCTTGCCGGAGAGGTGGGCAAGGATGACGTGTCCGTTCTGGATCTCCACGCGGAACATGGTGTTGGGGAGCGATTCTCGGACTACGCCTTCCACTTCGATCGTTTCTTCTTTATCTGCCATAGGCGTTTGAGTTTAGGGACTCCAGCCCCCCTTGTCAACTCGAGGGTCGCATCGGTTCCGCTCAGGTTTTCTCGCCATCTTCCGACAATCGAAGGGAGAGGACGAGTATGAGCGCCATTTCCACGGCCTCCGGGTCGGTCAATCCCTACACCTACTACTCCCAGCCTATGAGCGGCAAGCTGGCCGTACCTGTCATGGCCAACCAATCTCTCTACGCCCAGTTTCAGTTCGTCGAGGGGGTCCCTTCGGCAGAAGGGGGCCTCTCCCTCGACCGCCTCAAGGTGATCGACAGCCTTTTAGCGCAAATCAACGCCCACCGTCAAGCGGGCACCGCCCCGGTAAAAATCCAGGACATCGACGTCTCCAAACCCGACGAGGCGATCGCCAAGCTCTCGGCCCAGGCGCATCAGATGCAGAAAGACTCGTCCCCCTTCCGGTCGTGGGGGCCGCTCAAGGGCCTGATCCTCGACCTCAGCGCCTGAGATCGTCGTTGATTCCCATCCTTTTGGTGGCCTTGGTCTTCTACGGGTTGTTTCCCCTGGTGGGGGCCTGGAGGATCCGCCGTTCCTGGGCCCGGTTCCGAGAATCCGCCCGCCAAGCCCTTGGTTTTCCCGAAGTGGACTTTTCCCTCCTCCAGACCGAGGACGACCTGCCTTCCGCCCCGTTGAGACTGACCGGAACCCTGGAGGCCTTCGAAGGCGTCGACAGGCTTTGGATCGGCAACAACAAGGTGAGCGCCGCCGTCTCCCTGAGGGGGGTTCCCGTCTATTTCCTCGACGAGCTTCCCGACACCACGGGAATCGGGGTCGACCCTCCCCGGAAGGCCGAGGCAGCCTCTCTGGGAGCCCTGCCGGAAGGAACTCAGTTTCTCGTCTCCGGCTCGTTGGTCCGAGACGACCGGAAGCTGGTCCATTTTGCCGCCGGGCCCGACCGAAACCTTCTGGTGCTGGCGTTTGAAGGCGATCCGAAAACGGTTTTGACCAGGGCGATCTCTACCGGTCGACCCGTTGTGGACCTATGGAACTCCTGGACTCCCGTTTCCCTGGGCCTGGGGTTCCTTCTTCTGCTGATTCTGGCTTACATCGAGTTGCGTCCCGACGGGCACCGCGGTTCGGGGCTGGTGGGGTTGGCCCTGGCGCTCCTGCCCGCGACGTTCTTCCTGCCGCCCGGTATCTTGTTTTTCTACGGCTTTGCCCGGTTGTGGGGAAGGGCCAGGGACCAACGCGCCCGGGACGACCTGGCCTGGGCCCAGGAACGGGGACCCGGCCGTTCCTCGAAAGCCACCTGGTGCGAAGCCGTCTCGCTTCTGGCCCTGGTTTTGGGAACCCTGCTCAACGCGGGGCTCCTGGTGGTGTTGCTTCGGTTGTGGATCCGCTGAATCACGGCAAGGAAACAGCGGGTTCGGAAAACGGCGCCTCGGTGGCATCTTCCGAGCGTTTCTTGGCGAAGTTCACGGTCAGATGCCTTCCCCGGTACTGGATGCCATCCAATCGGCCGATGACGTCCGGGGCCACTTTCTCTTCCACCTCGACGAAGGAATAATTGTCAAGAATTTTGATGTCGCCGATGTCGGCCTTGGAAACCTGTCCGGCGGCGAACACCAGTTGGACGAGGTCCCTCGGATAGACACGGCGGTTCTTCCCGATGCTCAAAAACAGCGTCTTCGTGGCCATTTTTCTCCGGATTCGCCCCTGGGAAGCGGCTTGGCGGAGCAAATATCCGGCAACGTAACTGCGCATGAAAAACGGGACGAGTTTTTGGAAAGCCTTGCGGTACTCTCCCAGTTCGGTGGGGTCCTCATCCTCTTTCAGGCGTCGTTGTAGCTCATCGACAACAATCTTGAGACTCGGCAGGTCGAGTTCGAACGGTTCTTTTTGACTCACGGGTTCAGGATAACCACGGGTTCTTTCGTTTGTCAAGAAAGTTGCTTTTTCCGCCGAAAACAAAGAGGGAGTCCCTATGAAACGGTTCCTTTTCTGCGCGCTGGGGGCGGGGCTCCTGGTCCTGTCGGCCCCGGCCGATCCCCTCAAATTTCTCTTCCAGACCGGCGACCAATTCCGGTACTACGGCACCAGCACCCAGAGGGTGACCGTAGACGGTACCTTCCTTCAGGACAGCCTGCAGGAATACAAAGTTTCGTACTCGGTGGCAGAGACCGACGGGGCGGTGGGGCGTCTTCAAGGGCACATTGTCTTCCTCACCCAGCGGCAAGGTGAGGCCGCCGGGGCCATCAGCCAGGAATTCGATACCGACTACCGTGTTGACTCCCAAGGCGTCTTTTCTGTTCCTGCCACGGAGGTGATGCCGGTGGTCCGAAACGTCCCCACCTTTCCCGAGGGTGACTTGAAACCCGGCGACACATGGACCGGCCAGGGTGAGGAAGTGCACGACATGCGGGACGATTTCGGAGTCGATCAACTGCTCAGGGTTCCTGTCGAGGTTTCCTACACCTATGAAGGGCCCGTCGTCCGGGATGGGAAGACACTCCAGGCCATCCGATCCAACTACGACCTCTACAAGCGCACGGGATTTCGGTTTCCCAAGCTGAAGTTCTATCCGCTCCTGATGACAGGATTCTCCCACCAGACCCACTATTTCAATGCGGAAAAGGGAAGGGAGGAAGGGTATGAGGAAGAATACCGCCTGGTGTTGACGATGAACACGGGGCAGGTCGTCGAGTATTCCGGAAAAGGTGAATCCCACTTGGTCGAGGCCAAGACCATGGACAAACCCGCTCTGGTGGAGGAGGTCAAGAAGGGTCTCGAGGACAGGGGTCTCGGGAACGTCCAGGTGTCGGCGGCCCCCCGGGGCGTGATGATCAACCTGGACAACATCCGGTTTCCCGGGGAATCTGCCGACCTGGTTCCCTCGGAGCGAGAAAAAGTGCGGCTGATCGGCGAGATCCTCAAGAAATACCCGGACCGCGACATTCTGGTAGAAGGCCACACCGCCGACGTGGTCAGCGCCAGCGACCCGCAGACGCTTTCGGAGGCCAGGGCCGCGGCTGTGGGCAACGAGTTGCTGGCCGAAGGCGTCCGCCGGCCCGACCAGATCGTGTACCGGGGCTGGGGCTCGACCAAGCCCCTGGTTCCGAACGACACGCCGGAAAACCGGGCCAAGAACCGAAGGGTCGAGGTCACCTTGCTGGAAAACTGAAGGTCCATTAGACTTCGGGGATGTTTTCCTCCCAGCGCTCTCCCCGGCAAGAGTCTTCCAGTCCCATTTCGTTCCGTCTCGGGGGGCTGGACGCCGAAGGAACGCTGGTCAACCTTTCCAGCTCGGGGGCGCTGTTCCGGTTCGACGCCGCGCTTCCGTTCGGACCCGAGGCGGTGGGCCAAATCGTCGTCTTTACCGCTTGGTTCGATGTCGGACCCCTGCTGAAGTCTCCCGCCACCGCCATCCGGTACTTCGAAGAACCGGACAGCAAACTTTTGGCCGTCCGGTACTTACAAGACGAGGCCTCCTCGGTGTAAGCTCTTTCTCCGAGGTTCCCATGACCGCATCCGAAGCGTATTACAAGAAAGCCAAAGAGGCCATCCGCCATTCCGAAGGCCAGTCGGAAGAACTGGTCGCCAACCAGATCCGCGAGGCCTTGTTTTCGTTCCTCAAGGAACTCCCCGACAACCTGAAACACGACATTTTCAATTTCTACTACGACCGCTATTTCGACGACGAGGCGGCCGATAAATCGATCTACCAGCTGGCCGAAGGGCCCCGGGCCATGATCGACTTCATGAATGGGCAGGTCGCTGCGGTGGACGCCGAATTCAGCGAGGAAGAATGGGAGATGATCAAGGAGGGGATCAACGCCAACGCCGAAGACATGGACCTGCGTCTGCTGAACCAACTGATGACCGTCCTGGTCGACAAGAAACGGTACTGAAGCCTCCTCGTGACCGGACCCGATGAAAAAGGAAGTTCGACCGGACCCCGATGCGGTTGCCGAAGGGCCAGCGAATCCAGCGCCGTCCTGGGTCCCACCGGTGCCCTCCTTCCTTGGCTTGTCGGAGGAAGACGGCAAAGAGGTGGTGGTCCTCTACCGCGACGAGAAGATTTTGGCGGTGCACAAGCCCGCCGGCATCCACGTTCACCCCAGCCCCTTCGACCGAGGTGAGCCTTCCTTGGTCGACCTGGTGTCGTCCCAACTGGGAATCAAACCCTACCCGGTCCACCGGCTCGACAGGCCCACCTCGGGCGTGTTGGTTTTCGCCCTCGATGCGGCAACCGCTGCGGGGTTGGGGGCGGCTTTCCAAGAGCACCGCGTCGACAAGACGTATTGGGCCGTGGTCCGCGGCTGGTTGCCCGAGTCGCACGCGACCTTCGACGTCAAACTCGACATCAAACTCCCCGAAAAGACCAACGCCGAGACGTGGTTCCATCCCCTCGAGAATTTTGAGGCGCCTTGGCCCCGCCGCGGTTTTGAAACCTTCCGGTTCAGCCTCGTCGAGGCCAAGCCCGTCACCGGGCGCCGCCACCAAATCCGCCAGCATTGCGACGACCTTCGCCACCCAATCTTGGGCGACACGGTTTGGGGCGACACCGGGATGAATACCTGGCTGGGCGTCCACGGTCTCCACCTCTGGTGCCGTCGGATGGTCGTCCCGCATCCCGACGGGGATGCCTTGGTCGTTGAGACCCCGCTTTGGCCCCGGGAACAGAGGCTTTTGGACTGGTATCGATCCGTTGACTTGCACGGTTGAGCGCCGCGACCTATTCTGAGACGATGGGTAAGAAATGAAAAAGTGGAAGCGAAAACCCGTGGCGTTGGCGGGGAACCGGGGGCATTGGTGGGGTAGTCGGTTGGAATCCCCAGGAAGGTCCCGGTGATTCGGTTTCCCCAAGGTTTCGAAAAGCCGCTCCGGTTGCCCAGTTCCTTCGGGGGAGACGCCTATCGGGGGACTCTGACCGGCGAACCGGTGTTGCTTCTGGCCCTCGATTTTGAACCGGATGCCCCCGAACCCTACGGGGCCCGGGCACAAACTTGGGAATCCTTGGCCCTCGGGTCGGGGGCGTTGGCCAAGCCGGTTCGATGGTTCCTCGAAGGGAGTGTTTTTTTCCTCGCGTTTCATGACCCCGGCGGGGTCCTGGTTTCCGACCTTTTGGCCGACCCCCGGGGCTGGGAGAAGGTGGACGACGCCTTGTTGCCGTTCCTCGACCAGTGGGGAAAACTGGCCGATCAGGGAGCCACCTTGGTCTTGATCGATCCTTCCCGGCTGGTCTTGGGACCCCAAGGGTTGGTTTCCTTCGACCTGGTCCACCTGCTCGACAAGACCGGGAAGATGGTCTGCGGCCCTTCGTTTGCGGCCCCCGACGATATCCTGGTGCTTTCGCCGGAAATGACCAGCCGAACCTCCCTGACCGTCGACCTGCGAAGTGGGTTGTTCTCGTTGGGAACCCTGGCGTACCGGTTCTTGGCGGGCCATTGGCCCGTCCGGAAGACCGACCCGATCGAACGGCTCCACGCGCTCTTGAATCAAACCCCCGAGTTTTCGGGACCGGGATGGGCTTCCCGAGGTCCCGTCATCACCTCCATCGTTCAGAAACTCCTTCAGAAGGACCCCAAGGACAGGTATCAGACCCTTCGCGGCTTGAAGTGGGACCTGGGGCAGCGCGGGCGATCGGAAGGAAATTCCTTTGTGGCCGGTCTTCTGGACCGGCCCTGGGCCATCACGGAGGCGAGCCGTCTGTACGGACGAAGCGCCGAGTTGGCGCAATGGGACACCTCCCTGGCGCACCTGATGGCCGGAGGGGCCGTTTCCCTGGTCCTCCGGGGGGTGGGGGGGCAGGGAAAGTCGTCCCTCGTGGAAGAATTCCGGCGCCGGACCGAGCCCGCCGGCGCCCATTGGGTTCAAGGGAAATTCGACCAGTTTGAACCTCAATTCTCTTCGGGAGGCGTTGCCCAGATCCTCGACCAGTGGGTGAACGCTCCCTGGGGGCTGGAAGCGGGCTTGCACCAGGGTTCCATCGAAGGACTCCAGGAGCTGCTGGGGAGGAACCAAAGGATCCTGACCACGGTCATCCCGGCCTTGGTGCCGTATTGGGGGGACCCCGAACCGGTACAGAACCCCGAGGAGAGTCAGCAGAAGCTCCTTCAGACCCTTGTCTTGTTTTTTGGTTGGCTGGCCGCGAGCCGCCCCATCGTGATCGCCGTCGAGGATTTCCACTGGGCCGACCCCTTGAGCGTGAAGATCCTCGAGGCCTTGGTCCGGGCACGAATCCCCCGGCTGGGAATTCTGGGAACCTGCCGCCCCGAAGGCGAAGAGCGGTACGCCGAATTGCTGTCTGAGGTCGGCCGCGTCGGCCCGGGGGGCGGCGTGCGGAACCTGGGGCCCCTCGACGAGGAAGCGGTGCTCGGGCTTCTGGAAGAGGGGTCGGCCCTGGAACGGGAAGACCGACAGACCCTCGCCAAGCTGTTGGTTCGGTACGGTTCGGGGAACCCCTTCTCGATCCGAATCCTGATCCGCGAAATCAACCTCCGCCAGGCCGTCGTTTTCGATGGAACCACGGGTCGCTGGTCCCTGCGAACCGACCTGCTGAGGGACCTTCCCCAGGGGGAAGCCCTGACCCTGGTCGTCCAGAGGATGGGGTCGCTGGCCCCCGAGGTCCGCCGGGCCCTTTTGGTGGCCTCGATCATGGGGGTCCAGTTTTCACAGGAGGAGGTTTCCGCCGCCGGCGGGATGGCGCCGAAAGAGTTGGACGGGATCACGGAAGAGTTGTTCGACCTGGGGATCTGGGAGCGTCTGGGTCCCGGGGAGTACCGGTTTGGGCACGACAAGATCCAGAGGGCCGCGTACGAGATTTCCACCGAGGAAGAACGGCACGACGCCCATTTACGGGTCGGCAGAGAGAGGCTGAACAGGCGTCGGGAAGGCCAAAATGCCTCGGCCGGGTCGATCGCCGTGCACCTCAACCGGTGCCTGACGGAATTGTCCGAAGGCGAAAAGGACGAATTGGTGGAACTGAACTTCCAGGCCGGCACCGGAGCCAGGCTGGCCCACGACTTTTCGGGAAGTTTCAGGTTTTTCCAGGCCGCCGTGGACCTGGCGGGGAGCGGCTTGTGGCAGCTGGCGCCCGAGCGGGCCTGGGCGCTCTACAAAGCGGCGTCGGAAGCCGCCTACACCGAGTTCCGACGCGATCTGGCCGACGCCTGGTGCGACGAGGCGGTCCGGCGGGCCGAATCAGCGGTGCACCGGGCCCAAATCCGGGAACGGCAGCAAAGTTTCCTCTTTTTCCAAGGGGACATCGAAGGTTCCATTCAAGCCGGCATCCGAGGGCTCAAGGAGTTGGGAGTGTCCATTCCCACCCGACCCTCGTTCCTCTCCGTCCTGGGGGCCCTCGTCGAGGTCAAGGCGGCGTTGGTGGGACGATCGATGGAGTCCCTGGCCCGTCAGGCTGAAAACACCAACGAACGGAGCCGGGTTCTGCTGCTGCTGCTGTCGGGTTTCACGCCCCCCGCCTTCCATTCGGGACGGCAAAACCTCTTCGCCTGGGCCGTCCTGAAGGCGACCCGGCTCACCTTGCGCGACGGGGTCAGCCCTGAGTCGGCCCCCAGCTACACTGGCTACGCCGTCCTCTTGGCCGCCCTCGGGGATCTGCGGGGATCCCGACGCTTCGGGCAGCTGGCTTTGGAAATCAACAGGAGGTACGGAGACCTGGGTTGGCGGAGCATGGTCCTGGTCTTGACGAGCCTATTTTGTACCGGCTGGTTTGAACCGTGGAGTCGCCTTCGCCCCTTGTACGAAGAGGCTCAGGTGGCCTCCGAGGCCAGCGGCGACGTTCTGTACGTCACCTACGCCCAGTTGTTTTCCTCGCTCTGGAACCCTGGGGAGGACCTGCCGAAGAAGCGGCAGAGGACCGAAAACGCCCTGGCCCAGATCCTGAAGAACCGTTTCCCCCTGACCCGTGTCTCTGCCTATTTCGTCCTTGGGAGGATCGGGAACCTCGAAGGGACGGCCGTCGAGCCGTTTTCTTTTGCCGCCGAAGGGTTCGACCCCGACGAGGGGCTGGCCGAGTATCGGCAGG
>JGI26470J50227_1000959_pt1 | contig 10913 bp, 5 predicted proteins | sample FreactTroBogLake_FD_50227 | JGI IMG/M metagenome (IMG submission 50227) | reverse complement strand
GCTATGCGGTTTTCTACAGATGGGTGCATAAGAAGACCCATGCCAGCACCTTTAGCTTTGCCCGTAGCTTTACCGCTAATTACACCTTTACCTTCAGAAGCCTGTTCTTCAGCGTTGCGTTTACTAATCTTTTCACCAAGCTGGCGGAACTCATCTACAGTTGCATCAAATCTAGCTAGAGTTGCGGGACTTAAATTTTGCGCTACCCAGTTTCTAAATTGCTGAGCTGTTTCTTTAGTTTGACCGGGAAATACTGGGCCTTGCTCTGCACCTAAATCAAAAGCAGCAGCACGCATAGCGCTAGCAAAAGGTGCTCCATAGTCGGCGTGGGAAGTTAAGTAGTTAGTCGCAGCTTTCTCTTCGGGGGTCTTGTACTTTTCAGATATATTACCAAGGCGTTGCAGTTCAGATATATCTTTAGCATCGGTTACATCTTCATTTCCTTGCCAAGGCAGTATAGCGTTTTCACGTGACCGACCAAGTTTAGCCTCGGTGTAATCTAATGTAGCCTGATCTAATTGTTTATTAAATTCTTTCATGCCCCGCACAGTATTTAATGCAGGGAATTGTGATATATCTTTTAACGCAGATTGTTGTTGCTCTGCAGTCATACCCGCCAACGCCGACGGTAATCTAGAAATCTCGCTTTGTTTATTTTCTGGTGCAGTGCTATATTGATCAAAGAAATTATTTAAAAACTGTATACGTTTAGCCCTGTCTAAACCTTTAGACCCTTCATGGAAATCGTCAATTTTTTCAATGGCTTTATTAATTTCAGCGTTGTATTCACCTACTTGAGTTTCAGTAGTTGTAGTTGGTTTTAAAGTTTTAAAGAAAGATACTAGGTTCTTAACTGGATTAACTCCAGTATTGGCAAACATAAATTTGCTAGTTGGATATTGTGGAGTTTCAATTGGTGCAGCTTCTCCGGTAACCCCTACTTTACCTTCCGGTGCGGTTAAGCCAAACTGATCTTCAGTTTTTTCTAGTGGTGCTTGTTGTTCTACAGGCTCGCCTAAACCTAAACCAAACTGTTCGGGAGCGTTTAAGCCTCTGCCTTTTTTCCCTTTTGGTGGAGGCGGAGCTGGTTTATCTATGTCTTTTTTAGCTTGTTGTAACGAAGCTATTTCTTGATTTATTGCATATATTTGTGGATCGTTGGGGTCTTGTATTTCTTTTTTCTGGTCTTCTAATGTATTTATTTGAGCATTGATATCTTCTAATTTATAGTAGACATCTGCTTCTCTTCCATTAATTGTTCCAGCGCCTTGGCCAGACACACCCAATCCAGTCTGGTCAACTGCTCCAGCTCCTCCGGTGGTTTCTCCTTGTGTGCTAGACAACGGAAGGCCAAGCTGATTTGTTCCGGGGATAGGTCCAGCACCGGGCTGTGTGGGTTGCTCATTTTGTTCTCCTCGTCTATTAAGTGCGCCGACTGCTTTATTAACTCCTGCACCAGCACCCATCATCATCCCACCTTGCACTACGGTACCGGCAAATGTATCTACAGCTCCTTCTAAAAATTCTTTAAGTCCAGCTTCTGGGTTCATGCCGTAGCCTTTATCTACAGCAAACTGACCTGCGTATGTTAATTCTTCGCCTGGGATTTCTTTTGCTAATGCTTTGGCAAAGTGACCAATAATTTCTGAAGTTGGCACACCTTTAGCAGCGGCTTTAATACCTTTAAGTTCTTCGCCCAAACCAAACTTTTCGCCGACTACTTCTAAAGCGCCAAAAGCAGACGACCGAATTAGGTTATCTTGCATGTCCATGCCATTGCGCTTACCGTCATCGTAAGTCTGACCAAATGATTGCAAGAACATACCGCCTAATACTGGGATTTCTGATCCTGTAACTACGCTAACACCAAGCAAAGGGAGTTGCTGTGCAATAGAACTAACGGCACCTTCTATAATTCTAGCAGCATGACTTTCCGGTGCTCCTATAGCTTCAGTAACCTTGTTTAATCTATCTAGATTTTCTTTATTTTCGGTATCATCTATACCCAATAAATCGTGCGCAAACGTTTTTACACCGCCAACACCTTGCTGCCAGCCAACACTAGCTTCTTTTCCGGCACGTTTAAAAAGGCGAGCAGTATACTCAGGTAAACCCATCTCCGAAGAAATAGCGTAATCCTGTTTAATTTTTTCGTATTCTGCGTCCTCGGGGGTAGGCGCAGTTTCTTTGGGGTTGGCAATAAATCTGCCAAGGGGATCGGGTTTAACTAACCCTAATTCTGCAGGCGTGTATCCCTGCCCCTTCTCAGGGGTTGGTTTTGTTTCTTTAGCTGGCGTTAGACCTAATTCTTCGGGGGTATATCCCTTTGTTTCCTTAGGTGGAACTAAACCCAGCTCTTCGGGAGTATACCCTGTAGCCATAGTTTTTAAGACTCTTTAGATGTGTAATACAAACCGTCTTTATGTAAGTATAACGTTTTTCCGTCTTCAGTTTTATGCACTGGGGGTAATCCGCTAGTAGCCGTAGCCGTAGGCGCAGCGCCTGGTGTATTTATGCCACCTAATGTCGCTAGTTTTTGTTTGTAAGTATTAATTTCAGCTTGTATAGCGGGTTTATCTTTAGCAGAAGCAGTAAGGTATCTATTAGATGCATCAGTTAATAAAGCTTTAGTTGCAGTAATATCATTAGCGTCTGCACGACCTAATCCAGAAACTGCTTGCTGTGCTTCCCAACGTTGCGCCCCTGGGTGTGCTAATAAATAATCTTGTATAGCAGCCTCGTGTAGTTTTTGGCTAGCACCAGCACCAGCTAAATGAGCCTGTGCTGTAATGTTTGCAACTTGTAACTGGGTTTTATTGCGTTGGTAATCTTCATATGATTTAACTGCGCCATCGATATCACCTTGAGCAAACTTGCGATCAGATGCCTCAAGATCAGCTTGAGCTTTAGCATTAGCCATTTCAGCAGCGTCGGCAGAATCTCTAGCNGCAGCATAACTAGTAGCGCCAACACCGACTGCGTGAGCAGCAGGGGCTAGCATACCGGCAAGACCTTTACCTAAAGCTGGACGTTGTGCAAAATCAAGGAAGCCTTGTGCAATAGCTAGACGTTTATTAAAGTCAGCTTTATCAGCTAAACCAGTTTGTTGTCTTTGCAAAATATCCATAGCAGCTTTGCTTCTATCGCCAACACCAGGTTTAATTCCAGCTTGTTCTTCTAACTCTTGACGTTGTTTGAACATATCTAACAAGCTTGGTTCTTGAGTTGCTTGATTTTTTACTTGTTGTGTTTGTTGATTTTGTGCGGCAGCGGCAGCTTTTGCTTGAGTAGCGGCAGCAGCTTTAGCGGCATCTTTTTCTGTCTTAAGAGTTTCTGTTCCAGGCGCAGGTTTTTCAGCTACAGCGGGAGCAGCAGGAGCCACGGGGGCAGCGGCGGGAGCAGCGGCAGGGGGAGTACTAAATGCAGAACCCATAGGAGCAGGCTGTGGCAATACGTTTGACCCATATACAGGGTTGTTGCGTTTAACCGCTTCCATAGCAATTTGTCTATTTTGGACTTGTTGTTGTGTTGTTGGATCAGCTAAATACTGGCTCATATTACCTTTGTAATCCGCAGGTAAAGTAGTAGGTTCTGGTAGTGCTGTATCCACCGCTTTTATTGCAGCATTGCGTCTATCTTGAGCGGAACCGCCTTCTTCAAAATACGTAATACCGCCGGCAGCCATACGAGTTGGTGAACCCATAGTAGCAAATGCAGGGCCACCTGCTTGAGCAATACCTGATAACCGTGCATCCATAGGAATGGCTTGGTTCATTTGTGGCGGCGCCGACATCATATTATTTTGCGCTACTGGGGGTAAACCTGCTTGAGCAATAGCTTGCCCAGCACCAGGAATTTGGCGTAGTCGGTTTTGGTCAGCTTGAACGTTTTGTAACGTTTGACGCTCGCTTGGGTTTACTTGTGGGTCTTGGATGCGTTGCTGCATTTGCATTGGGCTTAGACCCTGCGCATCTGCTTGCAACTGCTCATCATTAATTAATGTGCCATATTTATAGCCAGGTACATCTGCCATACCACCGCTAGCCATAGCTTTAATCTTACCACCAGCACGATGCCCAGTAGAACTACCACCCATAGCTCCAGCTAATGCAGAGCCAGCGCCTAATAAACCAATAGCACTTTGAGCCGTACTTGGGGCTGCTTGGTACATAGATGTAGTAGATTGTTGTAATGGTAAACCACGAAGCATAGCGTTCATTACGCCAAGTTGCATGAACGGATACTGTTGAGCCGTAGCGTAGTTTTGAACAGCTTGATTAATAATCTGCTGCTGTTGTTGTTGTTCTACGTTACCTTGCTGAGCTTGAGTACCAATAATGCCTTGTTGGGCTTGCAGTTGTTGACCACCAATACCCGCTAACATATTAGCTCCAGTAATACCTGCTTGCGCACCTTGCAAATTTAAATTAGCTACGTTATTAGCTTGTGTTTGTGCGTTATTGTATGCTTGGTTATAGGCATTACCAACTAATTGATTTTGTGCAAGCATCTGATTCTGTTGATTCAAACCACCCATTAATGCTTCACGTGATCCACCAAATGCACCTTGACTGGTAGCGGCGCCTTGTTCTTGTGCTTGTTGTTGCCCGTACTGTTGATTTAATAACTGCATTGCTGGTTGCAATGTATTTTGTAAGTATGGGTTCATATACTGGCTCATAGCGCCAGGATTAGTTAAAGTATTTTGCAAGCCCTGACCAGCAGTTAAAGCTTGGCCCGTACCGTATGCAGCAAGACCACTACCCATACCATAGTTAGCAGGCATTTGCAAATTAGCTGCGGATGATTGAGCCTGTTGTTGCAATGGACTAAAACCCGCTACATAGTCGGTAGGATTATTACTGTAAGGTTGATAAGCATTAAACGTTGTTCCATCAGGCTGAAAAATTTGAGCCTGCGCTGACTGCAGCATATTCATTACATATGGCTGTGCGTAATCAGGGATGTTAGTGTTAACAACCGTAGAGTTTGTTGGTCCTCCTGATGGTGCTGGTGATCCGCCCATGCTATTCTCCTAAAATCTTTGTAAATACTTTATCTGTTTGTTTGTAGCCTAAATACTCAAATAACCTTGAATTATCTAAATGCACTTTAGTATGCATGACAATTCTTTGTATACCACGCTCTTTCAAAACCTGCTCGGCGTACTGAAAAAGCTTAATTCCTATCCTACCTTTACGGTAATCTTTACGTATAAAATAAAGATCTTCTGTTGCTGTAATACAAGATTTATAATGTAAATGAGGGCCGATTATAAAAATAATATACCCAATTAATTCGCCATCTGCCCTACAAGTAATGCATCGGAGCATCCCAGCTTGTGCTAACCTTCTATAAGCATCATAGTCTGGGTCATACTCAAATTCTTTTGTTACACATAACTCTTCGTAATGGGCTGGAAATAGCTCATCCATTTCATTTAAAACTGCAAACCCATCTACATCTGCATAAACTATCTGTGTCATGCTGGTAAGTATTTATTTGCCTTTACTGCAGGCGCTTGTTTAGTTTTTCCTGTTCTTGCCTTGCGAATTTTATCCATCATGGCGTAAAGGTGTTTAGCCCCTGCCTCTGTGCTACCGTTACCAAGATGACTAACAACATCAGCAGGAACAACAAACTCACCATCAGCCAATCTGGCGGGTTGTTTTTTACCGATGACGGCTGGAATATTATCCGACATACCATCACCAGGGCCACGCAGTAAGCGACCACCATCAGAATAACCCCCTAAATCAGAATGTATATTACCACCGCTAGCCATTGTTTCTACTTCTGGCAACTGAGTCGGCGCTGCTTGTTGTACTGGCTGCTGCATTGCTAAAGGCATTGTATTTATAGCTGCCTTCATTGGTTTAATTGTCGGTGTTAATCCGCTAGTTGGTGTTGCCCCAAGTTTGCTAAGCCGTGTTAATGCCGCATCGTAAGCAGACATGTTTCTTGTATCAGGGTCGGTATCTTGATAAGTAGAAGTATCCCCTGCAACAGGCGCTGCCATTTGTGCTTTTGGCATATAGTGACGTGGATCATAAGCACTACTCTCGCCCATATAAGTTAATGGGTCATATGCTGATGGGTCATAAGTAGAACGAGCAGTACCACCGGGAGCATAGCTTGCAATACCACCGCTTGATCCATAAATAGTTGCACCTGGAGATTGCATTGCTGGTGTTCCAGTTTGGGCGTTATATGGCTCTTGTTTGTAGTTTACATAATGCGCTTGATATGCTGGAGTAGGTTGGGCTGGAAATTGCCCTTTGAAATCAGGTGAAATACGCTGTAATGGTTGACCATAATCATTAGCTTGAGAAGGAACACTGCCCAAAGTAGAAGGCTGAGTAGCATCCGCTAATACAGGTGCAGTAGCCGCAGCAATACTGCCTAAATTACTTGTTAAAAAATTACTAGAAACGTTTTGTAAACCCTGTAAAGCACCTTGACCTTGACCTACTAGTTTAGCTGTACCAGTCGTATCTGCAGAACCCCATGCTGCTGGATCTGCCTCACTTAAAACATTCCCTGCACCGCCAAGATTAGCTAAACTACTAGTTAAATCAGCGCCACCATAAGCACCAAGACCAGCTAAAAGACCTTGTTTTAAACTGCCAGTCATAGCATAATCGCCAGCGCCGACTATCATGCCAGCGGTCATTGGAGTTAAAGCACCATCTGATAAAACATCCAAAGCTACACCTGCTACCATTGGTAGAATAGAGCTTAAGAACCCAGCTTCTTTTAGACCTGTTACTGGGTTAGTAGTTAAATCACCACCATGAGCTTTAGCAATACCTCTAAGGGTTTCTACTTCACCCTTGTCCATATGGACTAATTCTGTATCTCCGTTACGACCTTGGGCTTTTAAATGATGAGCTAAATCTGATAGACCTTTCACAGATCCCCCTTTTTTATATCCATAGTTAATGCCTCTATTAACCGATACGTTGGGTTCGGCATCAATACCCCCATTAACACTAGGATTAGCGGCATAGTTTACTTGTTGTGTTAAATTTGAGTTGGGGTTATTACGTGTATATTGATCTAAAGCTGCTTGGCCCGCCGCAGAAGCACCGCCAGTTAAATATGCGGCAGTAGCTTGACCAGCAGCATTAACAACAGCAGGGCCGGTATTACTATATCCTTGAGCAGCGTTTTGTTGCATTTCCCCTTGGGTGTATCCTCCATACATATTAACTGTAGGTGTATATTGTTTACCCATTGTTGGGGCAACAGTTTTGTTCATAGCATACGTAGTTTCGGGCGTGTTTGCACCTGCAGCTGCCTGTTCAGGGTTAGCTTCTATGTTTGCCATTTGTAAACCGGTTGCATTAGCAAGCCCGCTAAGAAAACCCATACGTGCCTTTAAACAAAGATTTGTCTGATTTTAACACTTAAACTGCCGTTCCACTAGCATTTATCCATTTAGTACCGTTATACCAGATAGGGATTCCAAGGCTAGTATCAAAATATTGTTGCCCTGTTATTAAACCAACAGCGGGTCTTTGGGATGTGGTGCCATAAGTTATTTTAGACGCAGCCCTTGTAAAGTTATCAATAGACGTGAAATACAGCCTAAATGAGTTAAGTATTTGGTTAAAATAAGTTTGGTCATATTGTTGGCCAGCAACAGGTAAGTTTGGTGCGCTAGTTGGAACAATAGTAGTTTGAATTGTCATCTTCTACCATCCTGTTTAACATCGTAGCGTGGAATACCCAGTTGCCATTGTGTACCTAGCTGATTTGACCATACTTTTAAAGACATTTGGCGACCACGAATACGGGTATAAACTTCACCAGTAAATTGTTGAATTGTGTATTCTTGCGGTGTTGGATAGGCATAGCTTTGGCTACTTGTTACAATTGGTGCATCGGCAGTTCCATAGGCAGTACCAGAATTTTGACGTGGCAATATGCTAAATGTTACTTGTGGGTTCAGTGCAGTATTAGTTGTGTTAGATCCGTTAAAGTTAACGTCAGGCAATATTCTCCATACAAAACCAAAATGTTGACCAGAATTATTATTATCTGAAGCCATAATTCCAAAATCAGAAGATTGGATATAGGCGTAAATTGGTTGTACTTGCGATGTTGCAGCATCATCTACACCACTTTCATGGTATAAAAGTCTGTTGTTATAATCTGCGGCTACAGGATTAGATTGGATATTATCTTGCAACCAAGCGCTTCTGCCATTCATTGCCCAAACAGTTCCAGTTCCAACTGTAGTATTGGTAGCAATAAAATATGTTCCTACATTATTATTCGGTGCGCCAGCTAAAGTCCAGTCTGTAGTTCCAGTAGATGCAATAACGTATTGGTTTCCAGAAACAATTGCTGTTGGCCCCAAAGTATATGTTTCAAAAGTTCCATACGACCAAGCATTATCTAAATAGTTATAAATTACGTATTTATCAATTGAATTGTTAATGCTTTCATTGCTAACGTAAAACCACCATACTTCATTAAACCCTTCATTAGAGCCAGCAAACACTTGGAAAGATTGGTTTTGATTTAAATCATCAAATATGTATTGACGCAAAGCAGACGGCAAAGTGTGAACCGTACCATCATATTTGTAGAATTTGCTTGTGCCCATCCAATAGGTAATGTTGTTTATAGTTACCATGCAATTTGGAGACATAACAGATATATTGTCCATCAAAATTTGGAATGACCAAACATATGGATAACCAACATACTGCATCGTATAAAGGGCAGTATTAGTCCAAATTAATATTTCTTGACGGGTAGCCCTTGCACCCATAATAAATGAGCCATTACTTAAAGCAAACTCCCCAGATTGGTTGGTAACTTGCGGTACCCATTGATAAGCATTCGCTTGATCCGACCAACGTACAAGCATAGGGTTAAAGGTAGTACTGTAAGTTCCACCATTGTAGGAGTTAGAGCCAAACGCAATGACGAACTCTTGAATAGCAGACGTGATAACTTGGAGAGTAGATATTGGTACATATTGCCCCGCATAAGAAAAAGTTAAACTAGCTGCACTTTGAGTTGCAGTTGTATTATTTGTAAGTGGAACAGAAGTACTGCCAATAACGTAAGAAGAAGATACTTGGGTATTAGCAGGTATACCGGTACCCGTAACGTATGCATAAGGGTAAATTCCAAGAGCAGATGAAACAATAACTGTTCCAGCACCACTTGCATAAGATCCAGTAGTAATAGTACTTGCTGTTGAGTTTGCTAAAGAAGCAAGAGAAACTGACCGTGTGCCAACACCATTAGCTGCTTGCCAGTAGTAAATAGCGCCACCACGAGGGGCAATAACTAAATCTTGACCGTAGTTATCGTTAGTCCATAATCTAAGCTGATTACCCACTCCGGTGGTACCAGAATAAGCAGTACCCCACCCACGGGTTCCAGATTGCTCTTGAACAATAACTGAGTTCCCTCCGCCAGTTGCTGTTGTATTTGAAACAATTGTTGCAGTTCCTGTTCCCGTACCAGCTCCTGTAACAGTAAATAAAGTTCCAACAGAAGCTACAGAAGCACCAATAGCGGTAAAGTTTGTTGTTCCAACTGAAGCAATAATATATTGTTTGCCGGTTACAAAAGATCCAGCATAAGAATATGGCAAAGTAATACTGTATGTGCTGGCTGTTAAAGATGTAACTTGATAAGTATTATTTATATACGATGCTGGAATATTTGATCCAGTAATAGAAGTTGCACCAGAAAAAGATACGTAATTTCCAGTAGGTATTCCGTGCGCTGGTTGTGAAACAATTACAGTTGAGCTTGCACTTGTAACAGAAAATGGATTATTAGGCAAAGTTGCTGTTACTGCATTAAGCACACCGCCCCACGGTCCTGTTCCCCAGCCATTACTAATAGTATAGGAGTTCGCCCCCGTAGGGTATAAGTATTGAATTATTGCTCCCGTCCCCCCAAAAGCAGTGGAAGTGGCGGCAGATGGAACCGTAATACTATAACTGCTGGGGGTTGTAACGGTTGCCACAGAATATTGACCGCTAAGAATAACTCCACCAACTGTAGTAGAGTTTGGAAAATTAATAAAATCCCCAACCGATGGATTATATGCAGTGTCAGTAATAAATACAGCAGTAGAACTAGCAGTAGTCGCAATTGAACTAGCGGCTAATGTAGAGGTCTGATATATAGGGGTAATATCATTAAAAAGTCCGCCATTGTAAATATAGTATTTACTAGTTGTTCCAACACCAATATATATATTTGACGATAAATCTACCCAAGTCCATAAGGAACGACAAATACCATTAAATTGACTAGAGCTTACTTGAGTCCACCCACCAATTTTTTCTGGAAGTCCAGAACGAAAACGAACTTTGTCCCCGTCGTACCAGCCACCCTCATTGGAGTAACTAGTACCTTCACGGTACAAACCGGGACGAAAAGCAAGTTTTTGTAATGGCATATTATCCTAATACAGTTTTAGCTTTAGTTATTTTAGCAATTCTATCTTCTAAACCTAAAGTACCGCCATTAATGCGCTTAGTCATCTGCCCATATTCTTGAGCGTCGGCTAATTCATTTAAGCCTGATTTGTTCCAAAACCATCCCGCAGACAGACAAGCAAAATTAGGCTCAACCAAAAGCTGTGGTTTATCAATAAGAACAATGCTAAGTGCTTTTCCACATCGGTCATAGTTGTCCCGTCCAGTTAATTGGATAAGGCCACGTCCGTGATAATTCCAGCCATCACCAGATTCCTCTGTGCCGTTTCCCATGCGTCCTGCATATACTTTGTTTGCAATTTTTTCTGGATTGTTTGCATATTGTTCAGCCACATCTCGACTAGGAAATCTTGAGGGCCATGTACGCATAAGTCCATCGGCAGAGTAATGAAGGTTCTCTTCCAAAGTTCTGAAATTGTTTGACTCATGTTGGCA
>JGI26470J50227_1000958_pt1 | contig 10914 bp, 10 predicted proteins | sample FreactTroBogLake_FD_50227 | JGI IMG/M metagenome (IMG submission 50227) | reverse complement strand
CCGGTGCGGCTAAGGCGATTTCACTCGTGCTTCCAAACCTCAAGGGCAAGTTGGATGGCTACGCGCTTCGCGTACCAGTCCCAACCGGTTCCGCTACTGATCTGACCGTTGAATTGGCAAAGGAAGCAACCGCCGCTGAGATCAATGCAGCACTGAAGAAGGCGGCCGAAGGTTCACTCAAGGGCTACTTGAGCTACACCGAGGACCCAATCGTTTCAGCAGATATTGTGACCGATCCAAGTTCATGCATCTTTGACGCTGGTTTGACCAAGGTCATCGGCTCAACCGTCAAGGTAGTTGGCTGGTACGACAACGAGTGGGGTTACTCAAACCGCTTGGTCGACCTCGTCGGCTTTGTCGGCAAGAAGCTCTAACAGAACTAATCGGAGTAATAATTTGACACTTGTAATTCCTCAGTTGAACTCTCTTGCCGTGAACGGCAAGAGAGTTCTTCTCCGTTGCGACCTGAACGTTCCTATCAAGGAAGGCATCATCACCGATGACGGCCGGATTCGCGCATCATTGCCGACTATCAATTACTTGTTAGAGAACGGCGCCGCTGTTGTCATCATGGCTCACCTCGGTCGCCCCAAGGGCGAACGAAAGCCAGAACTCTCTCTTGCTCCTGTCGCGCACCGACTGGGAGATTTACTCGGAAAGCCGGTCGCATTTTCGGAAGAGATCGTGGGCCCATCGGCAACGACAGCGGTGACCAAGCTGCAACCTGGTCAAGTACTACTGCTCGAAAACATTCGCTACGAGTCGGCCGAGACCAGCAAGGATGAGTCAGAGCGGAAAGATCTCGCAAAGCGACTAGCACTTTACGGAGATTTCTTCGTTAGCGATGGCTTTGGTGCGGTCCACCGTAAGCATGCATCCGTGTATGACGTAGCACAGTTATTGCCGCACGCGGCTGGGTATTTGGTTGCCGCCGAAATCGATGTACTCCAAAAACTGACCACCAATCCAGAGCGCCCATACGGCGTTGTGTTGGGTGGGGCAAAGGTTTCGGACAAGATCGGTGTTATCTCAAATCTGCTCGACAAGGTAAATGTGTTGGCAATCGGTGGCGGAATGCTTTTCACATTCCTCGCGGCACAAGGGCTGGAAATTGGTAAGTCACTGGTGGAGACAGATTTGATTCCTACCGTCAAAGATTTGTTAAAGCGCGCGGAAGATCTCGGAGTTCAACTTCTGCTTCCCACTGATATCGTTGTGGCGGCCGAGTTCAACGCGGATTCAGCGCCAACCACGGTTGCGGCCAGCGCCATACCATCAGATCAGATGGGTCTGGATATTGGGCCAGAGACCGCAGCTGCATTCGCAACCGCCATTCGCGGCTGCAAAACAGTATTTTGGAATGGGCCGATGGGTGTCTTTGAATTCCCTAATTTTGCCAACGGAACAAAGGTGGTCGCGCAGGCGCTCACAGAAGTTTCGGGCATTTCAGTCGTTGGTGGCGGCGATTCTGCCGCGGCGGTACGCGCGCTTGGCTTCGCCGATTCCGACTTCGGCTATATCTCGACCGGCGGAGGAGCTTCCCTGGAGTACCTCGAAGGCAAGGACTTGCCAGGAATTTCTGCGCTACTGAATTAGTTATTCACACATTCGCGAAATATGACAAGTAAGGTAGAGGGATGCGCAAACCGTTAATCGCTGGAAACTGGAAGATGAACCTCAATCACCTTGAGGCGATTGCGGTCACTCAGAAACTTTCCTATTCCCTGGATGACAAGGATTACGACGCGGTGGACGTGACGGTACTGCCGCCATTCACAGATATTCGTTCAGTTCAGACTCTCATTGATGGCGATCGGCTTCGCCTCACATACGGCGCTCAAGATATTTCGCCAGAGGCGAGCGGCGCCTACACCGGGGACATCTCGGGCTCGATGCTCAACAAGTTGGGCTGTACGTACGTTGTCGTAGGTCACTCCGAACGCCGCGCTATCCATCACGAGGGTGATGAAGTCGTCAATAAGAAAATCAAGGCAGTTCTCACCAACGAGATGACCCCCATCTTCTGCATTGGCGAAGAGTTACCTATTCGCGAAGCAGGCACGCATGTTGAACACGTCCTCAACCAAGTGCGCGCGGGGCTGAAGGGTTTTCATAAGCCAGATCTCAAGAAAATTGTTTTTGCCTATGAGCCCGTATGGGCAATTGGGACCGGCAAGACCGCGACGCCAGAGGATGCGCAAGAGGTCTGCGCGGCAATCCGAGTTGAACTCGCCAAGATCGGCAGCGACGAGATTGCAGAGGCCGCACGAATTCTCTATGGCGGTTCGGTCAAATCTGCCAATATTGTCGAGATAATGAAGCAACCGGATGTCGATGGCGCACTGGTCGGCGGAGCCAGCTTGGATCCCGAGGAGTTCGCCCGGATTGCTCGTTTCCACCGCTCAATCAGCGCATAATTTGGCGCTTAACGCTTGTTAAGTGAAAAATTGGGGTGAGCAAACCGCTATTGTTGTCGTTCTGAAAGCCCTCTGAATACCTCAGGGCCGGAGCAGTATCCAGTTAGTTGTAAAAAAGGAGTTAGTCCGTGGTCTTGGCACTTTCCATCATCTTGATTATCACCAGCATCCTTATGATTCTGCTTGTGCTTCTGCACAAGGGCAAGGGAAGTGGCTTGTCTGACCTTTTTGGCGGCGGCATCTCCTCGAACTATGGTGGATCATCCGTGGTGGAGCGAAATCTTGACCGCATTACGGTCGTTGTCGGTGGACTCTGGTTCGCCAGCGTTGTGGCTCTTTCATTAGTTCTTAAGAAGTAAGGGGACTAAAAATGGGTAGTGCAATTCGTGGAAGTCGTGTTGGCGCCGGCCCAATGGGCGAGGCGGAGCGCGGCGAGGCTATCGCTCGATTCCGAGTTTCTTATTGGTGCGCAAACGGTCATGAGACCACGCCTTCTTTTGCCGAAGATGGCACGGTTCAGATCCCTGATGAGTGGGACTGCCCTCGATGCGGTTATCCAGCGGGACGCAACAAAGAGAAGCCACCTCGTCCAGTAAAGAACGAGCCGTACAAGACCCACCTTGCCTACGTCAAAGAGCGTCGCACCGAGGCAGAGGCCGCAAAAATTCTTGCGGATGCCTTGTCCGCCCTTCGTGGAGAAGACGAGTAGTAATCCGCCTTACAGCGAATTTAGCGCTCTAAGTAGTTCAGCTATTCCCTTATCGCGGTTCTTCAGATGAACGCGCAATTGCGGGAAGTTCCGGCTTCCTAAAGCTTCGGCATCACCTAGGGCTTGTGCCATCAGCAAAGTGTGGAAGGTAAATTCTTTGCCTGGAATCGCCAAGTCATTGATTGATTCACCCGTGATTTGCAAGAAGGCGCCGTTGTGCTGGCCACCCTTATGAAATTGACCGGTTGAATGCAAGAAACGAGGTCCCCAACCAAAAGTCACACCACGCTTGGTATGACGAGCGATAATTTCACGAGTCTGTGTGACTGCATCATCCTTGCCGCGATGCAAGTACGCCATGATTGCGACGTAGTGCGTTGGGTCGGCAAAGAAATTGCGCAACAATTCGACTGGTGTTGAACCAGAAGTGGTTCCGTAGAAAGCGATGTTCTCGGTCTCCAATGTGGGTGCTGGCGATTGCACCGTGCCGTTCCACTGAGCCAATAACGCACCAGTTCGGTCCTTTGCTTCGGTGACATTGGGTTGGTTAAAGGGATCCACCTTGAGAGCGCGACCGATCAGCGCTGTTACGTACTCCCAGAAAATGAATTGCTCACCCAATGTGCCCTCAACGATGAGATCCGCTTGTGTTCCAGCGAAGGCGACGGAAATCGCCGGGCCGGAGATTGCCGCCGAGGAACTTTCAGTAACGATTGGTAAACGACCGACCTGGTTCTTTCCGGTTGATTCTGCGATGAGCTGTTCAATCCAATCGGATAAGCCAGGAACGGAACTCCCCTCGTCGTAGAAGGCAATGTTCTGCGATGTTTGCTCCACAAGAATCGTGGCGGCCGCGACCGCGGGGGAGTCCGGTGAGACGAACGATGCCGCGACTGCTGCCGCGTCATCGATGAGCAGTGAGGGATCGACACCCATCAATACCGCGGGAACAAGACCAAAGGCCGAGAGCGCGCTATATCGTCCACCGACGCTCGGATCGGCGTTGATTACTCGGAAACCACCGGCGCGCGCATCCTTATCAAGCGGCGAGCCAGGGTCGGTGACAACAACCATATGATCAACCGGATTTAAACCAGCTGCTGCGATCAGCTCGGTGAATAGCGCTCGCTGCGACGCGGTCTCGATCGTTGATCCAGATTTCGAGCCGACGACAATCACTGTATTAGTGAAGTCAGCTGGAATCGCCGCGGCAATCTGCGCTGGATCGGTGGAGTCCAGGACGGTGAGCGACTTGCGGTAAGTCTGAGAAATAACTTCAGGGGCCAGCGAGGAGCCACCCATTCCCGCCATGATGATGTTGGTGAGGTTGGTGGAGCGAGCCCATGCGGAAAGCGCGTCGAGCTCGGGGAGCAGGTCGCGTGACGAGCTGGGCAGATCAATCCAGTTCAGTCGGATTCGCGCCTCGGCCTCTGCTTCTGCGCCCCACAAGGTGTGGTCCTTTGCGGCCAGACGCGGCGCGATTGCGGCTAGGTCTGTGTAGACGGCCGAGCCCTTATCTAGTTTGGCTAGGGCGGAACCGCTGAGCTTGATCGCCATTTACTTGGCTACCTGTGCGATGTTAGCGAGCAGCTCCTGCCAAGCAATTGCGAATTTCTTAACACCATCATCTTCGAGGAGCTTTACTACATCGGCGAAATTGATACCGACTGCGGCAAGACCAGCAAATATCGCGCGCGCCTCATCAAACTTTCCGGTGATGGTGTCGCCTCGAACAACTCCGTGCGCACGAACTTCGTTGAGCGTTCCTTCGGGCATGGTGTTCACAGTATGTGCTGCGACGAGTTCGATGACATAACGAGTTGAGTCGTAGGCCTTGTCCTTCACGCCGGTCGATGCCCAGAGCGGACGCTGATAGTTCGCTCCAGCTGCGGCGAGTGCCGCCCAGCGAGGAGATGCCGACACCTTCAGGAATGCTTCGTATGCAAGATGAGCGTTGGCGATGGCAGCGGCACCGCGGAGCTCGTGGCCCGGATGCGAGGCGTCGAGGCGCTTGTCGATTTCGGCGTCGATTCGGCTGATAAAGAACGACGCAACCGAGTGAACATCCTTCAGTGAAGCGCCCGCCTTGTGGCGACGCTCCAGACCAGCAAGATAGGCATCCATGACTTTTTCATAGCGATCGACCGAGAAAATCAGGGTGACGTTAACGCTGATGCCTTCGGCGGTCAGCTCTTCGATGGCGGGCAGGCCCTCGAGCGTTGCTGGCACTTTGATGAGCAAATTCGGACGGTCAACAATTTTCGCGAGTTCTAGTCCGCGATTTACGGTAGCGGCCGTGTCGTAGGCGAGCTCCGGGTCAACCTCGATACTGACGCGACCGTCCGCGCCACCTGATGCTTGGAAGGNGGGTAGAAAGAGGTCGCATGCTGCGCGCACATCATCGGTTGTCAGACGAGTAACAATCTCGCCGATCGACTTGCCTTCAGCGGCGAGTGCCTTGATATCAGCAGAGTATTTGTCAGAACCGGAGATTGCGGCCGAGAAGATGCTGGGATTGGTAGTAACCCCGACTACCGAAGAGCTCTTAATGAGTTCAGCCAAGGTGCCTGATTCGAGTCGATCGCGCGACAAGTCATCGAGCCAAATGGCGACGCCAGCTTTGGAAAGCTGCTTCAAATTTTCTGACATATTTGTTATTCCTCTTTTAGTTAATTAACACGCGAATTCTGATCTTAAGAGTGTTCGGTTATCGAGCTTTGGAGATGCTCTTCTTGGCGGCTGCCGCAACGTTCTCCGCGGTGAAGCCATATTGCTTAAAGAGGTGGCCTGCGGCAGCGGACGCGCCGAAGTGTTCGAGTGAAACAATTTCNCCCGCATCGCCAACATAAGTGCGCCAGCCTGCCCCTACGCCTGCTTCAATAGAGACGCGCGCTTTCACTGATGATGGAAGAACGCTCTCACGGTATGCGGCGCCCTCGGCGTCGAACCACTCCAAGCACGGTGCGCTTACGACCCGGGCCTTGATGCCGTCAGACGTGAGGAGTTCAGCGGCCGCGACGGCGACCGAAACTTCGGAACCGGTCGCAATCAGAATCACATCTGGAGTACCAGCGGTGTCGACCAACACGTAAGCGCCTTTGGCGGTTCCTTCCGCTGAAGCTACAACCGTGCGATCGAAGACCGGCAGATTTTGGCGCGAGAGCGCGAATCCAACCGGCTTTGAACGCTTGATGACTTCGCGCCAAGCGATAGCAGTTTCATTTGCATCGGCCGGACGAATCATCGCAAAGTTAGGAATCAATCGAAGCGAGGCAACGTGCTCGACTGGCTGGTGGGTAGGTCCATCTTCACCGACGCCGATGGAGTCGTGCGTCCATACGAAGGTCGATGGAATATCCATCAAGGCTGCTAGTCGAACCGCTCCGCGCATGTAATCGCTGAAGACCAAGAATGTTCCGCCGAATGATTTGGTCAGACCGTGTAGCGCAATACCGTTGAGTATCGCGCCCATCGCATGTTCGCGAATGCCGAAGTGAATGATGCGGCCATATGGATTGACATCCTTCATTGCGCTTGATGCCGGCAAGAACGAACCACCATGTTCGATGGTGGTGTTATTGCTCTCTGCTAAGTCTGCGGAGCCGCCCCAGAATTCTGGGAGCACGCTCGCGATCGCGTTAATGACTTTGCCAGAAGCGGCGCGGGTGGCAAGGTCTTTGCCTTCTTCAAAGACGGGCAGTGCTTTTTCCCAACCGGCTGGAAGTTCATTATTGCGAAGACGGTTGAGAAGCGCGGCGCGATCCGGGTTAGCGGATTGCCAGGCCGAGAATTGAGCATCCCACTCCGCGGCGGCGACTGCGCCACGCTTTTGGACCGCGCGCGCATGGGCAAGAACATCATCCGAAATTTGGAAGGACTTGTCAGGGTCAAGACCGAGCGCAACCTTAGTCGCGGCTACCTCTTCGGCGCCGAGGGCAGAGCCGTGAGACTTTGCGGTGCCACGCGCCTTAGGTGCTGGCCAGGCAATCACGGTCTTGAGACGAATGAGTGTTGGTTTTGAGTTCTCGGAAAGCGCAGCGGTCATCGCCTTTTCAAGCGCATCGCGATCGACGTTGCCATCCGAAAGTGCCGCAACTTCAATAACGTTCCAACCGTAAGCGCGATAGCGGGCGCTGACATCTTCGGTGAATGCGACGTGGGTATCTCCTTCAATGGAGATGCGATTGTCATCGTAAATGACTTTGAGATTGCCGAGCGCCTGGGTGCCGGCGAGTGACGATGCTTCGGCGCTGATGCCTTCTTGCAGATCGCCGTCAGAACAAATAACCCAGACATTGTGATCGAAGAGAGTTGTCTTCGATTCTGGATCGAATAGTCCCTTTTCAAAGCGTGCCGCCATCGCCATGCCTACCGCGCTTGCTATTCCCGAACCCAATGGCCCGGTGGTGATTTCTACGCCCTTGGTGTGACCGTACTCAGGGTGGGCTGGCGTTAGTGAATCGGCAAAGCGGAAGGACTCGAGATCCTTGAGGTCAAGGCCGTAGCCGGAGAGAAAGAGCTGAATGTAAAGGGTGAGCGATGAGTGTCCGCAGGAGAGCACAAATCGGTCACGACCCAACCAATCCGGGCGAAGCGGATCGTGCTTTAAAAAGCGCTGAAAGAGCGTGTACGCCACGGGCGCCAATGACATCGCGGTGCCTGGGTGACCATTGCCAACTTTTTGCACGGCATCAGCCGCAAGTGCGCGAGCAGAAGCGACCGCCTTATCATCGAGGTCAGTCCATGCGGGAAGAGTTGTTGTTGAGGTCATCAGGTGAACCGTGCTTTCTAGTTTTTAGTGGGCTGTGCTGTGAGATAGATGTTCCAAGCCGCGATCCACACCATTGTGGCGCCAAGCAGATGAAGTGCGACAAGACCTTCGGGCAATCCGGTGAAATACTGGATATATCCTATAAAACCTTGACTTAAGCTGGTAATCAGAAAAATTTCTAGCGCGCGAGTGAGTCGCAGTTGCGAATCCCCTGCCTCGCCGACACGGATGACGAGTAGCAAACCAATCGCCAAACAAATGAGTGCAATCACAAGATCGGCATGTAAATAAGAAATCTCCCGCGGCGAAAATGGATAACGCTTTGCTTGAATGTCGCCGGCATGAGGACCGGATCCTGTGACCAAGGTGCCGACGGTGACGACCAACGCTGCGAGGGCGGTGACGACCAGAACCAATTTTTTTGTGATGGGAAGGGTGGCGACGCGCGGCCGATCGAGCATTCGATGACGGAGCGACTGACCGCCAGCAATTAAGACGATACTAAGCAAGAAATGGCCGGAGACCGGGATCGGGTTGAGCTTGGTCAGAACGGTAATCCCACCCAAGATGGCTTGGCCGAAGATGCCGAGAACCTGCCAGATTGCGATCCAGCGAACTCGTCGCCGATCCGCTCGGGTTGAGCTCCATTTGACGGTCGCAACCAGCGCCACCACCGCGGCGATGACTAGCGCGATGGTGAGTAGGCGATTTCCGAATTCGATCCATGAGTGAAGCGTTCCTTGGGCCTGGTGCGCGATCGGGATTATTGACGAACCAGTGCACGTGGGCCAGGTTGGACAGCCCAGGCCAGAACCGGTGAGGCGAACCGCACCGCCCGTTACGACTAAAGCGGACTGAAGAAAAAGGAGCGAGTTAAAAATCGTCTTTTTCAGCTTCACCCCCCGAGCCTAGTGGAGCTTGACGGAGGGGCTGGCTCGAGTGGCTGGCTCGAGTGGCGGAGCGCCCTGATTTACGCAACACTTGTGTTGTGAAAAAGACTCCAGTTCGCGAAGTAGAGGTGGGTGGAACTCGTTCTGCCATTGCCCGCGCGATCCTGGAAGGTGGCCCTGCGACAGCGGTCGACCTCTCACAGAAATTAGAGATTACTCCAGCGGGCATTCGTCGCCACCTCGATGCGTTGGTGGAGGAGGGTGTGCTTGAAGCCCGCGAGCCGCACCTCAGCACTCTCAATGCAGCTGAACGAGGACGTGGCCGGCCATCAAAGGTCTTCGTTATTACTGACTCAGGGCGCGAAAAATTTGAGCATTCATACGACGACCTGGCCGTATCTGCGCTTCGATTTATGTCGAGTAAGAGTGGTTCGAATTTGGTCGAAGAATTTGCCCGCACGCGTGCCGAAGATATTGCCAAGCGGGCACGGCCAAAGGTCGAAAAGGCACACGGTGTTACCGCGAAGAGCCAGGCGCTCGCAGACTTTCTTTCCACCGATGGCTTCGCCGCAAATGTTCACAGCAAGGGAATAGGTGAGGAGCTCTGCCAGAACCATTGCCCGATAGCGCACGTAGCCGCGGCATTTCCGGAGTTGTGTGATGCCGAGACCGCAGCGTTCTCCGAGTTGCTCGGCACCCACGTCCAACGCTTAGCCACCATCGCGCATGGCGATGGAGTTTGTACAACCTTTATTCCATCCAAGCCGAACGCATCTAAAGCATCATCTAAAGAATCACCTAAAGCAAAAGAAAAGGTATCCAAATGAGCGACACCACACTTCATCCTGAACTAGCTGGAATTGGTACTTACGAATACGGATGGTCCGATAAGAACGACGTGCCAACTCGCGTCGTGGATTGAACGAAGAGGTAGTGCGTGACATCTCCGCGAAGAAGAACGAACCGCAGTGGATGCTTGATCTGCGCCTCAAAGGCTTGAGTCTCTTTGAAAAGAAGCCAATGCCCAACTGGGGTTCAGACCTGTCCGGAATCTTCTTCGACACCATTAAGTACTTTGTTCGTTCGACTGAGAAGCAGGCGACGACATGGGATGACCTGCCCGATGACATCAAAAATACCTACGACCGACTAGGCATTCCAGAAGCCGAGAAGCAGCGCTTGGTGTCAGGCGTCGCCGCCCAGTACGAATCAGAAGTCGTGTACCACTCGATTCGTGAAGACCTCGAAAAGCAAGGCGTCATCTTTGTCGACACCGACACCGGTCTTCGTGAATACCCCGAGCTCTTCCAAGAATATTTCGGAACCGTCATTCCAGTGGGAGATAACAAATTTGCCGCACTCAATACCTCGGTCTGGTCCGGCGGTTCCTTTATCTACGTACCTAAGGGCGTAAAGGTGGATATTCCGTTGCAAGCCTATTTCCGAATCAATACCGAGAATATGGGCCAATTCGAGCGCACCTTAATCATCGCCGATGAAGATTCGTATATTCATTATGTCGAGGGCTGTACCGCGCCGATTTACTCCTCGGATTCATTGCACTCGGCCGTTGTAGAAATCATCGTGAAGAAGGGTGCGCGCGTTCGTTACACGACCATTCAGAACTGGTCCAACAACGTGTACAACCTCGTGACCAAGCGAGCCACCTGCGCTGAAGGTGCGACGATGGAATGGATCGATGGCAATATCGGTTCAAAGGTCACCATGAAGTACCCAGCGGTATTCCTCATGGGCCCACACGCAAAGGGCGAGACCCTGTCGATCGCGTTTGCGGGCGCCGGTCAGCATCAAGATGCTGGAGCGAAGATGGTTCACGCCGCTCCGCACACCTCTTCGACGATCATTTCTAAATCGGTCGCTCGCGGTGGCGGACGTACCTCGTATCGCGGTTTAGTGCAGGTCCAAGAAGGCGCTCATCACTCGAAATCAACGGTGAAGTGCGATGCGTTGCTGGTCGACACCATTTCGCGGTCCGATACATACCCATACGTGGATATTCGGGAAGACGATGTCTCGATGGGCCATGAAGCTACCGTCTCCAAGATTTCTGATGACCAACTCTTCTACCTGATGTCGCGTGGCTTGTCGGAAGACGAAGCAATGGCG
>JGI26470J50227_1000957_pt1 | contig 10917 bp, 20 predicted proteins | sample FreactTroBogLake_FD_50227 | JGI IMG/M metagenome (IMG submission 50227) | reverse complement strand
AATCGTATTAACCGAGCCGATTCCCGTTCCAAGGGAATTAGCCATACGTGGATTTACCGTCCAGTTGCAGTGGGAACCATCGAAGAACGTGTGGATAGCAAGATTCTTAGAAGAAGAGCCGAAGCCGAGGCCATCCGTGGGGTAGTTGACGAAAACGCAGATATGGAAGACACAATCGATTTAACCCCTAAGGGTTTCTTATTTTAAAATAGAAAGGATGTAAAACTAGAGGGAAACTGGTCCTAGTTTGTGAGGTGCAGCTATCTTAAAGCTCCCTCCTTAAGGGCCTGGTCTTCCTCGGGAGTTGTAGTCGGCGTCATGCAAGACTCCTCCCGAGGCCCTTTTGTTAAATAACCATGGAAAATTCATCCATAGATTACAGCTGGCAAAAGAAGTCTGCCTGCATCGATATGGACTTGGCAATGTTCTATCCTGCTCATGGGCAGAAGTACGCCAAAGAAGCTATCGAAGCATGTGGCAATTGCCCAGTTAAGTCAAAATGCTTAAACCACGCTTTGACATACGAAGAGTACGGCTATTGGGCTGGCACTACACCTAATGAACGCAAGGCAATGCGTAAAGAGATGGGTATTGAGGTTATCAACATCAATGCTTTGTTCTTGAATAGCCAGTACGTTGAGGAATCCAATAGGATCAAGGAAACAATCCCGAAGATTAAGGGACGTGGTATCCGCAAGGTCGCACAATGCGGCACCCGCTCTGGGTACAATGCGCATTTGCGTAAGAAAGAACCAACTTGTGATGCATGCAAGGCGGCCCATTCCAAGAGCGTGGTAGAATTCAACCACAATAAACGTGACAAAGAAAGTGAAGTGTTCATTTAATGAAAATTGGGTTAGTAATCCCTGTGCTCAACAACTTTGACCAAGCCGTAGATATGATCTATAGCTCAAAGAGCAAGCACACAGTCAAGTTCTACATCCAGCCACAGTATCGTTACCAGGTACCGTTGGCTAAAGCATGGAACAATGGCATCAGAAACGCAATGGTTGATGAGTGCGATGTCATCATTGTAAGTAACGACGATGTGCTTTTTGCTGACAGCACAATAGACTATTTGGCTCAAGCAACTATGGATATGCCATCCGATTACGTCATGGCATTTCCCGTAGATGTGTTTGATGAGCTAAGCGATCCTTCTCAGATCCTATGGGATGATGAGATTGTTGGTGACCCAGCCAAGAAGATCGAAGATCAGAGTTATTCTTGCTTTGCCATTCGCCCTGACTTCTTTGAAAAGTGTGGAACATTCGATGAGAACTTTGACCCAGCCTGGTGGGAAGACACTGATATGAAATATCGTATCCACCTGCTAGGTTACAAGACACTCCAGACTGGTATCCCTTACGTGCACATTCGTCACCAGACTACGAAGAAGCTAAGTATGCCACTGAATTCAATGAAGAGTGGTCAGTATTACGAAAAGAAGTGGGGAAGCGCCAAGAAAGACTTGAAAGAACGTTATGCTAACCCTTATAATGATTCTAGTATAAGCCCTAAGGAATGGAGACCTCTGTGAGCAAGATTAGAGTATTGGCCTGGGGCGACTACGCCTGCAGTACAGGATTCGGCACCGTGATGAAGAACATCATGGGTGAAATCAACAAGACTGGTAACTACGAGATTGACGTTGTTGGTGTTAACTACGACGGTGGTCCGTATGACACTGAGAAGTGGCCAGGTAGGCTATGGCCAGCTATTAGTGCTTTGCGTACACAGGGTTCTTATGGTGACGTGTTCGGTCGCCAGGTCTTCCTCGACCTTCTTGGTCAGGGTGATTATGACATTGTCTTTATTGTGCAGGACACTTTCATCGTACTGCCAATCGTTCCTCAGATCCTTGAGCTGCAACGCACAAAGCCGAATACGTTCTCTACCATTTTCTACTATCCATTTGACTGTGCACCACGCCCAGAGTGGGTTAACCAGTGCGTAGGTAGTTTTGACTTCCCTGTTGCTTACACGGAGTACGCAAAGAATGAGAGCCGTAAGGTGATTGGTTCTGCTGCTGACAAGCAAGACGTTATCTACCACGGTACCAATACGCAGGACTTCTTTCCAATTTCGCCAGAAGAGAAGCAGCAGGCTAAGGCCGGTATCTTTAGTGCGATGAAGGATAAATTCATCATCACTAACGTGAACCGCAACCAGGGACGTAAGGATGTTTCTCGTAGCCTTATGGTTATTAAGGAACTGCGCAACATGGGTGTAGAGGATGCGTTTCTTTACATGCACATGCAGGAGACTGACTTCGGTGGCAGCATCTTGGAAATGGCTCGTGCTATTGGTCTTGACCCCAACAAGGACTTCACTGTACCTAACCCACAGCAGTTCGGTGCACACAGTGGATTCCCAATTGAGTTCCTTAACCAAATCTACAATGCCAGTGATGCTTACCTTACTACCACACACGGTGAAGGTTGGGGCCTCAGCATTACTGAAGCAATGGCAACCAAGCTACCCATTGTTGCACCTGACAACACTTCAGTCCCTGAAATCCTGGGTGAAGACCGTGGTTGGAGAATCCCTAGTGGTCACACTCCTTCGCACTGGGTTATCAAGGACAATGACAATGAGCGTATGCGTCCATTGATGAGTGTTGAAGAAGCTGCCAGAGCAATCAAGCACATCATGGATCACCCAGAAGAAGCTGCACAACGTGCCGAAAAGGCTTACGAATGGGTAACTCAGCACACATGGTCAGATGTTTGCAAGCAGTGGATGAACGTATTTAACCGTGCTACCAACAAGACAAAGATGGCACGAAAGCTCAAGGGACAGGCATAATGACTCGCCGTGTAGTTAGCATCACTCCGTTCTATAACGAGACGCATATTCTTGAATTGCGCCTTGGCATCTTAGAGAACGTGGTAGATCGTTTCTACACTATCGAGGCTAACAAGACCTTCACAGGACTTGATAAGCCAATGCTCGCCAACACCGTTAAGCACCCAAAGCATACAGTCGTAGAGATTGAATTCCCTGAGGGTCTTAACGAGTGGGGGCGGGAAAACTACCAGCGTGATGTAATCTTGGATCTGTCAGAGTACAATGACGATGACATTGTTCTGATCAATGACCTGGATGAAATCCCTAACCCCAATGCTGTACAGTTGCTCAGCGATGTATTTGACCCTGAGTTCACTTACTCTTTTGACATGATAGTTCACCAGTATTACTTGAACAACCAGAATATTGGTGAAGGCGTATGGTGGAAGGCTAAGGCTTGCAGCGTTGGAGAATACCGTCGAGCTGGGTTTAATGCCACCATGCTTAGACTAAACATGAATTCTATCTCCATCCCCAACGGAGGTTGGCATTGGACATTCTGTGGTGACACAAAGTTCATCAAGGACAAGATCGAGGCTTTTGCCCACACAGAATGCAACACTGATCAAATCAAGTCAAACCTCGATTTGAACTTCGAGAACAATACTGATACACTCGGTCGTGGGTACGAATTGCGACTTGTAGATATCGATTCTGATTTCTACCCAGAGTACCTACGTAAAAACAAAGAGAAGTACAGTCAGTATATCAAGGAGCTATAGTGGACTTCGATCAGTGGTTGCAGTATGGTATTGAGCATGGGTATTGCTCTGAACAGTTTTGCACTACCCATGATGTTTATCCTGTGCATTCATCAGAGGTTGATGCATGGGATAATGGTGGAGACCCTTGTGCCCACGCAGTACGCTTGGGTTCATATGATGATTGGAATATAGGAGAATAATAATGACAATGATCGCTGTATTTTTGTTTCCGATTTTAGCTTTTATTTTGCTGGCTGTAGGTGTTGTTGAATGGCGTAAGGGTGTTAAGAAGGGCTACTTCCAAAAGTCCAAGGCACCCAAGAAGAACTGTGGCAACTGCACAAACTGCAAGTGCGACAATAAGTAGCATGACCCTAAACCAGGCAGCCACTATTATGCTGGAGCTGGCCAAGATACCAGCACAGCCAAAGTTGGTAGCTGCGTTTAGCAATTACAGCGTTAACAGTATGTGGATTAAAGGAGTGCTGAAGGCAGCTGCACCAGCAGCCAACAGCATGAGTAACCCAGTTTACGAACAAGCGATTGACGTGTTGCGTGAGAATGGGATTGATGTTAATATCTTTGACACCAACTAAGTAGGAAAGAATATGAAAAAGAGTAATAGGGTTTTTTTAGTAGTACCAGTAATTGTAATCATCATTGTGCTGGCAATCATTGGCCTTGTCCACGTTGTTCAACCACAGTGGATTGGTGAGCAAGCGGATAAATCCGGTTATTTCCAGAAAGCCGTTGGTTTAATCACTGACGCACCACACGCTACTGCAGAGTTGTTTTATTCTACAGTTGAAGACTTAGTAATTTTGGCTGTAGGTCTTGCTTGGGGTAAGCGACTCTGGCGCAAGGAACACAAAAAGTTTGACGAAGATCACGACATCGAACACTAAGATTTAGCCCTAGTAGCTCAATGGATAGAGCATCGGAGTTCTAACCCGCAGGTTGCAAGTTCGAGTCTTGCCTGGGGCACCAAAAGTAGGAATTAATATGATGATTGGATTAGTGATGTTGCTGATTGTAGCATTTTGTTATATCATTACGGCTTATGCGTTTTGTGATGCGGCTCTTCAGCCAAGCAAAGATTTCCAAAAGATAGGACAAAACAAGTATTTGTGGTTGTTCATGATCTTTGTGATTGGAATTTTTGCTGCTGCACCATATATGCTGTACATTAGGCCAAAGATTATGGCTATTAAATAGTAAGGAATAAAATGGATACTTATACAAAAGGGTTATTAAAAAACGGTGCCGGTATTTATGCTGGTATTGCTTTGATGAAAATCGCTAAAGAAATGAAGAAACAAGAAATAACCCAGCAGCAACAGCCTGTTGTGCCTAAAAAGAGACAACAAGCTCCTCAAAAATCTATAGAATACTTCGTTTATGAGAATGCAGTGATTAAGATGATCGGTGTGATATCATCTTTTATGGAAGTTGTTCTCAAGAACGGCCTTGAAGTGGATCCATTTTTAATGCGTGAAGCTCAAGATGTATTAAATGATTTGCAGCAATTGATTGATATAGGACAGAAAGCAAAGTAAGGAGAAGAACATGGAACTTAAGTTAAGTGTAAGCATTGGGGCTACTCTTCAAGTAAAGAATGCCAAGGGAGAGTGGGACTGGATCAAGCCAGAAGTCGGTGCAGAGATTTCTCTTACGCCAGACGACCTAGCCACTCAGGCAGCATTGGAACAAGAAGAGGAACTTGTAGACGACAACACATTCCTTCAGCTTGTATTTGGCAATCTTTGGGACAACGTCGTAGGACCACAATTTGCGAATGTTGTCAAGGAACTGATTTCTGAACCTGTAGCTGTAGAAAAGTCCGAAGAAGCTGTTGAAGATGCCAGCACTGATGATACTCTGGTTGCAGAGAGTGCACCAGTTGCGGATGAGGATGATTATTACTAATGCAGGTATGGGTTGTAACTACAAAAGAAAAGAACAAGGTTGTAGGGGTTTACTCTGCAGCAGAATACGCAAAGAAGAACATTAAGAATCCTGAGAACGTCAAAGTTACCAAGATCTTAGTAAACGACACCCTTAAAAAAGGATAAACAATGACAGTACTAGCTGCTGCAATCACCAAGATGGATGGCATTGTCATTGCTGCTGACTCCCAGTTCTCCTGGGATTTTCAGAAGAGTGACGAGGGCCCCACTAAGCTATGGGTCGAAAAAGAACGTAAGTTTATCTTCGGTGGTTGCGGTAGCGTACGTGCTATGCAAGTTGTGCAGTATTGGACCGAATGGCCTGAGTTCCGTGAGTTTCATGAGATTGACAAGTTCGTTGTAAAGGATATCGTTCCTGCTATTCGTGAAGCATTGAATGATCATGGTGCATTGGAAAGCACAAAGAAGCTCGAATCATTTGGTGCAGGCATCATTATGGCTTGGGATAATAACCTTGTTGCCATTGATGAAGATTTCTCTATTACCATCCCAGTTAGTGGGCGATGGGCGATGGGATCTGGATGTAGTGAAGCTTTTGGTAGCCTTGGTGATGAAGGTCACTGGACCAAAAGCGATGTTATTAAAGCAGCCCGTGCTGCAAAGAAAACCGCTCTTGGCGTTGGTGGAGATATCTACTACGTCACTACAAAGAGCCTGGAAATCAGAAAGGCTTGAGCTGATTTGATTCCTGACAATTTTTATGTTATTGTAAGTACCAACACAAGTAAGGAGCAATCAAATGCCACAGAATTACATTATGCCAAAGAAGAAGGCACCCGTTACTACCGACCTTCGGGAGGTTACGGAACCTACTTATGGGGAATCAGCCAAGGCTCCAACCCGAGCTGACATTCGTCGTCAAAGTGCCGATGAGAACGGTGCTCTTGTTGCCGTAGAGGCATTCACTGCACTCAATGAATTGATTTATAGTGCCGACCTTTCTGATGTACACCCACTTAATTCAGCAGAGATTGACATGCTTGCTGCTGAGCTCGTAGCTGTACGCACAGCAAAAGACATTGTCGAAGGACGTGAAGCTGCTATCAAGAAGTATGCCACGGAAGTCATCGACCTTAAGATCAACATGCAGGGTGATGACCCATCAGCTACTAGCGGTTACCTCGTTAGCCCTGAGAATGGTGTCAAGCTTTCCAAGGAAGTCTCTGGTGGCAAGCTCACTGTTGACATCCACTTGCTCGAGAAGGTTCTCGACGAAGACCAGTTCCGTTCAGTAGTTAACCACGTGATTATTATGAAGACCGTTAACTACCCCAACGGCAAGACGGTTGAAGAGACTGAATCGTACTTTGAATTGAACGAAGAAGCACTCGAAAAGGAACTCAAGCTTGGCAATATTGGTATGGAGCAAGTAGTGCAGGCTACCACTCCTGGTAAGGTGCGTTCAGCTTTCTATGTCAGAAGCCTCTAAAAGGCCTAAGCGTGTAATGCAGTTGCGTGATGACATGCTGCTGTACAATCAGAGTATGGCTGCAGCGTTCTTTGATCTTAACCCAGCAGCGTTTCGTTTCAAAGAACGTTATTACAAAGATTTCTTTCAACCGCAAAGAAACTCTGCAGGTCAACGCGTATATAGCTTGAATGACATATTAAAGATTGCTCACCTTCTAAGAAGGTTAAACAAAATGACAGATCGTCAGTTACGTTTGATAGTCCTAAGAGTAGATGCTTTCAAAGAACCAATAAAGAAACATCGTTTGAAATATCGTAAAGGTAGTTACAGCAATGAATAAGAAAACACTGCTCTTGATTGATGGTCAATTCAAAGACAATGCTATGATAATAAAGAGAGCTTATGAATATTTATCCTAAAAAAACTTTGTTAATATGTGATGGCCACAACCTCTTCATTCGCAGTTTTAGCGGTCTAATGCGTCATGGCCTTAGTGCTCCAAATGGCGAAGGAACCTGGGGAGCATATGGTGCTTATAATGTCGTAACGGGCATGATTAGGAAATATAATCCAACACACGTCCTTATCGCTTTTGATAAAGGTCGTAGCACTAAGCGTTTGGCTATTGACCCAGAGTACAAGGCCAATCGTCATAAGCCAAGCGATAAGCCTAAGACTGCTATGGATGATGCATTCTCCACAGAGTTTAAACCACAATTGGGTACATTCATGAACCTGTGTTTAAAGAGTGGTATTCCATTCATGAGTCTGGATGGTGTAGAGGCCGACGATATCATCGCTACTGCTGCACTCAACCACAACAGTATTTTTGAGAAGGTTGTCATTGTTAGTGCAGATCATGACCTTCATCAGTTGATTCGACCCAACATCATTGTTGTTAAGCCAAGCATTAGTTATAAAGACATTGATGCCGAAGTCTATGACATGGAATCTATCCTTAACGAATGGGGAGTAGAACCATGGAGGCTTCCGGAGATTTGGGCACTTATGGGTGACAAGGGTGACAATGTCAAGGGTATTCCAGGGATTGGTCCGAAGAAAGCTACCAAACTTATCGCTGAGCATGGTGATCTAGAGACGGTGCTTGGCCTAGAAGACGAGAAGATCCAAAATAACATTGATGTAGTTCGTATGGCTAAGAGCCTTATTGAGCTCAGTTATGACGATGCGTTGCCATTCCCTCCACTGGGAGATTTGCAGTTCAGCCCAGTACGGCACGGTGGGCCTAATGCCCAAGCACTCGATGAGTTGTTTGTAAACTTAGGGTTTACACAGATCAGAAGTCGCTGGTACCACAACAATCTATGGAATGACGTTCGAGGTTTCGGCAGGAGCCTCTAACCATGGCCAATTGGATCATAAATCCATCATTGGATATGCCACAGGTGCTTGCGCAGTACGGCAGTTTTCTTGAAGATGACTATCGAATGCTCATTGAATCAATGATGATTCCTAGAACGTTTGATGAATATTCTGAAAAAACTAATAGGAATTTTATAATTGTTGGCGGCAAAGAACGACCTGGCATCATTGCTAAAACAGTATTTCTTTGTATTAAACTAGCTGGACCGGAAAGCGTATCAGTCTACGTTCCTACGTTAGACGAGATGTTCCTTGTGCAGAATGTGTTTGATCATTATGCTGATGGTATTAAGACTAAGCTTTTTGCAACACCACTTGATTTCCTTAGCTTAGATAGTAAATGGCGCGATGCAATTGATAAAGCTACAGACATCATTGTCTATGGTAATGATGAAGTAGTAACTAGGTGGCGTGATTACGAGACAGTGGAACGCCATGTCTGGGAACATGGTAATGGCATTAGCTTTGGCATTGCTAGGGCAGAGAATCTAACGCGTGCACTTATTAACGAAATTTGTTTTGACTTTTTCTGTTATTACGGTGAAGGTAGGTTGGCGCCAAAGTTCTACTTCATTATTGGTGAGTATTCAAAACAACTCATAGAGATGTTCGCCATGAACATGATGGTTAACTATGCACCTTTCATTGAGGAGTACAGGTCAAAACTACCGTTTACTCGACGTAGTGATCTTACTAGAGAAATATTAAACACTACTTATTTTGCAAAATATATCCGTGTTTTCGATTTGAATTCTGACGATCTATTTGATACACTCTACGGTGATGTACGTTTAGTGTTTATCGATGATATTTCGGTTATTGACGAATTCTTTGATAGATGGAGAAATTGTATTTCAACAGTTGCTGTTGACTGGGATGAAGATGATATGCTCGAAATCCTAGAAGACAACATGGTCCCTCGAATCTGTAATTACGGTGATATGCAGTTCCCAGAATTCTTTGAACCGTATGATGAGTTGGATGATTTCAGTGTTTATGTCAGCGATGACTTAGGCAATGATCTTTTATAAAAATAATAAAGTAAGGAGAAAAATGGAAATGTTAAATAAGATCTATGATGAGCTTATGGAACGTTGGAACCTAATGGTTAAATTCGGCGGTGAATGGAACGCTGGTTATGCCGAAGGGGTAAAGCATGCGATGAGCATTATCCTTGAAGAAAAGCGAAAGCTAGAAAAACTCAGCAGTAGGAATGAACACCCTTCTAGCTACCACATGAAGAAAGAGAGTAACGATGCAAAGTACTAAACAATTTTTGGAAGATTACTACGACTCAAAGCTGTTCAAACTGTCTTTGTTCGTACCACTGACTATTGCAGGCATCATTCTGTTGCCAATTGCCATTGTTGCATCGCCATTTGTATTCGCATGGCACATGACAAAGACGATCACTCACAAGAAGCACACACAGGCGATGATGAGTATCTTCCAGCCAGAACACAAGATTAATGATCTTGTGCTTGATTTCAACAATTGGTTTAATACAGGAACAGGTAACGATTAATGGAAAACAAGTTAGCACAACCCGGAGAGATGGTTTTTGAAAGAAACCTCGCAATCATTGCCGGTAGACGCCAGGAAGTACAGGTGTTCAGCGATGGTTTTGTTTACAAGGGTTATATTTGTGGTCTTGATGAAAAGTGGATGCAGCTGTATGGTCACGAAGAAAACGACCAGAACGATGTGAATGCTCAGTGGCGTTTCTTGTTGATCAACCGTGACAACATTTCTGCTGTTGGACCCAATGGTAATAACCTGAGTGATCTTGATAGCGAAACTCGTGATTGGGTTAACAAGAAGATTCAAATCTTCTCGGATGTTTGTGATAAGTTCTCATCAGTAAGAGGAGTTAAGAATGGAAAAGAAAAGTTTTGATGGTGAACCAGCCAACTATGACAACGATAGTTATGATGAAGTTGTCATTGTTAAGCCAATTGAGAGTAGACAAGAATTAGTAGCGAGCATTTCTCTTGAAGATGCTGATGCTCGACAATTGTTGCTTTACTTTGCCGATCGTTTTAAAGAAACGCATGGTTATACATATAACATCGAATGGGTAAAAGAGTCAGCTATCTTTAAGAGTTTTAAGGAACGCTACGGGATTGATGCAGGACCAATGATTGCTGTGCTTTTTGACAGCCATAAGGGCATTATCAATGATAAGGTTCTTACGGTTACAGCTTTTAGCAAGGGCAGTAAGTGGATACAAGACATTCTTTACATTGATTTGCGTCAGCAGAAGTTAAAGAACGAGAATAGAAATAGTACGGAAGGATTGATGAATACAGATGACTTCATTGAACGATTCGCTGTTTGATTGGGAAAAGGACTACGTAAACCTCAAGTATGAGTTCCTCGATGATGAAGAGGTTGAGTACCTTGAGCAGAAGTACCCCCAATTTGAGAAGTTCGCAAAGCATGGTTGCCCAACGTGTACCGATGGTTCATGTGGCGATTGCCGAGCGCAGCTGCAACTCTATAAGCACTACTCACGTGCAGGCATTGGTCTTAACTACCAGCGTCTGAACTGGGATGACTTCAATGGTGATGAGAAGGCTCTGGCACTAGCCAGGATCTACTT
>JGI26470J50227_1000955_pt1 | contig 10918 bp, 13 predicted proteins | sample FreactTroBogLake_FD_50227 | JGI IMG/M metagenome (IMG submission 50227) | reverse complement strand
GTAACCAACGTCACGCAAAGCGCCAAAACGGTTGTCGCCCGATAGAATTGGGCCTTCAAATGTGGAACGTGCCATAATAAATTGTCCTATGCAAAGTAAGCTTATACCAATCGTTGCATCGTCTGCTGGGGCAGTCCGGTATAAGCAGTCACCCAGTTAGCGTTAGTTTACTCTTTTTTAGTTTTTGTGCAAGGATTTTTAAGTAAAATGGTATAAATTGGGCAAATATTTTGGGGGATTATGAGAAATGAAATTCACAGTAAAAAAAGTGGACATACGAAATCAGGCTATTCAAAATCTTNTACTGTTCCTTCAAAAACAGATACTACCCGCGGATTCCCCTTACAAGCCGGACCGTGGCCATTGGTGGATTGCGTATGCAGAGTGCGGGAAGCCTGTAGCTTTTGCGGGTTTGGTGCGCTCACAGAAATGGAACGATACAGGTTATTTATGTAGAGCTGGCGTAATGGATGGTTTTAATGGGCACGGTTTACAAAAGCGTCTTATACTTGCTCGAATTAAACAAGCTAGGAAGTTAGGATGGAATTGGCTAATTACCGATACAACAAACAATCCAGCATCATCCAACTCGCTAATCAATGCGGGTTTCAAAATCTATCGACCCGGCCAGCCTTGGAGCTGGAAACATTCAATCTATTGGCGATATAAGGTAAACCCAGATGCCGTACAAAGACAAGAACGTGCAAAAAGCGTACTACAAGCAAAGCAGCCGTAAGTATTACGAAAAAAACAAAGAAAAAGTCAGGGCAGCAATAAAGCTAGTAAACAAAGCTAACAAAGAAAAATGGCAAGAATTTAAGGCAACATTAAAGTGCGCCGTATGCGGCGAAAATCATCCAGCTGTATTGGACTTTCATCACATAAACCCAAAAGATAAAGAGTACTCAGTAAGCCGCTTGGTAAGCGATAGAAGCTATACCAAAGCAATGGAAGAAGTAAAAAAGTGCATAGTGCTATGCGCCAACCATCACAGAATACACCACTGGGATGAACTAAAAAACCCCGACAAATAAAAAACCCCCCAACCTTGTGAGCTGGGGGGTTACATCAACAGTCAGAAACCGTTGAGGGGGTAGTTCTTAGAAAGAACCGCTTGAGCCCCATGCTCCGAGTGGATCAGACCAACCGAAGCTATAACGCTCACGTGATTTGTAACGTACGTTACCTGTATCGAAATCACCGTCCATGCTGTTTTGCAATGGTGTACGCTCAAAATGCTTCAGACCGTTTGGAACGTCGGTTAACAAGAACCAAGCGTTGATGTCGGTCAAGAAGTGGTTAACAGTGTAACCTTCTGGAACGGTACCATTGTTCTTAATGGCGTTGATATCGTTGTTGTTGGTACCAACACGGAGGTTAGTCTCAAGCAAACGAGTTGCAACGAACATTAATGATGGTGGGATTACTAATTTACGTGGCTTAGCAGCGATCAAGAGACCGCGCTCATCTGTCCAAGCGGCGATTTGAATGGTAGCGGCTTCCAAAGAAGTCTCATTCAAGTCAACTGGGGTAGAAGGAACGTTGCTGTTTGTGCCGCCAGATACCAATGGGTGAGCATTGCTGAACAAAGATACGCCGTCACCACCAACATAGCTGGAGCTGAAGCCGTTGTTCAATACAGATGCTGCTTTAACTTGCTTGGTATAAGACATAGCGCGAGCCAATGCTTTGGTGTAACGAGCAGACAATGAGTCATACAAGTTATCTTCAATCGCTTCTTCAGTGATTGAGAAGCCCAAAGCGATGGTTTCGTGTGAGTAACGAGCTGTGAAAGCTTCTTGCGCATTGTCGTAAGAAATTGCGCCACCTTCGTTCTTGACTGGAGCAGCCGAGAAGCCAGACAGTTTGGTTTCTTCTTCAAATGAACGCTCAGAAGATTCAGTTTCGTAAATCTCTTTGTGCTCTTCGCCGTAGCGTTTGTACTCTAAACCAAACAATGCGTTTAGACCTGGGAGTAGCTCTTTTAAGAGCTGTGAACGTGAAATAGCCATGTTATAGCTCCTTTATTAAGCGGTTGTACCAGCGGACTGATAGTACTGATGTACGCCAAAGTTTAATTTGACAATAACATCGGTATATGCGTCACCGGGGTTAGATGGGAAGTTGCCACCGAAAGTAGAGCTGGAGTTAACCAAGTCAACAATCTTGACAGCCAATGTGCTGGTGTTAGCAATAGTAGCNGACAACGCAACAACTGAGTTACCAGAAGTTGTATTACCAGTTGTAGAGCTTGTACCNCCGGTGAAGTTTGCCAAAGCAGCAGTCTTACCGATAGAACCGTAACCAACGGAACCCAAGCTTTGAACTTGGAACAGTTGATCTGGGTCTTCTACTACGCGAATGAAAATATTGGTGTAACCAGCAGTTACGGCGTTTGCAGGTAGATATTCTGCATACAAAGGATAGCCGAGTTGCTGACCAGATAACTGGTAACGAACACCAACGCAAACACCAGCGATACCAACAGAGCTGGTAGTTGGTGAAGCTGTAACAACAGTAGGTTGGCCAGCTGCGGCTGCACCTAACTGCACTAAGTCGCCGGTATAGATTGGCGCTGTATTGTTTGTAGTCATCAAATACTCACGGATTGTTCCGCCAGTAAACGATTGACCGCCGATTAGATTAATCGGCTTTAGTCCATAAGGACTTGATACTGTGCTCATAAAGCCTCCTAAAAATTATTTTGTACCGCTTCCAAACCCGCCACCCTTACTAACTGTCGTTTTACGGTCAGAAAATAAAGGCATACGAGCATCATTGTTCCGCATGAAATGGTTATCAACCGAGTTCATTTGGTCTTGTGCTTGCTTCTGATANTACTCATCTCGTGCTGCCAGTTTCTCAGTAAGGATCTTGCAAAGCATTAGACCACCCACTTCAACGTTACCTTCCGCATTACCCGGTAACATAAGCTCAGGATGATCCGCCGCCTTTACAGGCTCGTAACCGTCACGAAACTTCTGTGACACGTTAGTAGGAACATCTTGCCCATTTACCGCTGTTGCTACCCATCTGAAGCTATAACCCTCTTGAGGAGCTGGAGTAGGTAGTGTTGCTGCAGGTTGATAAACTGCACGAGTTTGACTTTTTTCACGTGTGTCAATATCACGGGGTGTGCGACTATTAGCCATTACGGGCCTCCTGTTTTAAAAATTCCTTAGCATACAATTCACGTGGGATTCCAAGTTTGTCAGCAAGTGCTGCTTGAGTTGCTGTTAGCTTGACTGTTTTTTTCGCTCCCGTAGTGCGGGACGCTGAAGCCACCACTGTTGCTGGTTTTTTAGCAGGTTCCGTTTGTTTACGGCTAGATGTCGAATCCTCAAATACATCAGGAAACACCGTCTTTAAGCGAGCATCAATGCGCTCGAAATATTCTTCACTACGCGGGTCAACGCCCGTGGCGACAAGCTTTTGGTGCAGTCCAAGTGCGAAGGCTGTCATTTCTTCATATCCCGGGCTACCGAACCACTGGTTTTTGGCTTGCCAGCGCAAGGTTTTTTCGTCGGGCCGTGGGACTTCTTGTACCGATGGCTGTATTGTTACATCCTTTTCCTCTGTTTGTAAAGGGGTTGGCTTAAAATTTTTCGCCGCTTCCTTTTTAAACATTGCAGCAGTTAGAGCTTCGTTGGCAGCAATAATAGCGTCGGTATCAAAAGATTCTTGCGCTTCTTTTAACTTACGACGGGCTGCTTCCATCTCGCTTTCGGCAGCAGTTTTCATCATTTCTTGGTATGAAGTCTCGCCGGTTTGTACGTACTGCTTGAGTTTTTTGTTCTCTTCTAGGATCTGTTGAGCCAACTTCAAAGCCTCTTCNCGCTCACGCAGTGCTGCTTCTTTTGCACGGCGCTCATCATGACGGGCGTGGGTTAACTCCTTGATTCTGCTCTGAACNCCCTTGGTATAGCCTTCAATCTCTTCTTCCGAAGGATCGTCAACTTCACGTGCTAGGGGTTGTGCCTTACGGTCACGCTCGGGGGTATCGTCTTCAATAACAATCTCCGCCTCATCGCCTTCCGNTGTTACTTGTAACTCTTCTCTGTCTTCCGCTGTAGGAAANTCTTTATCCTCATCCGGAAACTTAAATTGCTCATCCATGGTAGCTCCTTATTAAACGCGTGAAATGCCACGGGGGTCCATCACAGTACCATCAACTTGATCGTCGTTGATAATGCGAAATTCCTTGCCGTGAATCTTGATTCGGGTGCCGGTGTATGGGCGTGTTAGGATAAAGTCACCTTCTTGGCACCAAGGCCCGTCTGGGAAACGATCTGTATCCTTATACGCTGAAACACCTAGGCGAATAACAAACAAGACTGGGGATGTTAATTCCTCAACCATTTTTGTTTCATCAGCCTTAATAATCCCGCTATCAAATTTATCGGTTGCATCAACCAAGGCACAAAGAATCTTATGACCTGATGGCTGAGGCATTTGCGTTGCTTTTTCTACAGCGTCCATAGCTGCCAACTCTTCTTCAGTCGGAGCATTTTGCTTAACCGGCATTTCTACGCCGGGTGGAAGGATTAACCCCTCCGGTGGTAAGGCGATGTCACTCATCGTTTTCTTCTTTCTGTAAATACTCAGCAAGGTCAAGTAAGTGGCGCTCTGCGAAAGCTAGACCTCGAATCACTCCGCAAAGCTCTTTGTACTGCTCAAAGGTGGTGCACTGGCCGTTTGCCAAATCGTCAGTGTAGTTATTCATATCTGTGCGCAACTTATCACGCAGTGCGGCTATGAAATCAGCCGTTAGTAGGTCGATCACTCTTCAGTGCCTCCTTCAGGTTGGGTTTGTTGGTTTAGTAAATCGGACTGGTGCATAAACAGGTCTTTAGCAGTATCGGCTTTATGGTGCTTATCCTGCTGTTGAATTTGAGCTGCTTGCAGTGCGACATCGGCTGTGGCTTTGTGTTTGCCAACGCGTTTATCTTCTGCCTGCAGCATGATGTTGGCTGTCTTATTGAATGCTTCTTGCTTAACTTCCTGAGCTTTAAGTGCCAACTCCTGCTGTTTGAACTGGGCGTCTTGCATGTCCTTCTTAATCTTGCGTTGCAATTCGCCTTGTTTAACTTGCTGATCAATGAGCTGCGCCTGCATAACTGGATCTTGTTGATTTTGCTGGGCTTGTTGCTGTGCAACAACTGATTGAGATTGCGCCAATACTTGTGGAGCAGCCTGTGCAACCAGCTGAGAAATCTGAATCTCCATATCTTCTGGCATCTCTGCGTCTGGTGCTGGCAGTGCTGCGCCCATGGCTTGCTCGATCTTGTTTCTATAAGCAAAGCCTAAATGCTCGGCAATATGCGCTTGCATGGCTCCTTGAATTGCTTGGGCTTGTGGGTTTTGCCCAATTAACTGTTGAACCAATGGATCTTGCATAGCCATTTGGTGTACCTTGATGTGAGACTCGTGGTCTTGGTACATAAACGCTTTTAGTGGCTTGCCTTTTAGGGCAGCCATGTTTTCGCTTACAGGATCTCTTGGCTTCTGGTCGTCCTCCAAAGGCACCAATTTGTCGGCGTTTTTAATTCCAAGAACGTCAAGCATTTGCCGGTGCAATTCGGGAAGGTTATATATCTGTGGTGCTGACTGCGCCAATTGGATAACAGCTTGGTACTGGACCACTCTCTGAGAAAGGGTGGCCGCGTTAGGATCGGATACAGGTAACACGTCCACATGACTGTAGTCGGATTTTTTGACGTGGTAGTCACCGCTTTCTGGCTCATAGTTGTAGTCATCGTCGGTGTAGTCTCTGATAATCCCAGCGAGAAGTTTTAGCTCTTGTCTTAAGGCGTAGTGTACGCGGGCCTGCACTGCAGACATTACCTTAAGGGTTCTTTCTAGTATAGCTAAAGTTGTACCCACTGGGGCGTTAGCCGACATATCGGAAATCTGCATATCAGAAGTTGCTGCAAAGCGACGGCCTTCTTCAATGATTTTATCCATTAAACCAGCTAAAACTGCAGATGGCTCTTTGTATGGCAGGGGTAATATGTTGTCGCGAATCGTCCCGCTACCAACATCAACGTCCCTAAACTCACCCGGAGCAATAGGTGTATCGTCGCCCTTAATGCGTAAACCTCGAGACTTTAGACCACCCGGCAAGTTCGATAGGGTTCCGGCATCGACAAGCTGGCGCAAGATGGAAGTAGCTGATTTAGCAAAACCGCCAATAAGATGGAATAAACCAAAGCCATAAGCACCGTAGCCGGGTATGTATTGGTAATGAACGAAATGATGTCTCTTAAGACGGAGAGGATCTTCTTCTTTCCAGTTTCTACGAATCGCAAGAATCTCATTTGTACCTCTAATCATTGTTACAACATAAGGCAGAGCAATTCCGGTCATTTCTCCGCTGTCGTCTTTATCTTCAAAGCCGGGTAAATCTAAATCGACGTGAGCTTCATATAACTCAAAGCGATCATCATACGTAGCAGTAAAGCCAGTCTCTTTATCTTTCTTTTCTTGAATCTCAGTGCGGAACTTCTGTGGCTCGCCTAGCTCAACATCTCTGTAGAATCCAGCTCGTTGTAGTTTGATTAAGTCAATCTTGGTCTTGCGCATGCGGTGTACTACACGATGGCATGATGCAATCTCACTAGCGCCGTATGGCAGAATGATATCTTCTGCTGGAATAAAAATCGAAATCTGACGACCGATAGATGGATCGTAGTAGACTTTCTTAAATGCAGAACCAGCTGATGGTAGATTCCACAGCATTCTCTCGTGCTCATTACGGAACTCAGGCATCTTCTCTGTGAGCTGGTAGTTCATATCCATCTCAACACGCTGCGCTGCTTCTACTTTTTCACGGGTTTCTTTACCGATGATCTGTGTTTTTACTGGGCCTTTAGCTGGGAAAGTCTCCATAATCGCTTCAGCTTGAAAACGTACGACCGCCTCAGTAATCATTGGATGGAACACACCACAAGCGCCGTCCCATGGTTCTACTCTTTCCTCAAACTTCAAACCAAGCAACGTGATACCGTCTTTGTACATCTGTTCCCAGTCTTTGCGGGAAGCTAGGTCATTATCAATATCACCAGACAGTTCGGAAGCTAAAGACTCTAAATCACCAGCATCCATTACGTCAGCTAAGTTCTCATTAAACTCTTCGCTGCCGTCTTCTTCGTCCATCTTCTCAATATCAAGCTCAAACCCATCAGCTTTAACGTGCATAGCCTCTGGATCTTCAACTTCAATCTCAATATCCGGTTCCTGACCCTGCGTCAGTTCTTCTAAACCCTTGGGTGCTTGGTATAAGCCCTTATCAATTGCCATAATGTGTCCTATCTAAAAGCTGGGCCTGCTGCCCAACATGCTGCGGTGTATCGTACGCCGTCTTCTACGGCTGTTACTCTGTGTTCTAATACTGACGGAAAAACTATAATGGTGCCCTTCGGCATTTTCTCCGGTAGTAGCGCTATTTTAAATTCAAATACGCCACCTTCATAGCTCTCGGGGTCACTTAAGAACGCTATTGCCGATAGTTTACGCTGTTTTTGATCTTTATCGGGTACAAAACTGTCTATATGCCAGTCATAATGGCCGCGTTCTTCGTATTTACCTACCTGAATCTTCTCAAACGTATCAATATCAAAGTTCCAACCCGCTTCTTTGTTAGCTAAGTTGGTGTAGGTCTGCATCATGCAGCCAAGTGGGGTATATGGCGTGGTAAAAGTTACTTCCGTCTTTCTAATTTCATCATCAACAAACAAATTTTCATTGTCTTTTGATAGTTCTGCTGAGAATTTCTCTTTCCATGGCGCGGTTTTAACCATGTAGTCGCATAGGGGGGAGGAAATTACGCTTGGATAAACCCAAAAAAAGTTATTTAACATCAGTAGTACGCTGCCTTTCGTCTGTATTTATAGGTTAAGTCATCTTTCTCATCGGTATCCAAGCTAACAAACCCGCCATTTCTGTACCGCATAAGCGCTTGGCTCACCGTATCCACATAGTCATCATGCTCGCCGACTGGGAATGCTGCTACTTCTTCTATTACGTCCTTGGCCCACCGCCTATCTGGAGCCCAGACTATACCTGAAGCAAACAAGTCTGTAATGGAATTAACGCGGGCAATCTTATCGTTGCCTCGACTTGGGTTGGTTTCTTGTACAGGTAGCCCCATCCTTCTTAGCTCCTGTATCAACGGGCCTCCGCTGGCCTTTTTCTCAATTATGAACGCATCAGGCTGCCACTCGTTATAGTGTTTGAGCGCTACCGCCTTTAGTTCTGGGAATGTCATCCGGTCTTTGAAAGCATCTAGCAGGATTAGCTGTGGGGCGTTGCCCTCTTCCTCGTTATACCAAACACCCCATGTTGTGCAGGCGCTGTAGTCAGATGTTGTTTTTGTTTCAAACGCCGTATCCCAAGACTGAATAATGTATTCGCAGTGGGGTGGATCTTCTGCTTCCCAGATTCTCCAATCGCTTCGCTTTATCAGCGCGCTTGTATCGCCTGTGGGGTTTTGCATGTACTGGGCGTTCCAGTACCGTGGGTCCATCTGAAGTCTTTTCGCTTCTAGCTGCTCAAGTGGCCACTGCTCAGGCCATAATGATTTTCCGCTAGGCAGGATCGCCGGCAGCTCCACTACCTCCCATGGTTCTGCTTCGGGGTTCTGCATGGTGAAGTTCACCAACCGCCCTGTTAAATCTACAAGACTCCACCTAGTCATAATGACTATAATCGCACCCCCCGGCATTAAACGCTGCAACGGACCGGTTTGAAACCAAGACCACGCATTATCAAACGTTGCGCGGCTGTTAGCTTTTATATCCTGTTCAGAATGAGGGTCGTCAATAACAAACAAATCAGCGCCCCGCCCAGCGAGAGCGCCCCCGACACCCACAGCATAGTACTGACCACCAGCGCCAGTAGACCATTTTCCTGCTGCTTTTTGGTCGTCGGCGACGATCGTTCTTGGAAAGACTTCATGGTATTCCTCACTATCAATTAAGTTCCTCACTCTCCGTCCAAAGTCCTCTGATAAACCAGCGGTATGCGTGGCCATAATGATTTTCTTATCAGGGTATTTACCTAGAAAGTATGCCGGAAACAGGTAAGACGAAAACTCGGATTTGCCCATCCTTGGTGCAATATTAATAATTACCCGTTTTTTCTTGCCTTGAACCACGTCGTCAAATATCTTTGCTAGCTTCTTATGGTGCGGGCCTACTTTAAATCCAGGGTACACATATTTAGCAAACTCGATGGGGTTATCTTGCGCTGACTTTAATTTATGGCGTCTTTCTTTTTCTTCTAGCTCTTCTAGGAAGGCCAGCTTTTCGGCGACGGTCATGTCCTTTAGCGCTTTCTGCGCTGCAAATGCTTCTTCTGGGGTTAGGAAATCTAAGCTCATTCTTCGTCGCGGCTCTCTGCCTGAATTGTTTTCACAATTCCCACGTCTTCTATTTCATTTATCTCGGTTACATCTGTAACCTCAACCACGCCCATATACTTTTCTAGTTTTTTCTTAATTTGCTGCTCGAGTTCCTCGTCGCTCATCTCGGTCTTTTTAACCTCGACTCTATCTGTGAACAGCGCCACTTCGGTTACTTTTCCAAGTAACTCCAAAGCCTTTAAGCGTATCCGGGCATCCGGGTGTTCTGTTTCTTTTACTATTTTTGCTACGGACATGCTCCGCAGTTCTTGCGCCTGCTCTACAAATTTCCACTGATAGGCCGTCACCATAGACACGGCTGCCTTAACTTCTTCTGGAACTTCCATCTGTAATAGCTTTTCTTGGGCGTCTGGATGGGATGTGGTTAAAGCTAGGAAGGCGTCGTTTACCCTGTCCTCTTGCGCTCTTTCCAAGAGCTCGTCATCTTCTTCCGTAATTTCTTTTAGCCAATCCGCCGTTTTGCTTTGCGCATTTAGGGTTTGTGCGGGGGTTGCGTTTTTGATAGGGACAAATAGTTTCTCGTCCGGAAGGGTTTCCGGAGCAAAATCAGCGGCTGCAGCTGAGACTAAGTGATCTAAGATCAAATCAAATTCCCTATTGGTTGCGTGGGGGTCCACGATTTTGTCTGATTGTACTAGGTTTTTGTTTTTGTGTGTTGTGCTTTTATTTACGATCGCCGGGGGCTTAACTTTACAATACCTCACCAAAACTTTACAATCCCCCATACCAGCGCTTTTACTTCTCCTTTCGTTGTGGCGTTGGTGTGAGGTTTGACCCCGGGCTTAAAACGTCCGGGGTTTTTTATGGGCGTAGTTGTCTAAGATTTGACATAGTCACTGGAATTTTTTTACAAAATTTTGACATTTTTTGGTTTGCGCCAGCAAAACAGTGTATGGGCGCAGTGGGGTTGGCTATGGCAAAACGGCTGGGTGGGGGTAGGGTGGGGTCAGAATAGGCTGAATTGATACTAGGGATAGTAGCCCATGTGGTATAATAGAGGTATCGAGTGAGGGATAAGCCCAAGCCGATACACAACGAAAGGAAGTAATCATGCAACAGTTCAATTCATATCTCAAAGCAGTCGAGCAACACATCGACGGCTCACACAACCTAGCTGATGCAATGGCTAAGTTCATGCCTGTATTCAATACGGCAAAGCCCACGCAACAGTTGGAGATGCGTAGTGCAGTCGCAAGGCTCATCAGTATCAAGAAGAAAGTTCCCACAGTAGATATCAAGTCGGGGGCTTTCAAAGGCTCACAAGGCTTTCAGGCTAAGCACAAGGGTGGTTCAGATGAGTCGGAGCAAGCACGCAAGATGCTTCAATACTATATGCCACAAAGCAACAAGGTGGAGAAAACCTCCACCAAACCAAAGGCTAAGCCAAAAGCAAAGCCAAGCCCAGTTGCTAAGTTGGTTAAGGAGTTCAAAGCTCTCACGCCAGCACAACGCAAGTCTTTCCTCGCTTCAATCTAATGCAGTTTTACAAAGAAGTTA
>JGI26470J50227_1000954_pt1 | contig 10921 bp, 30 predicted proteins | sample FreactTroBogLake_FD_50227 | JGI IMG/M metagenome (IMG submission 50227) | reverse complement strand
GTCGCCGGTGCGCTAGCTAAAAAATCCCAACGCACGGGCCTGTTTCGGCGCTGTGGACTGGCGTAGCGCGCCGATGCTCTTGTTGCCACGTCGCTGGTTGCACGCGTTGCATGCGCCGCGCAGGTTGGATCTCGTCATCGTCAGATCTGGGCGCTGCGACCGAGGTATGACGTGGTCTGCGGTCTGACTAGCCCCGGTGCAGCCGGGTAATTGCAGCCAGCACCTTGGCTCTTCTGCGACTACACGATCCCGTAATCGCCGCCATGATCGGTGGTGGATGGTCGTCACCGTTGCGCCGATCGTAGGGCCGAATGCAGGACCGAGCGGGTGCAATGCGTAGGGCCGTAGGAACGGACCATCCACCGCGTCATGCGACAGTGATGTCGTCGAGCGGTGTGGTCGTGGGGTGGTTGGCGATGTCGACGTGGAGGGTCCAGCCGGACGGCCGGGTCTCCACTGACGTCTGGAATCCCTTGTCGGATAGCTGACGCGACAGGTGATGCACAAGTGTGGCCAAGAACTGTGCTTGGCGATCCACCGGTAACGCAGACGTGCCGCTGTATGTTTCCTTGAACTTGCGCAGCACGTCAGGGATGGCTGGGCGTGGTGGCAGTTGTGGTGTGGTCATGGCGCCGGGATGTGCGGGCAGGCGACGGTCATCTTGGCGAACGACGCGATCAGTGTCGGCCCGGGTACTAATGCGCGGCCGGTGGCCGGTTGACGGATGGTCAGCCCCGGCAGGATGGTGATTCCGCATGATCCGCACACGATGGAGATCGCCAGCGGTTCGTCGGTGTTCACGGGCGCTGCTGGTGTTGCCGGGATCTCGCTGGCGTCAACGATGCGCTTGCCCTGCGATTCCAGGGTGTGCACGATCGCTTCGCTGATGTGCTGGGCGTACTGCGTAGCGGCGTCGCGGATTGCCGGTGGTTTACCGACGGTGGATGCGCCGGCCAGCTTCACGACTTGACCGCTGGGGTGCGGCATCTGGTGTAGGCGGTCGGCGAGGATCGCTACTGCGTCAGCGTCGGGCATTCGCTGAATAGGTGTTAGGCGCCGGGTGCCGGGGTGGGCGCGGGCGCAGGCGCGGGCGGCTCGAGTCCCTGCAGATCGGCAAGTGCCTGATTAAGGCCGTCCAAGCTGGCCGGCGGCAACGGGGTGTTGTTCGCTTGCGCGGCGGCGACAGCGGCGTTCAGCGCGGTGATCTCGCTGGCGATGGCCACCTTGACGGCCTCAAGGTTGGTAGCAAGAGCGTCGAGCGCGGCCTGGTCGACCTGCACAGCAGACATGAGCTTCTCCAGAAGTTGTTGATTTGCGGCTAGGGATTGGGTGTTGACGTTCAACACGCGGTAGATGGCAGACAATGTCGCCAGGACGTCGCGGTTGCGGATCATGGTTAGCTCCGCTTCAGTGGTGGCGGCACGATGTCGCGTAACAGCCTGTCGACCGCCGTGCACCACAGCTTTTCCTCGGCTGTGCACCACAGACGCTGGTAATTGCCGCAACGGCAGTTCGGGTGGTGACGCGACTTGCGCACATACTTCAGCGCGTCGCCGATCTGCTCGCGCGGTGAATTGGTGAGGATCTGCGCCACGGCTGCCCCCCGATGGTATGGGGTGTTGTACGGGATGGTGGTACGACAAACGCCCCGGGCTGTTGTCAGCGAACCGGGGCGTTAGTGGGGTGAATCTGGGCGCGTTGATACCAGATACTTGCGCAAACCCGATCTTAGCATGTCGCTGTGACGGAATCGTTCTTGGTTGTCGCTTCCGCGACGATCTCATCTCGATGTTCAATCAGGCTGTCGATGTGCCGACGCAACCTTTCCGACAGTATGAAGTGTCTTCACGGCGACCAATGCGCTCAGTCGCGCCAAGCGCACTCCGACATTTTCAGATCGTGTCATTGCGCAGGCCGTTGAAGATGCTGCACTTCGCCGATTCCAGCAGGCCCAGGATCTCCAACACCGTAGTTACCGATTCGTCGTCGTCGGCAATCATTGCGCTTGCGCCTTGCGGTGTGCCGCTGCGCCGGTTGGTGCGGTCTGCGGTTTGCGTTGCGCCAGCCGTTTGACGTCGGCCCAGCTGTACAGCGGTGTGTCGGCCGCGTCGTGCTGGGTCAGTCCGCGCCGGCCGTCGAGCCGTTCCCACTGGTGTGGTCGCAACAGTCCGCATGTGCGCCAATACTGCAGCGTCCTGGGCGCGATCTGGTAGTCGGTCGGCATGGACTTGTTGACGCGCAGCAGTTCCTTGAACGGGACTACTTGCCTTTCGGCTTCATCCACGCGCGCAAGAAACAGCCGATTGACGCTGTGGGTGACGTGGCAGCGGTTGCAGTAGATCTCGACTGATCCTTCGGGTGCTCGTAGGTCGGCGCCGCAGGCGGTGTTGCGTTTGTCGTCCCACGTTTCGCAATTGCCCAAGAACCAGATCCGCAGCGGCCGATTCACGACCTTCACGATGTCCTCGAGGTGGGTTTCGATGTCGCCGGCGATGTCAGCGGCGTCCTCGGACAGCGCGATGGCGTTGGTGTTGATCGCCAGCCATGCCGCCAGTGATGCTCCCAGCGCGGAACCGGCCGGCAATGCGGGAACGGTGACACCGCGGGATTCGCATAGGACACGGCACCAGTAGCCCAAGCTGTCGCTGATCTCGGCCAGTAACTCCGATGCCCTGGCGTTGATGCCGCCAGTGGCCAGCGCGTGCGCCAACGCCGCCTTTTCCCGCAGGCGTCGCGCTTTGGCCAGATCCTCTTCCTTGGCCGGCAACAGTTCGATGCACGACGCCAGTTCGGCGTCGCCGTCCAGGTCGCGGCGTGCAGCTGATTTGCGGCCCTGGTTGTCCGACATGCGCGTCTGGCCGATAGCGGTTTCGGTCAGCCGGTGCAGCCACCACGGCAGCTGCGCCAGTGTCTTGCGCAGCTTGTTCGAGCAGCCGGTGCACAGAAACGCGTTATGGGCCTTTGCACCGCAGCTTCGGCATTCGGTCACAGGCAGTCCTTCCAAGGGTCGCGCGGCTCCACGGCGTTCAGCAGTTGCGCCAGTTCGGTCAATCCACCCGGCTTGAACAGTTCGGTCGTGACGGCGTACTGCGTTGCAGCGGTGTGCGCTTCAGGCAGTGTGTCGTAGACGTCATGCCAGCAGTCGCGGTCCATGACGCGCCAGCGGCCTTTGCGCTTCTGGACGCGCCAGCGGTTCATCGTTCGCACCAACCACACCCGCACCCGGTCACGTGTTTCCAGTCCGATAATAGTCGCGTTGCGACCACACCCTTGCCGCGGAACGGCCAGTCGGTGGTGACGCGTTCTTCGCGCAGGCCCAGCTCGGCGATCACCGCGTCGGCGATATCGCCTAGACAGAACCGTTGGCCGGCTAGGTGGCGGCCGAGCACTTTGGTGATCTGGGTGCGTAAGTCGTCAGTCATTTGTCGGCCCTCAAATCGAACACATCTGCCTCATGGCACCCATCACACTGACCGTCGTCTAACCGAAAACCCTCACAGCCGCATGTGCGGCAAGCGATCTCTGGATTGGGTTGATGATCATGGACGATCTGGAAACTGTCACTCATCGTCGTCGTCCCGCGCTTTATCCAGCGCACCGAACAGGTTGTTCAACACTGCCGCGAAGTCCTCGCCGGTTTCGGCGGCGTCGAACTGTTCGACGATCGTCTTGCGGGGCTCGGTCATGGCATAACGCCTTCCTGGGTGGTGTGCGAATAGGGCTCATGGGTGTCCGCTGGTGAACAACTGGCCGCGCCGGTGATCAGACCGAACAACAGGCCGAACGCGAACCCGATGCTGGCGGCCTGGCGCGGGGNGTAGGTCATCGCTGTCCTCTCAGGCAATCGTCGGCGTGCGGTCTGCCGCAGCCCGTGCAATAGGGCGGCTTGGCAAGTTCATCCAGCACCGCGTCGGCGATCTTGTGCGCCTCGTCGAGGTACACCAGCGGGCCGGCGTTCAGCACGGCGACAGCGATCCGATCCCGAAGGCTGGCGATCCCCGACCTGGCGTAGGCGACGTCGATGGCGTGGTTCAGGTGCTTTCGGCGCAGGCGCAGCAGTTCGGCGAGCAGGATCAGGTTCACGGTTGTTTTTGCTCCTGGGCGATCCGCGCAGCGGCGCGAGCTGCGGCCTTTCTTTGCCTACTGCTTGCCGCGCGACAGGTTCGGCAAGCGCGGTTTGAACCATGTTGTAGGTATGTGTTTTCAACCGTGAACTCATGCCCATGGACACAATGCGTTTTCCGCGCTTGATGATGTTTGCCATTCTTTGTGCGGTCACGCATGTTTTCGGATCTAGTGTCCCATCGCAGATTTTCTACGCGATTGTCTGTTGGGTCGTCGTTCAAGTGGCACGCCTCCATGCCTTCTGGGCACGGTCCAACGAAAGCCTCTAGAATAAACCTGTGGAGAAGGCCTCTTTCTCGAAGTCCTAGCGATACGAAAAGATGACCCGATTTCATGGGTGTTGGAGTCAGCACTTTTCCGGGAACCGGAACCAACACGGGATCGTGCCGCCGCCTGTCGAATCGTTCAACACGCCTATCAAGACTGCGTATTCGGCCGAGGTTACTGACCTCGTAAAACCCTTCGTGCCGCGGAATCGGTCGCCACAGTTCGCGTTTCGTCTGCATTAATCGTTCCTTCCGATCCGGATTAAGTGGATCACTCGACCGGGCAGTGGCGTCCCAGGCCGGATCGGGTTGGTGCACAACTGGCCGACCGGTGCCTTGCACAGATCGCAACGACGCGTCAGTGACTCGACGACGCGTGGGCTGGCCGGGTCTGACAGGTCGTAGGGCGCGGGATCGCCGCCGCATACGCACCAGCGGCTGTGTGGCGCTGTAACGCGTTCTGAGGTCATTCCGACCCGTCCATGCCCAACAGCGCGCTGTGACGGCGCAGCGTGGCGCTCAGGCGCGTGCAGTGCGGCTGTGCGTCTGGGTTCTCCAGCGCGTAAGCGTCGATCAGCATGATCGCGTGGCCCAACCCGTACCGGGTGGCGTCCAGGGCGACGTTGCGGATGGCGCCGGCCAGCTCGTCGCGGATCACTTGCTCCAGCCCTTCACCGCGCGGATCATGTCCATTCCCCGCTTGGCGGCGGCGGCGTGGTCGACATGGTCACAAACGGTGCTGCCGCGGTAGCCGTCGTCGTCGCACAGACCACAGTTCGCGACGGCCTGGGCGCGCAAGATCGTCTGCGCCGCGGGCGATTCAGGTAGCGGCTCGTCGGGCCTTTCCCCGTAACGGTCAGGCATATTTGTGCCAGTTTTCGCGCGCGATGCTCAACGTAAGAGAGCTACCTAGGTGAGTGGTTCTTACGTAAGTACGTTCCGTTACGTACGTGCTGAAGCTTGTGTCCGTGCTTGGAAGCTGAGCTTTAAGCTGAGCTTGTAAGCTGAACTTAGACACTGCGCAATCCTTTCTGTGCGGCCTTCGCTGCCCGCGCGAGTCCGCCCTTCTGGGCACGCTCGCGACGCCGCCTGGCCGCCTCGTCCGACACCTGGAACTCGTCCCATCCGTTGATGTCCCACCCGCCCGGCGACGCATGCCACAAACCGGCCGCCACCAGTTCGTTTGCTTCCCTTCTGGTGGCGTGAATAAGGAACAGGGATGCCTCGGTGATGTAGCCGTCGGTGCCGTGAGCGCCGGCATGGGCGATGGATGCGACGTACGCACACACGGCGCGCCACTTATTCGCTGAGACCAGTTCCACAACCTTCGGGTTGTGGTGAAAAGTGCTGTCTAAACGCACCCAGGGAAGACCCATTTACCTAGTCATCTCCTTGCCACTGGTACCGCGGGCAGTTGCAGGGACGGTCGGCTTCGTCGTCGAAATCCTGACAAGGGCCGGTAATTTCGTAGTGTTCACTCGGAAAATGCCCACAAGAGCACGCGTGATTCATGCCGTCTCCTCGAGATCGAGCGCGTACTGCCCCGCCTCATGGCACTCGCATGGGCAGCGGTAAATATGGGACGGGCTCACAACCTTCGGCACACCTGGCGGATAAAAGCGTCCGCCGCGGGCGGATTCGTTGGGCATCGTGATGTAGCACTCGGGCAACACGATGCCGTCCTCCAGGCGCCCGCCGATGCGGTACTCGCACTTGTCGTGCCGGCCAACGGCGCACCACAGCGTTCGGCCCCAGCCGTGCGGATCAGTGTTGGTGCCGGCGTTCTTGAACACCGTCATCCCTGGACCGCCTGGGGCGGTATGTGGTCGCTGTAGCAGAGCTCGCATTCGCAGCGAAACGGCCACGGCACATGCTCGGACAACCTCGGCATGGGAACGATGGCTCGCTGCCAGCTGACGGGGCCGCAGTAGTCGCGTATCCATTCCTGGTGGGCAAACCATTCGGCAACGTCCCGTTCATGCTGGGCGTCACGTTCGGCTTCCAGCTCGGCGTCGGTCTTTCCAGGGCGTAATTGGATGATGGGCAGGTCGTCGAAGTCGCTCAAGCCAGCGCCTCAAACTGTGCGGCCTGCATCAAGGCTGAACTGGGCGGCAATGCGCGATTCAGCTTGGCAATAGTGCGCTCTTCGATTACTCGGTTCCTAATTCGATATAGCCCAGTGACCCAGTCGTATTCGCTCATGGGAACCCATTCGCCCGGTTTGGCTGACATCGCCCGCGCTGCGGTATTGACGGCGAAGCTTTCAACGGCCCAGGACTCGGGCCAGTATCGACAGATGAACAACGGGATCAGCTTGCCGTCTTTGTCATACAGGTCTCCCATTGCCTTGTAGGACGGGTGCCGGTAATTGACATTGCGGCCTTCATGGTGCTGATGGTGTTTGTAGTCGACCAGGGCGACTGGAACGCCGAAGTAATACTCCAGAAGCAGGAAGTCGAGATCTACTGCTGGGCAGTGGAATCCCCAGTCGCGGTGCCTTCGCGAAATATCTAGGTCTCGCCAGCCGCTGCGTTCGTATGCGGTCACGAATTGAACCTTTCGATCGTGGTGTCGATGCACTGTTGATCAAGGTCGCAGCCGATAAACCGCCGGCCGAGCCCGTGGCACACAATTGCGGTGGTGCCACCACCTAGGAATGGATCGCAGACCAGCTGTCCAGGCTTGGTTAGCCGTTCAACTAAGTCGGCCATGCCGGATTCGGATTGGCCCCAGTGGTGGTGGTTCTTGTCGTTGTCGTTGACCGCGCTTGAGGTAACGTCACCGATCCAGTCGTTGGATTCAGTTGGTCCGTTGGTGAATAGGAGGATCGGCTTCCAGAACGTGTTGACCTTCCGATCCCATATCTGCACGGCTTGGCCGCCGGGAGTGAGGTAGGCCAGCGTCCAGCGGTAAGTCAGTGCTTCAGACATGCGCGCGACGATCTCGGGCAGGTAAGACTGGCCGATCATCACCGCGCACACGCCCCCAGGCTTGAGGATGCGCTTAGCGACTTCGGCCAGACCTTCGCGAGCGAACTGGTCAGCCGGGTCAAGAACCCCAAATAATTCAAGGAATTCTGCCGGGTAAGGCGGGTCGGTGATGATGGCGTCGACCCGGCCGTCCATCGGCCAATGAATTTTCGGGTCGGCACATCCCTCGTCTGCGAACAGTTGTCTGAAGTCGCCCAGCCGGATTTCGATGCCATCCGGCAATGGGTTCGCCGGTTCTTCATCTTGCGCTTCGGCCGCAGCGGCTTCAGCTTGGCGTTGCGCCCACTCATGGATCAGCGCGACGTGCCGGTCACTGATGGCTTTGCGGTCCCACGAATCGCCGTCGATGAGCCACTTGGCGAAGTCGTCGCGGTCGCTTTCGGTGGCCCACTCGTTAGCGTCAATAGCGGCGAACACACCGCCTGCTGCGGAGATGAGTTGCTGCACCGCCGCCGGCTTCGGCTTCCCGCCACTCAGGTACTTGGCGACTAACTTCTCAAGTGGCAACCATTCGGCGTGGCGTTCCGGGATGTCGAACTGCTGAACGGTCTTGACCTCAGCCGAGGTTTCGGCGACGGTCCATCCGGCCTTGACGAGCTTCGCCACAAGCGCCGGCCACGTTTCACGCGGAGCCTTTGAGATTTCGTAAAGATGCGTCGGCTTGTCCGTCAAACCCATACATGATGTATGGGTTTCTAGGTAGACACGAGCAGCGGCGGCTAGTCGGCTAACGTCCGGTTGCGCCCGGCCGATCCTCTTGGCGTATGCACTTATTCCACCGGACTGTCCACGCCCACCCTTACTGATTCCTACAGCTTGGTCAGCGTGGATACCGATCTCCAACGGTGACAACTCGCCCTGCGAATTGCCAAGCACTAATTGCATGAAAGCTTCGTCGTCGTCCATGTCTCGCACCCAGCACGGCACCGACTCCAGGCCGGACCGCCTTGCCGCTTTTGCTCGGTGATGGCCACCGATGATCTGGAAAGCATCGCCGTGCGGGCGAACCAGCAGTGCGTGCTCCGAACCAAATCCTGCTCGGCTAATCTCGCCGACTAGTTGTCCAATCACGTCTTCCCGCAGCGACAACCTCGGGTTGTCTGGATGTGCGTGAAGTTGGTCGAGTGCGATCACTTCCAATTCAGCGTTCACGCAAGCGCCGCCTTGTCGACCGCGATCTCGTCGGACACGATGCCCATGAACCCGCGGATTGTTTCGACGTCCGCTTCGGCGATGCTGAGCCCGTAGTCCTTGGTGAACCGCGCGTTGAGCTTTCGCGGGTCCAGCTTGTTGGCGGTCGCCAGCTTCAGCAGCGCGGCCCTGGCAGCTTCGTGTGGAGTCTGAACCTTGGCCGGCTCGTCACGCTTGGCCCGGGTGGCATTGTGACCGTCGTCGTCAACGTCGGCCACCAGTCCGAGCACTGACATGTAGGCGAACCGGCGTGCGTAGGTGATCGCGGCGCCCTGGCCCTGCGGGTCAGTCTTGGCCGCGCACAGTCGCATGGTGTCGACCAAGTGCTGCCCAGATGCGTGCAGCAGGTAGGTCGTCAGCGCCAGTTCGCCATCCGCGGTAGTGGGAAACTGCACCACAGCCAGCCCGTGCTTCGACAGGATCGGCTGGGTGTGTGAAACCACCGTCGCCAGATCGGCGTACTTGCTCTTAAAGAACGGGTTGTCTGCGGTCTTCGGGATCGCGGCGAACTCGCCTTGTGCTGCCACTAAGGCAGCTGCAAGTTCATTCAAATCACTCACTGGATGACCTCCTGCTTGGCGCGGAATATCGAGCAGCGGCACTGCCGGGTGCCTTCAATGCAGCGGCCGTTGACGCTGACGTGGTCGTACAACCGGTGCCCGCATTCGCAGCGCGGGCTGTTGGGGTCGATCATGGGCGAATCCCCTGCGCTGCAACCCATGCGATCTGTTCGGCCGCAGCCTGCAGCGCCACTTTCTGGCCGAACGCAATCAGCGATTGCGGCGGCAGGCTACCCTCGGCGTCGTTGCGCGCGGTGGCGATCAAGTCGCCCAGCACTTCTTGAACAAGGCCAGCCATCGCCAGATAGCCCCGGTAGTAATCCTCGGTCTTGGGTACCGAATCCCTCACAACGGTCAATGCCATGTCAGTGCTCCTCTATCCAATCCATGACTCCCCATGCGATGACACTGGCGGCCGCGACGACCATGCCGGCGCCGAAATCGTTCAAGCTGGAAAACAAACCCAGCAGTGCAAACAGCACGCCAAGAAATCCGCTGATGAACAGCGCGGCCCGAATGCTGATCACGACGCCGTCTCCTCGTCCATTTCGGGCGCAAACGCGTCGATCCAGGGGTACAACTCGGGCCGGATCGCTGCCAAACCTGTCAGCATTTCGCGGCCCGACATGCGGCACGACCGGTTGAGGCTGGTCGGGTGCTCCTCGATGACGCCGTCTAAATGCCGAATCCACATGCGCTGATAGCAGGAGGGGCAGACACGCTCGGTGGCCTTCGGAAGTTGGTCGCGCATGCGCTGCACCGAACGTTCACTCATGCGCAGCCTGTCGGCGAGCTGGCTGACGGTAACGTTGCCGGCGTTGCTCATCGTCCAGCACTCGGCACGGTCAAACATGCGGTGCTCAAGACGTCGGACGACCATCCGTTTCTCGGCGGGCGTCAACGCCATGTAAGTCCCTTGACAGACCCAGTGCACCGCCAGCCAGTCGATCGGTCGTCGGCTCATCGCGCCGGCTCCCATATCGCTGCGGACTTACGCCGGTGTTCCTCGGCGATCTGCTCGGCGCGGGTGCGGCTGGTAACGATCGGGCCGACGTAGTAGCAGTCGTCTTCGATGCACCGCGGCCGGTAGCCGTGGTCGAGGTAGCAATCGTGTTCATCGATGGCCACGATGTGGCCGACTGTGGACATCAGGCGTTTGAGGCTGCGGATCATGGCCGTGCCACCTCTCCTGCCAAAACCGCTGACGCGGCCCGGGATAACACGTTGGACACCATGTCGACGGTTGTTCCCGGTGCGTCGTTGAAGTCGGGGATGCGGTCATAAGGAGCCGGAAGCTGCGCCGCGACAGCGGCCTTCGCCCAGGCCCAGATGTCGATTCCGCTGACGGTGTCGCCATTGGGCAGCCGAACGCCCAACGTTGCCGTCGCCAGCGCCCCGGACATGCAGAACGCCTCCTTGCCACCGGGCAAGATCTCGTGGCTTGAGCCCTTGCAATGACCGGTTTTGATCAGGGCGCGAGCGCGCAGGATGGCGTCGGCAACGATCTGTGGGGTTGGCGGGATGCGGGTCATGCGACCTGTCCCGTCGATTGCGGCGCGTAGGTGTTGATGAACCGCTGGAGCAGACCGTCGTAGCGCGGGCACAGGTTGACGACCGACAGCGCGACGACTTCGCCGGCCTGGTAGCCACTGAGGCCGTCCGATTCAATGGCTTGGATGATTCCGGCGATGCCACTGAAGCTGGGATAGCTGTCCAGTGTGGAGCACACCGCCGAGCCGTACCGTTCGGCGTACGCCAGCGCGGCGTTGTCGACGTCGGCGTGCGCGGG